>JAAUYD010089058.1_pt1 | contig 11515 bp, 13 predicted proteins | sample 7278101 | NCBI WGS metagenome assembly JAAUYD01 (sample SAMN14350128, study PRJNA611818) | marine sediment metagenome | isolation source: surface marine sediment (0.6m) | place: French Polynesia: Moorea | collected 2018-08 | reverse complement strand
TGAGCCTAGATAACTGGCGTAGAGGCATGAAGCCTCTGTGGGCAGAAATATCCCGTCGTGAGTCGGGAAGCCCCAACTATAATCTGTGATTTAGTTGGGGAGGATGTCACTAAGTCGTCACCAATTTCAGTATAATTACAGCCATCTATTAACTAAAATTAAAATAAAGTTATTTTCTTTGATTGAAAATATCTGATAATGCTTCAAGTAGTTTGTGATTATCTGTAACTGTACGGACTGCGATGCGAAAATAGCGATCACCCAAGGTTTCAAAGCTTAAACAATCTCGAATAAAAATACGATACTGTTGTAATAATTGTTGTTGTAATTGAGAACTGGGAATCTGAGTTTCCACTAAGAGAAAATTAACGGAACTCGGAACAGGATTTAAGCCTTTAATTTTTAATAATCCTGTTAACAATTGTTGACGGGCTAATGATAGCCATTGTCTAGTTTGTTGTGCAAATGCTTCGTCTTTTATGGCTGTTATACCAGCGTTAACAGCTAAACTATTAATTGGCCAAGGATCGCGCCAAGTTTGCCACTGTTGGAGTCGTTGGGGATGAGCAATAGCATAGCCTAAACGCAAACCCGGAAGCGTATAAAATTTAGTCAGCGATCGCACGATTACCAAATTAGGATAATCCCCAATCCAAGGAATTAAACTTTCTTGTTGAGGAGGCTCAACAAAATCCATAAACGCTTCATCCACCACCACTAATTTGAATCTTTCTAGTAAGGGTAATAAAGTTTCTGTGGTGAATAATTTACCGGTAGGATTATGAGGGTTATTAATAATAATACCCCCATCCGTTTCCCGAAAAGTATCTAGAACGTTAAGAGGATTAAAAGTTTGCCAAGGAAAAGAAATGGGGGTAATTTTTGCCCCAAATGCTTGCAACCCTCGCCAATAATCCCGAAATCCAGGAATCATGACATAAGTGAATTGCTCCTGTGCCAATTGACGGCCAGCCCAAGTTAATAATTCTGCTGCCCCATTGCCTGGTAAAATCCACTCAGAGGGCAGTTGATGCCATTCTGACAAGGCTTGCCTCAGTTTTGTGTAGTTGGGGTCAGGATAGTGTTGAAGGCTGTCTAAAGATCCCTGAATCGCAGTTAAGACCGTTTCGGGGGGACCAAGAGGATTGATACTAGCAGAGAAATCCAAAAGAGAAGAAACTGGACAGCCAATTTGCTCTGCTGCCCAGACTAAATTACCACCATGAATGGGTCGTTTCATCTGCCGATGACCATAACTACTTTTTCGGGGCAACTTGTTCTTTAAACTTTTTTCCAGCAGAGAAAGCAGGAACTTTAGTAGCAGGAATGTCCATTTTTTCATTGGTTTTGGGGTTACGACCTTCACGGGCCTTGCGATCGCGAGCTTCAAAGGAACCAAAACCGACTAGGGTTACTTTATCATTTCCGGCCACCGTTTCCATTATCGTTTCAATGGCGGCATTAATCACCAGTTCTGCTTGTTTTTTGGTAACTTCAGCCTTATTAGCGACTGAGTCAACTAATTCACCTTTATTCATTGAATAATCTCCTTGTATTGTGTGTTAGATCCTATGTTGTTTTGGCATATCCTAGTTTAAAAAGGATGGATTATCACTCATATTAATAAACCTAAATCGCCAAAATCCCCATAGGCTAAATGTTTCACTGCATTATTCTAAGCTGAATTGTCCCCGATCGATCCGTTAAAACAGTAATTTATATGGATTTTTTGGATAAGATAGGAGAATATAAGTCGCTAAATACAGCAATCTGGGAGAGAGATTTTGAATAATTATTCTCCAAAACTACTATGGCTCAATAACTCTGGGTTAGGATGTTTATTAAATTTACTTCTATTAGCCATTTTATTAGTCTCCGTTGGCTTGGGATGGGTGGTTAATGGATTTTTGATTTTATTGGGGGTAATTTTAATTACTCCAGTTATTGGGTTATGGGTATTACGATGGTGGGTTCAGCGTAACTTGGTCGAAGATCAATGTCCTGTGTGTAGCTACAAATTTACAGGGTTCAATGGGGTAGAGTCTTCCTGTCCCAACTGTGGTGAAAGCTTAGAAGTGCAAAATGGCAAGTTTCAACGGATTACACCCCCAGGAACCATTGATGTTGAGGTAGTGGATGTCTCGGTCAAACAATTGGATGACCCTGATTAGGCACCGAGTGTTACATAATTTAAAGTTCTACAACAATTTTTATGAGTAGATTCTGCCACTGCGGTAAACTAGCCCTTAATCCTGACTATTTTTACAACAGACAGATAAGATACTCTTAAGTCTTTGTTCAGTTGGGAAATCTTGACTCTAATCTCTTGGAGTTGGGGTGCTTAACTAAGGAGAACACTCGGTTAAGGAGCCGAAATCAATGTCACACAAAGTTAAAATCTACGATACCTGTATTGGTTGTACTCAATGCGTTCGCGCTTGTCCCTTAGATGTTTTAGAGATGGTTCCCTGGGATGGTTGTAAAGCAAGTCAAATTGCTGCTTCTCCTCGCACAGAGGACTGTGTTGGCTGTAAGCGATGTGAAACAGCTTGTCCTACAGATTTCTTGAGCATCCGTGTTTACCTTGGGGCAGAAACAACCCGCAGTATGGGATTAGCTTACTAAAAAACCTGCAATTAAACCTGTCATTCGTGACATTTTCCCCACCTAATCATCTTTGATTGGGGTGGGGTTGTTTATTTGAATAGGGGGAAATTTAGGGAAGATTAAACCAGACACTTGTTGATAAGCTTCAAATTGAGGATAACGGGAAAGAGACTTATCTTTTTTGAGCATATTAGGGACAAAAAGGAGACTAATAAACAGTCCTAAAATAACAAAGGGTAGCCAATGCTGAGTTAATAACGCAAAGCTACCATAGATTAAAATTTCTCCTAAATAATTGGTATTACGACAACGGGCAAAAAATCCTTCTGTAATTAATCCTGAATGATATTTGAGCGTGTAATATTTTTGAGCATCGCTAGTGTAATGTAGGAAAACCCCCAATATGTTCATAGCAACAACCACAGCAATTAAAGGGGGAGATGCTTTGATATTTTGACTAATTAAAATAAAAGGAGCAACCCAATAAAGAGAAACGACAAAAAAGCCGATAATTCCCATCGGAATAGATATCTCTTCTTCCCAACTTTTGTCTGGATATATCCTATCTTTTAATAACCAAAGAATACCATAAGTTCCGTGAAGGGCTAAATAAACCCAAGCGGTAACACTAAAATTTTGGTAAACACTCATTAAACCTAAGACAACGAATAAAGTTAGTCCTTTATGTAAATTAATGGGATATTTGATTTTCATAGTTTTTTGTATTGATAGAGTTAACTAAACACCAATGTTAAAGAAAATGGTAGCGCGACGAATATTATCTTGACTACCTTGACTACTCAAAGTCAAAGAGCGAAGATTTCTTAATAAGGGTTTCACTCCAAATTCTACCACTCTAGTAATGGGTAATTTTTGGGTTAAAATAGGTTCACTTTTTTGCCAATTGAGATAAAAATAACCATCATTTTCTGGGGATAATCCTTCGATAACGTGCTGAAATTCCTCTGTTTCAATTAGTTTAGGGAAATCGGGTGAAATGGCTTGAGAAATGGCTTCAACTGAGGTAGAAAAGATGACATAATCGTCAATATTCCCATGAACACCACTGACTTCAGCCTCTAAACTGGCTAAGCTTTTCTGGTTAGGATTAACCGTTGCTTTTAGCTTTGTCCACACCGTTACAGTTTTGTCTAATAAGGGTAAATTTCCCACTGTATAACCAGCTTTTTCTGCTTGTTGATCGAACTGTTTTAACACCTCATTCATCGCTACATCAGGACTTTTTTGGGCAACAAAAATCCAGTCTGGTTCACCCCCTTCTACTTTGGGAACTAATCCTAAGCTAAATTCCTTTTTAACCCAAGGAAAAACATCTTTTGATAAATTTAAACCTAACGGGTCTTCTAAGTAGCTTATGGAGCGATTTAATAGTTGTTGTAGAGGACTATCTTGGTCCAATCCGGTTTCGATTTGTTGCCATAATTGATTTAACTTAGTTCCTGTTGCGGTTAAAATGGTACTGGCAGGAAGATAGGAAAAAGCCTCAACTGGTTCCGATAAAATAGGAGATTGATCTGCTTCTCCTGAGACTCCAATTAGAGCAGTTTGCGCCACTAAGCCCTCTTCTTTGATGGAAAAAGTAATGGTTAAAGTTTGAGTAATTTCAGGTAACTCAGGAATCGGTAAATTAGCTAACCAAGCAGACAAGGCAGGAAAGTTGGTGTAAACAATGCCAATTCTTGGCTCAACAATAGTATCTAATGCCTTCTGATACCCTGGAGCATTTTTTAGGTTTAAATCAGGAACTTGAACATTATTAATGCTCTCTTTTAACACTTGAATATCATTAGCAAACAGCACCATATTTCCCACAACTGCTGTTGCAGAAAGAGGTGTATTTTTCTGCAAATTGGGGTTTTGTTGAGCAATTAAATTAACCCCTTTATAGGATTCAAATACTAACTCAGTTGTCCCTGCGATCGCTTCAGCCGAATAAGAGGCTTGTAGGAACTCATTTGCTAGTTGTTGATCTTTGGTAGAAACTGCCAATAAATAACCGGGTTTGATGCCATTATTAGGGTTATGATCGTAATCAAGAGACGTAACCGCTAGGGTAATTTCTTCCCCTAACCAGGGTTGAATTTCAGTTTGATAATCCAGTCCAGTTTTGGCTAATAAAGTTTTCTCAATGGTGCGTATTTCTTGATGCGATCGCCGTCTTTTTTCAGGAGAAGCAATGAACCGTCCCAACCCATCCAAGCGATCGGGGTTAGTTAACAAGGAAACCATGACCGGTGCTTGTTTAGGGAGAAAAATAGCTGTGGTTGGTTCCTTCATCACCCCTCCTGCCAACAGAGGCAAAGGACTGGGTTTTAATATCCAGTAGACACTGGTTGCTGCAAGGGAGAGAAGAAGAATAACGCCAAGGATGAGAGTGGCAAAAAAAGGACGAAACTTCACTATTACCTATCCACAATAAGGAATCACCATTGTTCATTTTAACCTTAATGTGTAGGGTGGGCATTGTCCACCTTAGTTATAAAATAAAATTAATATAAAAGTTAGCCATCATTGAGTTAGATTACGTTTTCATTAATTAGTTGATGAATTAATAGAAAATTCGTTAGCATTACAAAAACTTACTCATCAGGTATCGCAGTCGAAGTATAGTTTGGGACAGTCATTTTTCGTCAAACCTAGATACAAAGCTAGTTTAACTTCTGACTTCTGACTTCTGACTCCTGACTCCTGACTCCTGACTTCTGCTATAAGTACACCGATGAGTAATGTATGTGAGTAAAATGTGAACGGTAAGGAAACAGATGAAAAAGACCTTATTTTTGAGTCCTCCCTCTTTTGATGGGTTTGATGGGGCCGCAGGGGCCCGATATCAAGCAAAACGGGAAATTACCTCCTTTTGGTATCCCACTTGGTTAGCGCAACCAGCGGCCTTAGTCCCAGATAGTAAGTTAGTGGATGCACCGGCCCATTATCAAACCGTCGAGGATGTCTTAAAAATTGCCAAGGACTACGAACTGGTGATTATGTACACCAGTACCCCCACCTTACCCAACGATGTTAAATGCGCTGAAGCCATTAAAGCCCAAAATCCTGAGACACAAGTGGGGTTATTAGGGGCCCATGCTGCCGTTTTACCCAGCCAAACCTTAGAAGAAAATCCTATCATAGATTTTGTTTGTCGCAACGAATTTGATTACACTTGTCAAGAATTAGCCCAAGGAAAACCTTACGAAGAGATTAAGGGACTGAGTTACCGCGATCAATTTGGTAAGATTAAGCATACCGAAGAACGGGAATTAATTCACGATTGGGACGCAATGCCAAGTGTGTTTCCCATGTACGAAAAACACTTAAATTTCCGTAACTATTTTATCGGTTATTTACTCCATCCTTACGTCTCTTTATACACCGGAAGAGGGTGTCCGGCTAAATGCACCTTTTGTTTGTGGCCCCAAACCATCGGGGGACATCAATACCGCGCTAAAAGTCCCGAAGCGGTTGGCAAAGAAATGGCTTTAGCTAAGTCCATATGGGGTGATTCGGTTCGAGAATATTTCTTTGACGATGATACCTTTACTATCGATAAAAAGCGGGTTATTGCTATCAGTGAACATCTGAAAAAGCTGAACTTAACCTGGAGTTGTAACGCCCGTGCTAACCTAGATTATGACACCCTGAAAACGTTACGAGATAATGGCTTACGTCTGTTATTAGTTGGCTTTGAATCAGGAAATCAAGCCATTTTAGACGGGGTGAAAAAAGGCATTAAATTAGAAGTTGCCCGTAAGTTTATGCAGAACTGTAATAAACTGGGCATTAAGGTACACGGGGCCTTTATTCTCGGTTTACCCAACGAAAGTAAAGAAACCATCGAAGACACCATTCGCTTTGCTTGTGAAGTGAGTCCTCATACCATTCAAGTGTCCATTGCGTCTCCTTATCCTGGCACAGAATTGTACAAACAAGCGCAAGAAAATGGTTGGTTTACTAACGGGAATTTAGTGGCTAGTTCCGGTATTCAAATGTCTACCTTACAATATCCTAATCTCTCGGCCGCTGAAATTGAAGAGGGAGTTGAACAGATGTATCGTCGGTTCTATTTCCGTCGTCGAACCATCATTCCTATTGTTAAAGAAATGTTAGTAGACCCGCAAATGTTAGTGCGTCGTTTACGGGAAGGACGAGAATTTATGGCCTATCTCAAAGAACGTCATACTCGTAGTTTAGTTAATGCTTGAATTCTAAGCATTCAGTCGTCAGCGTTCAGCGTTCAGCTAAGAGATGAAAGGGGTAAGCATTCGTTTAACCCCCCTGGGGAGAAATCCCCGATTGAGCAAGGAAGCTCGCGTAGGAGTAGACACTAGATAAGAGCCTGTGAGAGAAGAATCTCCCGAATTTAGCGTAGCGGATTCGGGAGAGTGTCAAAGGCGAGATGAAAGCTCTTGAAATAGAAATGAAAGCAGTTAAAGAAGATGTTAAAGAATTAAAAGGCTCTGCTAAAGCACAAATCTGGACACTAATTGGGATTATTGTTACTATTATTGGTGGTTTCTTAGTAGCTGTTACTAGATTTGTCGTTTCAGGAAATCCTTAATGATTTATGTTAAGAAACTGTCTCCAATAAACTTGACTTAACGTTTTGCAAATTAAGGGTGAGATTATCATCATGACGATGAGCTTTCCATTTACCTTGATGAAAAGGACTTTCTTTCCATCTTCCTTGAATTAATTGTTCATCAGAAGAAACTGTGCCAAAATATTCAATGGAATGACGAGAACCACTAAGATAAGATTTACGAAAAGTAATGGTGCGTCCACTAATCTCTCCAGCAACAGTGGCTTCTCCGAGAGAACTATTATCCAAAATATTACCACTAATTGTATTTTTTCCCTGGACTAAAGTCATCTCAAAACGGGTAGGAATACCAGACTGCCAGTAAGTTCCAAGCCATGCGCCACTAACATCAGCCATAAGTTTCAGTAGCTCTGTGTCCTTGTAATTGTAAGATAACCTGAGTTCGATGTAAAGTAGCGAAATATTATCGGGAGCTTCGCTAGTTTTCCATAAAATAATAAATATGATGTGAGTCAAAGATTCATATTTACGAAATGTAAAGAGAATAATCCCTACCTGGGTTAATTGAGACTATAATCGGAATCAATTGCTATTAAAATGATGAGGGAAGATTGAGGTGAGTCGATGACTAAAAAAATCCCATTATTTAATCCTTTAGGTTCTATTAAACAACCTGAATGGCTCAAAAACAAGTTTCCCAATCTGGTTGAACAACAGAATCATGATCATCCTTTAACAAGTATTAGAAAACTTTCCCATCGGGGTCATGAAGTGGTAATTGTTACTACCTATGAAATAACTATTGATGGGAAAACAATGCAAACTCACGCTATGGTAGATTCGGAAGGAAAGTTATGGTGTCATGCAATTCCATATACTTCCTTTTCCTCCGCAACTGAAATGGTGAGAAGTATAATTGATAGGTATTCTGATGTCATCAATCAAGAGTCTTCAACTACGGAAAACATCACTCAAGATGCTGACTCTCATGATCATGAAAACCACTAATTAAATAAAGAAAATGATTAGAAAAGATATATTGTCTGATGCTGAAATAGCCTCACAATATTATAAAGGGGTTAATCTGTTAAAAGATCCAACAAGACATCCGTGGGAAGGGAATGAGGGTCTTGCCATTTATGATTTTTTTGTCGCTTGGCATCATTCTTCAATGATGCTGATGACACCACCTAGCCAGATGGATCGAAATGCAGCCCATTCGGGTCCTGCATTCTTGCCTTGGCATCGATATATGCTTGTTCGTTTTGAAGAACAGTTAAGATTAGCTCTCAATAATGATAGTTTCCGAATACCCTATTGGGATTGGGCAACTGATGCAGAACTTTCAGATCCTAGAAATTCTCCATTGTGGGACGTTTCAGCAGCAGGACAATTTGAGAGGGGGACATGGCGAGTTCGCTTGCTTGAGAATCCTTCCCAAAATGATCACTTAGTCCGTGTTGATCGTCCTTTAGACAGGCAGCTTGGACAAAGTGCTTCGTCTTTTCTACCTAATATGACCCAAGTGCGTCAAATTATTACTCAACAAGTTGTTTATGATCGTCCACCTTTTGATCGTTCATCATTAGGATTTCGGAACTTCGCTGAGGGATGGAGAGGTAGCTCACGAATGCACAATAATGTCCATGTTTGGGTGGGAGGAGATATGCTTCTTTCTACTTCCCCTAATGATCCTATTTTCTTTCTTCATCACTGTAATGTAGATAGAATTTGGGCAGCTTGGCAGAATCGTCATCCAAATTCTCCTTATCTACCGTCGCAGAATGCCTCTGAAGATTTAGCACTTCATAGAATTGACGATCCATTGCACACTTTCTTTGAAGAAGATCCATTCCCTACTCCACGTACAATGCTCAACTATAGTCAGTTCTATGAATACGACACACTAGAAGATTTGCTTGAGACTCCTCTATCTTAACGTGAGTTCGACGGAGATTTTGTGGGCAACAGAGAACACCAGACCTATGCTGGAAGTGGTATTCCTCAAGGTCTGGTGCTATGGATATAAAATCTCGTCTTGATCTTACGCAAGTTTTTTGTGATGTAGATGAGAAATGTCTTTTTTGTTTTCAGTGATCGCAAACTATAAGCGATCGCTCTCTATCCTCATGGCTTGATTGTCTTTTGGGAAAGACGGAAGTCTTTTTTTCCCTCCGTCGAACTCACGTTCTGACAAGCTAAATCATATTTTTACTCACATCCCAGTCTAAATGATCAAAATTATTATTGTGTAAATAGATCCAGTAGGCTAACATATAAGAAAGGAAAGAAAGAATCAAGCAACGATAAACCCCTAATAAAGTTTTTTGCCCAAAACGGTGAAGACTAAACTGATGTTTAGCGGTTTTAAAGAAACCTTCTATTTGCCACCGATATTTTCCCCATCGGGTGATAGTTTTTCCCTAAAACGTGAAAAGTCTGATCTTGTTGCCGAAGGATGGGTTGCTCCTCCTGACTGTCACATAGCGAGGTATCGAGCTAAGGGGGCGAAATATCATTATTGGTATTATCAGCTTAGGGCATCATCAGCGATTTTTCCAAAGGCTAATAAAAAAGGTGAATTTTCCCGTTTTAAACATTTGGGAAAGGCAGGAAGTCAAGCACATATAGATGGTGTTAACTTATCTGAAACCTTTACTTGACGAGGGATTTTATCAAATTTCTCATTAAGATGAGTAAGGAAGTTACAACTGCCTATGGTCCAGTGGCTATTCTTATTTTTATGCCTGCTTCAGCATTTATCAAATTTAGTCCAATTTTAGGAGTATATGTGTTTAAGGCTTTGTGCTTGCTTTGTCATATATTTAATACTTATCTTATTTGGCAAATCCTCGCAGCAGCCCAGCACCGTCAAATCTTAACTTTTGCCTATCTAATAAACCCATTAATTCTCATTGAACATGTTGCAGATGCCCATATTGATGTCTTTGTTTCCCTGACTTTAATTGCTTTCATTGGTTTTTTATATAAAAAAAATTATGTTCTTTCAATATTAGCTGCTTTAGTCGGCTTTTTAATTAAGACACTTCCATTGTTTTGCATACCATTAGCGATTTGTTTTTTGTTGGGTAAACGTCGATACACTGATGTTCTCATAAGCCTTTTTATATCTTCGATAATTATTTTGGGTTTTTCAGCTACTATCCTGCAAACTGTGGAAACTTGGTTGAGCTTCGCGTCTCCTGATTTAGGTGGTACTGCAAATTCTTTTCACCACATACTAGATATAGTTTTAACCCGCATCCCAGGAGTTTCATCTTCATCTCGTATCCAAATCATATTCGGCCTCACCTTGCTTACAACCTTTGGTTTTCTTGCTTATTATGCTTGGCAGTGTCTAAGGCTTTGGTTTAATCAAGCAGCAAATGAGCGTGACGTGGTTCTTAGTTTTGCTTGGTCCATCTTGGTGTTAATATTATTTGCTAGAGCTTGGGTTATGCCCTGGTATATCACGAATATTCTAAGTATCACTGTGTTATGTTTTGATGCGTCCCTATTTGTTCTTACAAGCTTAACTTACTCCCTAACGATTCGACTTGTTTTTACGGAAGGTGCTGGTCGAGGATTGCTCAGCTTGGTTACTACTCTAAGTAGACTTTTGCCATCAATGTATGTATTAAGCCTTGGTCCTGATCGGAGCAATTCAATTATGAATAGATTACTTGCGCGAAAAGTCAGTGATTTAAGGTGATATGAAATCCGCTTAATTAGTTAATGCAAGTATCGGGTGCGCTCAAAAACAGTTGTTGGAACCCAAACGGCGGTCTCGCGGAGCGAGTGCGGCTGCACCGCCAATTAAACGGCCAAGTCTAGCCTGATGTCGGAGTTGACTAAAATAGAAGTTTCGCATTGACAAAAGAAACACAATATGAAGGTATTATTGAGATGCGATCGCCAAAGAAAGAAATTGACAAAAGAGACACAAGATGGAGATGATTATATGATGCGGTGCGGCAGCACTCGCGGAGCGAGACCGCTAGGAGAGAAAAGCTATAAGATTCCGAAGTAAACCATCAACAGCACAATGTAATCTGGATCAATACACATATTTTCTGCATAATGGATTGATAGTAACTCTCAAAGAATTCGGAAAAGTAAAAATATTTAAGAGAACTTTTAAACACGGGAGTTGTCGTTACTATGCTGCTTTTCGATATGATGAATCTGAACTTATGGATTGGAGTCGCTGTGATTTTAGAGAGTTACAAACTATTCATTGGGGAATTGAATGCTACCATAGAGCTTTGAAACAATTGTGTGGATTATCTAAGTTTCAAGTAAGAACAACCGAGGCTATTGTTACTCATATTTTCTGTTCTTTAAGAGCAT
>JAAUYD010029756.1_pt1 | contig 11515 bp, 15 predicted proteins | sample 7278101 | NCBI WGS metagenome assembly JAAUYD01 (sample SAMN14350128, study PRJNA611818) | marine sediment metagenome | isolation source: surface marine sediment (0.6m) | place: French Polynesia: Moorea | collected 2018-08 | reverse complement strand
TGCCGGTTCGAGTCCGGCCCTGGGCACCACGACTGCGGCCAAAAGTCGCCGTCGCGTCACAATAGTCCGGTAAGACCTGTCCCGGAGGTTCGAGTCCGGCCCTGCGCATGTTTTCCGCTAGAATGACGCCTTCTGACCCAAAGCGTTGACTGGCGCAGTTGCCTGCGACGCGAGACTTCAATCGACCATATGCTCTTAGAGTTTATCGACCAATTGGTTAGTCATCCGATCTGGGTGGGTCTGATTGTTGGATTGCTGCTCTACGTACTAAAGACCCGCAGTGAGGCTCAGGCGCTCGCCTGTGCGCTCATAGCAGACATAAATCAAATTCGAAACTACTCCGACGAGATCTTCGAATACCTAAGGAGCGATATCCACTATTGGCTGAAAGCAGGTGCGACGATCACTCGCGCGCCGACCCACACCGGGCCGGAAATGAGGTTGGTGATGGCAGTGCTTCCGAATCTCCATCTTCTCTCTAAGCGGGACGTCAGCAAGGTCCTGGGTTTCTATTTGCACCATCAGCTCTGCGAGAACTTGACGAAGAGTCTCTATCGCCACATACGGAGCTACACAGAATCTGATGCCCCTCTGACCGACGCCGACGTACGAATTCTAGCGCTAAGAAGAGATCGGCTGCTGTCAGGATATGAGAGTTTGCTGTCTGGAGCAGATCTAAATATAGTCAAGTTGCGACAACTGCCAGACAGCTATTCGATCACCTCAACGCAGAGTATTGCGAGACAACTCAACCATTTACATCCTGAAGAACTTGGTCAGGCCTCAGGAAGACAGTTCCCCAGTGAGGAAGACGAGATGCACAAATACAGCAGTCCAGCTCACGATCCTAGCCCAAAAAAGCCAAAACCGGCTCCGGGTCAAACCAAACCAGAAGAGAAGCAGCAGAAAAAGAGAAAGTGATCTGGCTGTCTGCCCCCCATTTCCAAGGCCGGCCAGTTGTTCCTATTTGACGAGAACGGTGGAGTTTCGATATCCACCGTCGAATAGGGGTTCCTATGTGCGTCGGTTCACCGAGCGGTTCTCGAATTCAGCGGCCATCCAGACATTCTGACGCAGGATGGCTCCTACTGACCCGTTGAAGGCGCACGATGCTGCAAACAGATTCGGAGACTGAGGATGGAGTACATTCTTATCGCATGGTTCAGCTTGGCCCAATTTGATGAGCCGTCATCGGACACAGCCTACGGCTACAGCATGGCGACATCTATAACGCAGGAGTTCAACTCCCAGAAAGCTTGTGAAGCGGCGGGAACTGCATTAAGACGCAAGGGTGTAAACACTGATATGGAGCACAAGATCGGTATACAGCCGAAGGCAAAATGGAACTACATCTGCGTAGCGAAAGGTGAGAGCGAGTCCCCGCGCCCCCAATTAGACTGACAATCTTGTATCTGTTGTTCATCTATGTCGCGACTGCTTCTGGCCATAAGCAGCCAGTCGAAAACTCTATTTAGCTTGCAGTGAGTTGCGCGGATTTGCGCAATACTCGAACTTAAAATCCGCTGTCCGTAAGGACGTGCCGTTTCGAGTCCGGCCCTGGGCACCATCGCTTGAACTGCGTCACATCAAGAACCACGACTGGTTCACAGTCCTGGTGTAATTATGTTGCATCTGCTGGTCACGCACCTTCGTCAGTGCCAAAACAGGCACATCAATACGGAGAGCTGTCATGGCCGCCACGGCAAAAGACATTGCACAAGACAACGTGAGCTACCGCCTGCTGAATCGCCTCAGCAATCTGGTGATTTGCAGCCGTTGCCTGCGCTCGGGTGTCGTGACGCCGGTTCCACAGATCATCTCGGGTCGTCATTCGCTGACCAATGAGTGTGCTGAGTGCCGGTCCAAGAACCCGGAACAGCAGGGTCATCGTCGCAAGCTCGGTAAACTCCTCACACTGCGCCGCTAGATTGTCGGGTTAGTGCATCGTTCGCACGTCGGTGCGACAATGCGCGGCCATGGCCAAGCTCTATTTCTATTACTCCTCAATGAATGCCGGCAAGTCGACGAGCTTGCTGCAGTCCAGCTACAACTACAAAGAACGCGGCATGCGCACGCTGGTGCTGGCGCCGTCGTTTGACGACCGTTACGAGGCGGGCAAGGTGACGTCGCGTATCGGCATCGAGACCGAGGCGACGACGTTTTCCAATGACAGCGATCTCTTCGCGCTCACCAAGGCGAGCCATATGGAGAAGTCGCTGCACTGCGTACTGATCGACGAGGCCCAGTTCCTGACTCGCGACCAGGTGTTCCAGCTCAGTGACGTCACGGACAAGCTGAACATTCCGGTGCTGGCCTATGGACTACGCACCGACTTCCAGGGCGAGCCTTTTGAGGGGAGCAAGTACCTCCTCGCGTGGGCGGACAACCTCAAGGAACTGAAGGCAATCTGCCATTGCGGCAGCAAGGCGATCATGGTGCTGCGCATGGACGAGAGCGGTAACGCCGTTACCGAAGGTTCACAGGTCGAGATTGGTGGCAATGACCGCTACGTCTCGATGTGCCGCAAGCACTTCAAGGAACACTTTTACGGCTGACTGGCCTCAGGTCTGCAACGTCGGCAGGTCTTCGCTGGCGGCGGGCATTAATGCCGTGTTCTCCTGCGCCAGCAGGCTCCGCATGTCCTCAAGGGTCTTCATGATCGCGGTATCCGCGAACTCCGGCCCATCGAGGTCGCCACGTCTCTGCGCGTGCGGATCGATGAACTTGATCCGGTGATGTCCCACAGAAATAACGTCGTCGTGTGTCAATACCTGGTTAGACACACGCTTCGAGTTGACGAACGTGCCGTTGGTACTGTTGAGGTCCATCAGGAACGTGGAATTGCCGTGCCGCACGATCAACGCATGGTGCCGGCTGATGAAGCGGCTGCCGATGGCAATATCGTTGTGCTCCGATCGCCCGATAAGAAGGCGAGCCTTCTGCATTTTCAGGTCCTGGAGCACGCTGCCATTGCTGCTCAGAACCAGGCGGGGAGGCTCAGGTGGCAAGCCGGCGCTTTTCTCGACATTCGAGACGACGTCGATATCCCAGGTGCCGACCGGCAGTGCAGGGTGTTCCACGGCTTCGCGATGGATCGGTAGTGTCTCGCCCTTGGCAATCGCGAGCAGCGCGATGCGATCGAGGATGCCTGGCCAGCCGCCGGATGCTTTCCACAGCTCGTCGCAAACCGAATTCGGGAACACGAATGCCGGAAACTCGGCACCGGCCGCGTGGAGCTTCTCATGCAGGTAGGTGCGCGTCTCATCGCGCGTCATCGGGTGCAGGTGGAAATCGTGAAGCACACGATCGGCGATGGCCTTCATGCCCGGAGAATTTACGATCGGTGCGAGCGAACGATCGCTGACCAGGACCATTTTTAGCGCACAACCGGTACGCGTCCGGATCAGGGCAAGCTCACACAGCGCGCGCAAGGCGCTTGGATTCAGGTCGTGAGAATTTTCGATAATCAGAAGTGGTGGTACTGACGACGCCGATTGCTGCAGTGCGAAGACGCGCACCAGACCGAGCAACTCGTTCGCTGAGCTGAGGTCGATGTCGTAGCCAAACTGATGCAGGATTGCGAGCAGCAGGTTCGTCGTATTGAGACCTTTGCCGTCGACGACGGCAACGGCACAGTCGTGGTCGATTGACTCGAGATAACTGCGTATCAGGATCGATTTGCCCGCTAACGTCGGTCCCTGCAGCAGCGACAGGCCCTTCGGGTGCTCATGGGTCTCCCTGAGCATGTCGAGTGCCGCGCGCTGGGAGTGATAAGTGATGACCGCCAGCGGCTTGCCGTGGGTCGGGAAAGGTTGTTCGCTAAGGCCTGCAGTCCCTAGGTCCATAGGTATTAACTCGCAATCGTTTCGTTGCGCAAAAGTTGTTATTGTCCGGTTCCGGTCATTTCGATTAATCGTTATTTGACCAGTGGTTTCAGTCTAAGGTTGGCTCCCGGTTTTGCGCAACCGGCAATCAGGCGTTTCGTTGCATTTCAAAAGCACACGAAACATTGTCAGAATCAACCTGACTCAATTGAATTAATCGCTTGATAAACAAGGAAGTTTTGTTGTGATTTTTAAATCGTCGGCGATTGGCGACAGAGCGTAAGGCATTGACTCATAAACTATCGGCCGACAACCTCACCTTGATTCGCGGCGAGCGCTGTCTGTTCCAGGGCCTGTCATTTGCGCTGGAGAGCGGCGGATTGCTGTTGCTCGAGGGTCGCAACGGCTGTGGCAAGACCAGTCTGATGCGCGCGATCGCCGGGATGCTGAGCCTCGAGACGGGCCAGGTTTTCTGGGACGAGACCCCCGTCGAGAAGCAGCGCCAGGAGTTCCACGGGGCGCTCGTCTGGCTGGCGCATCGCACGGGCCTCAAAGGCGACCTGACCCTGGTCGAGAACCTCGGCTTCGAACGGTCGCTCCGCGCGCAGTCGTCGGTCGATACCGAGTCAGTGTACGAGCGCCTCGGCATTTCGCGCCTCAAGAAACTCATCCTGCGGTCATTGTCGGCCGGCCAACAACGACGTGTAGCGCTGGCCCGCATGCTGCTCGCGGATGTGCCGCTGTGGTTCATGGACGAGCCGTTCACCAACCTCGACCGGGAGGGTCGGGCGCTCGTTATTGAACTCGTCGAGGAGCATCTCGCCAAGGGCGGCATGTGCGTGATGGCGGCACACCAGGATGTCGAGCTAAAGGCGCCCGTCAGGCGGGTGAAGATCCAGTGACCACGCAAGAACGCCAGATTCCCGGGATGTTCACGGGCCTGTTTGCGATGACCAGGCGGGACCTTTTGCTCGCGTGGAAGCGACCTGGTGACGTTCTGAACCCGCTGTTCTTCTTTGCGATGGTGTGTACGCTGTTTCCCCTCGCGGTCGGACCCAGCGCGGAGCAGCTCGAGTTCAGTGGCCCGGGGGTGCTCTGGGTGGCTGCCTTGTTGTCGACGCTGCTGTCCCTGAACTCGCTGTTCCTGTCGGATTTCGAGGACGGCAGTCTGGACCAGCTACTCGTCAGCCCGCAGCCCCTGCCGGTACTCGTGCTTGGCAAAACTCTGGCGCACTGGCTCACCAGTGGCGTGCCGCTGGTCATCGTCTCGCCGCTGCTTGCCATAACCTACCGAATGCCCCCTTCTGTGATCGGCGTCATGATGTTGACCCTGCTGCTCGGCACAATAAGCCTGAGCTTGCTGGGCTCGATCGGCGCGGCCCTGACGGTAGGACTGCATCGTGGCACGGCGCTGTTGAGCCTGCTGATCCTGCCTCTGGCAATGCCGATCATGATCCTCGGCGCCAATGCGGTATCGCTGGCGGCCAGTAACGACGTCTATACGACCGGTATCTGGGCGCTCGGCGCTTATGCGATTGCTTCATTAAGCCTTGCTCCGTATGCAACGGCTGCCGCATTACGAATCAGTAACGAGTAGAATTCCGAACCTATGTGGACCTGGTTTCATAAGTTGGCGTCACCGCCGCATTTCTATAGAACGGCCGCGATCCTGTCGCCGTGGCTGGCTATGCCTGGACTCGCGCTTATCGCGTGGGGTGCCTGGCAAGGACTGTTCGTGGTCCCGATGGACTACCAGCAAGGCGACGCGTTTCGGATCATTTACGTGCATGTGCCGTCGGCGTATCTCTCGCTCATGGCCTACATGATCATGGCGACCTCCGGGGCGATCGGCCTGATCTGGCGCATGAAACTTGCGCATGCCGTCGCGGCTTCAGCGGCACCGATTGGCGCGGCGTTTACCTTTCTCGCGCTGGCCACCGGTTCCATCTGGGGGCGGCCGATGTGGGGCACCTGGTGGGAGTGGGGCGACCCGCGCATGATGTCGGAGCTGATTTTGCTGTTCCTGTATTTTGGCTACATGGCACTGCGCAGCGCCATCGATGACACGGCCAAAGCCGACAAGGCGAGCGCCGTGCTTGCACTGGTCGGCATCGTCAACGTCGTCATCGTGCACTTCTCGGTGGAGTGGTGGAGTTCGCTGCACCAGGGGCAGACGGTATTCAAGAAGGGCACGATGGACGCCGAGATGAAAACGGCACTGTTGATCATGATTCTCGGCTTCACGCTGCTGTTCGGTGCGATGCTGCTGCGTCGGATTCGCACGGAAGTTCTTTATCGCGAGCGGCGCACGCGCTGGGTACGCGAGATGATCCTGTCGCCCGAGGGAGGTTCCTGATGGACGGGTTGGCGATGGGCGGATATGGCGCCTATGTATGGAGTTGCTTCGGTCTTACCTTAGTTATCGTCGTTTTTTCCGAATGGCGCGCAAGAATCAAACACAAGAGAGTTTATCGGGACATCGAAGTGCGCCTGAAGGCGCTTGAGGATCGCGAATGAAACCAAGACAGCAACGCATGCTGGCTGTGGGTCTGGCCGTGCTTGGCATCGCCATTGCCGCGGGACTGACGCTCCGCGCGTTCGAGGACAACATGATGTTCTTCGTCGAGATCTCGGACGTCGTTGCAGGCAAGCATCCGAGCGAGCGCAACTTCCGCATCGGCGGCCTCGTCGTCGGCGGCAGTGTGCACCGTGAAGAAGGCTCTCTCGATATGAGCTTCGAAGTTACGGACACCGCATGCACGGTGCCGGTAATTTACTCGGGCGTGCTGCCGGACTTATTCCGCGAGGGGCAGGGTGTCGTCGCGCACGGTCGGATGGGGGATAACGGTGTTTTTGTTGCCGACAAGATTCTCGCGAAGCACGATGAGAATTACATGGCGCCCGAAGTTGCCGAGTCACTGTCCAAGCATCAGCAGGATATCCAGGCCGCCGTAGCCCGCGGAACTGAGGGGTGCAATCCCGATGATTCCTGAGATAGGCCAGTTCGCAATGATCCTGGCGCTGGCGCTCGCAGCCATCCAGACAGCAGTCCCTATCGTCGGGGCCCATCGCGATGACGCAGCAATGATGGGCGTGGCGCGATCGGCGGCGACCGGACAGTTTGTGTTTGTCGCTATCGCGTTCGGCTGCCTGACGTACGCATTCCTGACAGATGATTTCTCGGTCCTCTACGTTGCGAACCACTCGCAGCTGTCACTGCCAACGCTTTACAAAGTCTCGGCAGTGTGGGGCGCACATGAAGGTTCGCTGCTCATGTGGGTCCTGATCCTCGCGGGATGGACGCTCGCGGTAGCGCGCTTCAGCTCCGGAGTGCCGGATGCCTTCGCCGCGCGTGTTATTGGCGTACTCGGCTTTCTCTCGATTGGCTTCCTGGCCTTCATGATCCTGACCTCGAATCCGTTTGAGCGGCTCGTGCCGGCAGCGGCCGATGGCGCGGATCTCAATCCGCTCTTGCAGGATCCCGGTCTCGCCATTCATCCGCCGCTCCTGTATATCGGCTACGTGGGCTTCTCGGTCGCGTTTGCCTTCGCGATCGCGGCAATGCTGAGCGGCGACCTGGATCGAACGTGGGCCAAATGGACACGACCCTGGACGACCCTTGCGTGGCTGTTCCTGACGCTCGGTATCGCGCTCGGCAGCTGGTGGGCGTACTACGAGCTCGGTTGGGGCGGCTGGTGGTTCTGGGATGCGGTCGAGAATGCCTCATTCATGCCGTGGCTCATCGGAACGGCATTGATGCACTCACTCGCCGTGACCGAGAAACGTGGCCTGTTCAAGAGCTGGACGCTATTGCTCGCGATTACAGCGTTCTCACTGAGCCTGCTGGGTACGTTCCTGGTGCGCTCGGGCATCCTCGTGTCGGTACACGCCTTCGCAACGGATCCTGAACGCGGCTATTTCATCCTTGCATTCCTCGGGATCGTCGTGGTCGGTGCGTTGCTGCTGTATGCCTGGCGCGCCCCGTCGCTGGATTCCGATGTCGGGTTTGCACTGCTGTCGCGCGAGACTTTCCTGCTACTGAACAACGTTCTGCTCGTCATCGCTACTGCGATCGTCCTGTACGGCACGCTGTCACCGCTGATATACCAGATGATGGACTGGGGCAAGATCTCGATCGGCGAACCCTGGTTCAATTTTGCGTTCCTGATTCCAACAGTACCGTTGGTCATTCTCCTCGGCATGGGCATGCATGCAGCGTGGCGAACTCAGAATACCGGTACATGGCTCGATGTCCTGAAGCTGCCGGCGATCATCGGCGTCGTGCTCGGTATCGTCGTCCCGCTTTTTGTATACGGCCGCATGAGCGTGATGCTCGCGGTCGGCTGTATCGCGGCGTTCTGGATTGTGGTGTCCTCACTTGTGCCGATCATCCGTTCGCTGCGCCGTGAAAAAGGTGCGGCGGGCATCACGCGATCCGCACTCGGAATGTCCGTGGCGCACGTCGGCATGGGCCTGTTCGTGCTGGGCGTGACAGTCGTATCGGCATTCGGCGTTGAATCCGACCGGGCGCTGTCACCAGGCGCGTCCACCGAGGTGGCTGGATTCGAATTCGAGATGCGTGGACTGAACAACGTCACGGGGCCAAATTTCACGGCCATCGAGGCGGAAGTCGAAATCCGCAAGGACGGCGAGTACGTCGGCACCGTGAGGCCGCAGAAACGCCAGTACCTCGTGCAAAAGAGCCCGATGACCGAAGCGGGCATTCGCGCCGGTCTCGACAAGGACCTGTTCGTGGCCCTGGGTGATCAGCTCGGTAACAACGCGTGGAGCGTGCGGATCCAGTACAAACCACTCATCCGCTTCATCTGGCTTGGCTGCCTGATCATGGCCCTCGGCGGGCTGATCGCAATCAGCGACCGGCGATATCGCGTCAACGTGCGCGAGACAGCGAAACGCAAAGACCCCAAGGCGCAGGAGGCAGCTGCGTGAACCGCTTTATCTTGCCGCTGGTGATTGTCATCGGTCTTATCGTGTTCCTGGTCATGGGGCTGCAGCACGGCGATCCGCGCGCATTGCCGTCGCCGTTTATCGGCAAGCCGGCACCGGAATTCGAGCTGCCGACATTGAAGAACCCCGAGGTCGTGATTGGCACGGACAATTTCGCCGGCAAGTACACGCTTGTGAACGTATGGGCGACCTGGTGCGTCATGTGTCAGGCCGAGCATGGCTTCCTGATGGATCTTGCGGCGAGTAAGTCAATCCCGATCTATGGACTTAACTGGCGCGACTCGCGGCCGGATGCGATTCGCTGGCTCGGCCGGCTCGGTGATCCCTATATTGCTTCGGCCTTCGATCCGGATAACCGCGTCGGTATGGACTGGGGCGTCTACGGCGCGCCCGAGACGTTCCTGCTCGACCCGGAGGGTACGGTCGTCTACAAGCATTTAGGTCCACTTGACCCGGCGATCTGGGAGCGAGAGTTCCTGTCGCGCATGCAAGAGGCAAGCCCGTGAAACGCATTGTCGTTACGATTCTCGCCGCGATGTTGACGGTCCCGGCTCTGGCCATTGATCAGGGCGAGACCTTCGAGGACCCGGAAATGCAGGCACGCTACGAGCGCCTGATTTCGGAAGTGCGTTGCCTGCAGTGCCAGAACCAGAGCATCAAGGACTCCAACGTCACACTCGCGACGGATCTGCGGCGCCAGATCGCGCGCATGATCGAAGACGGCAGTTCCGACGCGGAAATCGCGGATTTCCTGGTGACTCGCTATGGCGACTTCGTGCTGTATCGGCCGCGCATGTCGGGCAAGACCCTGATGGTCTGGATCGCGCCATTCGCGCTCGCGCTGATCGGTCTGGTCGGACTAGTGCGCGTCGTCCGGCATCGGGCATCGCTGCCTTTCGAAGATGAAGTAGAAGAAGGAAAGACCGAGTGATCTTTTGGGTTGTTCTGGCCCTGCTGTGCCTGTTGGCGATCGGTTTCGCTGCCTGGCCTCTCTGGAAGTCCAAACATCGTTTGTCGCCATTGGTCGCGAGCATCATCGTCTTTACGGTAGCCGTGTCGGCTGGGCTCTACGATCGGGTTGGACAACCTGGTGTCCCGTCCGGCCGGAGCGGCCTGAACAACGGTGACCTGCCGCCGATGGATGAGGTCATCACGTCCCTCGAGGCGCGGCTCGCCGAGAATCCGGATGACCTCGGCGGTTGGAGCATGCTCGGTCGCACGTACATGACGATGCGTAACTACGAAGCAGCCGCCGACACGTACGAAAAGATCATGGAACTCGAAGGGGCGCAGAACGCACAGACCATGGTCGACCTCGCAATCGCGATCATCAATCGCGACGAGTCACCGATTGAAGGACGCACGGCCAGCCTCATCGAAAACGCATTGGCTCTGGACCCGAACAACCAGGCGGCGTTGTTCTACTCGGGTGTTGCGGCAGCAAACCGTGGTGAGACAGACATTGCGGCCGATCGCTGGGAAATCCTGCTGGGCCTGAATCCACCGCCGGAAGTTCGTAGTATTCTCGAGGAGAACATCGCAATCTGGCGCGGCGAGAAGGCGGCACCTACAGCTCCTGTGGCCGCGGCTGCAGCCTCTTCTGAACCAGCGGGTGATGCGGTCGTCTCTGCGAGAATCTCGCTGTCCGAGGAGGCGATGGCGAGCATCACACAGAACGCCAGCGTGTTTATCATCGCCCGTGACCCCGCGGCACCCTCACCGCCGATCGCGGTGGCCCGCCGCATGCTGACTGACCTGCCTGCTGTGGTCTCGTTGACCGATGCGCAGTCGATGGTCGCTGGCCGCAACCTGTCGATGTTCGCCGAGATCGAGCTGCTTGCGAGGGTCTCATTGTCAGGTGGCCCGGCGGCGCAGTCGGGTGACTGGTTTGGCTCGATGCTGGTTCGGCCTGCCGAAAACAACTCGGTAATGCTGACGATCGATCGGCAGGTTCCCTGAATCATTGACTGAGCTGGTCAATCCATCGGAGCGCATGTGCTTTGCCTGCGGCAAGGACAACCCGATCGGCCTGCAGATCACTTACGTCGTCGATGGCGACACGTGCACCGCGGAATTCACCCCGAACGAAAATCACCTGAGCTGGGAAGATACCGTGCACGGCGGGATTATCTACTCGGCGCTCGATGATGTAACAGGTAATATTCCCTACCAGAACGGGCTCGTCGCGCACACGGCGCGTTGCGAGATTCGCTATCGGGAACCGCTGCGCGCAGGGCAGACCGTGCTGCTGCGTGGCTGGACCGAAAAAACCAAAGGGCGGCTCATGGTCCTCCGTGGGGAGGCTCGCCGCAAAGACGACAACACATTGATCGCCGAGTGTACGGCGAGTTTCCTGGTGGAGCGTTAAATGGCATTACCCGAATCCCTCAAGGGCAAGTTGCGACTTCCACTGATCGGCGCGCCGATGTTCATTGTGTCGAATCCGAAGCTCGTTGCAGCACAGTGCAAGGCGGGCATTGTCGGATCCTTTCCGGCGCTGAACGCGCGGCCGCAGGAATTGCTCGTAGACTGGATACGGGAAATAAAGGACGAAACGGCAGCCCATGCCGAGGCAAATCCTGACGACCCGGTCGCGCCATTTGCCGTCAACCAGATCGCGCACCCGAGCAACAAGCGCCTCATGGCGGACATGGAAGTCTGTGTCGAAGAGCAGGTGCCGATCATCATTACGAGCCTGAATCCGCCGCGCGACATCGTTAAGG
>JAAUYD010006304.1_pt1 | contig 11516 bp, 19 predicted proteins | sample 7278101 | NCBI WGS metagenome assembly JAAUYD01 (sample SAMN14350128, study PRJNA611818) | marine sediment metagenome | isolation source: surface marine sediment (0.6m) | place: French Polynesia: Moorea | collected 2018-08 | reverse complement strand
ATGATTATAGTGGTTTATTTCAACAATTACCACTAGATTTTTCTGTATGGATTCCCTTCGGTCAATTTATTTATTGGTCGCCATTCATCCCTAAGTTGTAGAACTTTAGGGTATTCTGGCGATATTAGGATAAACTTAATTAACTACTACGATTAACTTCTTCTTGTAACCAGGGATCAACCGCTTGCCCATCTGTGCGTTTTAATTCAATTCTAATGCTTGTTGTTAGATTAGAATTAGTCGGCGCAGGTTGAGGATGAAATGAAATTTCATAGGCGTTAGGATCTTCATTTTGCTCTCTTAACCAATCTTGGACTTTAATCGCACAAAAAAAGGATTGTCCCTGTTCAAACATCCGAGAGATTTGCATTTGTAGGGTATGGGGATTAACTCTAGGCATAAAGATTAAACATTAATTATATTTTCTGCTTTATATTCTAGTCAATTTTCTGCTCTCTATGGGGAAACTTATCATTTGTTAATAAATATTCAAATTTAAGGATAATTGTTCTGTTTTAGGTTCTCTTTCTTTGATGTTATAGTTTCTAATGAAAATTTCTTGTCCTTTTTCTGCTTTTTCTTGTTGATAATTATTCATGCCATATTGTAACTGCCAAGGAATAATATTAAAGTCCTGAAAATAGTTTCTAATCTCTTCAGCGTCATCATAAGTTATTAACCATTGATGATCACATTGTTTCATTGTCTCAGCAAAGTCTTGATGATTAAATGATGTATGTAAGTCGCCATCTTTTCCATATAATTTAGACTTGGTTGCGGTTAAATAAGGGGGATCTAAGAAAATAAAACTATTCTCACCTTTTTTGTTAATAACGTCTCGGTAATCTAAGTTTGTAATACGAACTCCTGGAAGTATATGTTTTAACTTTTCTAAACGATCAATGGATGATTCTGTAAACCTGGTATGAAAAGATTTTTCTGAGTAACCGCCTGATTCAATCGTTCCTGAAAAGGTAATTCTATTTAAGATAAAAAAACGCACTGCTCTGTCAAAATCAGATGTTTTCTCTACATTAACTTGACTTAATTCTGTAAATAATCCTCGTCCATCTTTTCTATTTTGTTTGATTTCTCTTAGTTGAGTTACTAATGTTTTTAAATCAGATTGAGCCACTTTCCAAAATAAGTATAATTCTGGGTTTAAATCATTAATCCAAATGTCAAGATTAGGATAAATTTGTTTGAGATAAATAAATACCGATCCACCACCGACAAACGGTTCTCTGTACTCAGAAAAATTAAACTTTTTAGGTAATTGTTTTTGTATTTGTTTAATTGCTCTTGATTTTCCGCCAGGATACCTTAAGGGACTTTTTATCATAAGAGTTTAATAAGTTAAAATCTATCTTGAAAAATTAGTTTACCATTATTGTGAACTTGAACAGTATTTTGATTAATTGAGTAAGTATAAGTGCCATTTCTCCAGACAAAATCTCCTATTTTCTTATCCCTACCTAAAAATAGACAGTCCGTTTCATCGACACAACCATAATAGGTTCCTGAATGAGAAATAATCTCAAACTATTGCCCAACCAACAAAACTGATTTAAGTTCATCAAGATATGTCTGTAAAATTTGCTACATTTTTGTAAAATTAATGTCATATTTTCATGGTAATAATTGGAAGAAAAACTGAACAAAACATCAACAAATAATAAGAAAATTTACAGCATCAAAACTTATCTAAATAACAGTTAAAAAAAGCTTAAATCATGCCAAGAAACCATTAAAATCATAGCATAATGACTTGAAAACCTATACGAGACAGTCTATGGCTAATGTTTTATGGCTGCAAGGTGGGGCTTGTTCTGGGAATACAATTTCCTTTCTCAATGCAGAAGAACCCACCGTCGTAGACTTAATTACTGACTTCGGGATTAATGTGTTATGGCATCCATCCCTGGGTTTGCAATTAGGTGATGAATTACAACAACTTTTACACGATTGTGTTAATGGTAAAGTCCCTGTAGATATCCTAGTCTATGAGGGAAGCGTCGTCAATGCCCCTAACGGAACCGGAGAATGGAACCGTTTTGCTGGTCGTCCCATGAAAGAGTGGTTAACCGACTTATCCAAAGTCGCTGCTTTCGTCGTTGCGGTAGGAGACTGCGCCACTTATGGGGGTATTCCAGCAATGGAACCCAACCCTAGCGAATCTGTTGGGGTACAGTTCCTCAAACGGGATAAAGGCGGTTTCTTAGGGACTGATTATGTGTCTCAAGCTGGCTTACCTGTGATTAATATACCCGGTTGTCCGGCACATCCTGACTGGATTTCTCAAATTTTAGTGGCAGTGGCCACCGGAAGAGTGGGAGACTTAACCCTTGATGAATTCCACCGTCCCCAAACCTTCTTCCGTAGCTTTACCCAAACCGGTTGCACCCGAAATATGCACTTTTCCTACAAAGCAACCACCCAAGACTTCGGACAACGGACTGGATGTCTCTTCTATGATATGGGATGTCGTGGGCCTATGACTCACTCTTCCTGTAATCGTATCTTATGGAATAGAGTATCATCCAAAACCCGTGCCGGAATGCCCTGTTTAGGGTGTACCGAACCAGAGTTTCCTTTCCATGATCTTAAACCAGGAACCGTCTTTAAGACGCAAACGGTGATGGGTGTACCCAAAGAGTTACCACCTGGTATTAATAAGAAAGATTATGCCTTAATGACCGTTGTATCTAAAGATGCAAGTCCATCTTGGGCTGGCGAAGATATGTTTACAGTCTAACAGTAAACAATAATGCAGAATGCAGAATGTAGAATTTAGACTTATTGTCTCTCAATTCTACATTCTAAATTCTAAATTCTAAATTTTTTGACCATTCTTGAGAGTAACACTATGGCAGTACAAAAATTAGAAATTTCTCCAGTGGGGAGAGTTGAAGGGGACTTAGACGTTAGAGTAGATATTGAAGATGGCCAGGTGGTCAATGCTTGGACCAAAGCCGAATTATTCCGTGGTTTTGAAGTTATTTTGAAGGGAAAAGATCCCCAAGCTGGTTTAATTGTAACTCCCCGTATCTGTGGTATTTGTGGCGCATCTCACCTAACTTGTGCATCTTGGGCGTTGGATACCGCTTGGGGAACAGAAGTGCCTCGTAACGCAATTTTAGCACGGAACCTGGGTCAATTAGTGGAAACCATCCAAAGTCACCCCAGACATTTCTACGCTTTATATGCGATCGATCTAACCAATAAAAAGTACAAAAATAGTCCTTTCTACGAAGAAGCTTGTAAGCGGTTTAGCGCGTTTACCGGAACGTCTTATGAACTAGCGATTACTACCTCAGCTAAACCCGTCGAACTTTACGCCTTATTCGGGGGACAATGGCCTCATTCGAGTTATATGGTTCCGGGTGGTGTCATGTGTGCGCCCACTTTAACCGATATTACTAGAGGTTGGGGCATTATGGAATATTTCCGTACCAACTGGTTAGAACCGGTTTGGTTAGGATGTTCCTTAGAGAGATACGAAGAGATCCAAACCTACGAAGATTTCTTAGAATGGTTAGATGAGAGTCCTAACCATGCTAACTCCGATCTCGGTTTCTATTGGCGTATGGGGTTAGATATTGGTTTACATCAGTATGGTGGTGGCCCCGGACGTTATTTAACCTGGGGTTATCTCCCTCACGAAGACAAGTATCAACATCCTACCGTAGAAGGCCGTAACGCTGCGGTGATCATGAAGGGTGGTGTTTACGATAGCTTCACCGATCAACATCACATGGTGGATCATACCTTTGCGCGGGAAAATACTAGCCATGCGTGGTATGAAGAAGGAACCGCAGACGTTCATCCTTTTGATCGCACCACTCAACCTAAGCATATCAATACCAACGACTACGACGGTAAATATTCCTGGGCCACTGCTGTCTCTCATAAAGACTTGGGCCGTATGGAAGTAGGTTCCCTAGCGCGTCAGTTAGTTGCTGGTGGTAAGCATGGAGAAAGTTGGCAACACTATGACGGGTTAATCTTGGATATGTTCAAGAAAATGGGTGGCCCTAGCATCCATCTCCGTGAGTTTGCACGGATGCACGAATCGGTTAAACTCTATCGGGAAGTAGAAAGATGTCTGCGTGAGTTTAAACTTAATGATCCTTGGTACATCAAACCCACCGAAAAAGACGGCCGCGGTTGGGGTGGTACCGAAGCGAGTCGTGGGGCCTTATGTCACTGGGTTGAAGTGGAAGGGGGTAAAATCAAGAACTATCAAGTGATTGCACCGACAACCTGGAATGTGGGTCCAAGAGACGGTAATCATACCAGAGGTCCCATTGAAGAGGCGTTAGTGGGTATTCCTATTGAGGATGCTAGTAACCCCGTAGAAGTGGGTCATGTAGCGCGTTCTTTTGATTCTTGTTTGGTTTGTACCGTTCATGCTCATGATGCTAAGACCGGCAAAGAATTAGCAAGGTTCCGTACTAATTAAAATTGGTAGGGTGGGCAATGCCCACCTTTATTTTTTACGTTTAATTAATTAGTTTTAATCAAATTTAAGTTCTGTTTAATTTTCTAAAGTTAGTGTTTTTTGTAAAAACTATTGTCTAAAGTTAGGATCACAATTGATATAATAACAGTATATGGTTAAGAAGGGATTAAGATAAAAACTTCTTAGAGATTTGTTTTGCGGGAGGTGTCGAGATGAAACTTCGTCCTTTTGCTTTTTCTCTAGTTTTAGCTACATCATTATTAGTAGCAGTACCAGCAGAAATTGATGCTCAGTCCTCTCCACAGTTGACAGCATCTCCTACTGAGACTGTAATTTCTTCTAGTAATAATAATCCTGAAACAGTAGCTTTTGAACTCAACGATTGGCTTACAGGGATAGTTGCTATATTTGCTATCTTAGGTGGTATAACTGGTTTTTGGTCGGCATATAGAAGATATAATGAAAAACAGTTGGTAGAGTTTCTCAATGCTTTTTTTGCTTTTTGTTGTCTCAGTCAAATCGATGGCAACCATAAACTCAATTATTTAACCCTTAAAAAATCATTCAAGGATAGCATTGAAAAAGCGATTAGAGATGATGGAACTTTTGATTCTTTTGTTCAAGATTTTTGCAATAAGTTTCTAGAAAACTTTAAATCCTTAAATACTTTTGATAGGACGCTTGACCCCTTTAAGGCTCTAAAAGAATGCTTTAAAGTCTCAATTGAGAAAGATACTGATGTTAAGGCTGAAATTGAAAAGATTATTGGCCATTATGTTCAAGGGAGTTTACAAAGCACGGTTGGAACTCAAATCAGGCCGATGATGGAGCAAAACGATAAACTCACTAGAGACATTAAACAGCTACAAAAAGACATTAACAAACTAAAAGAAGAGAATAAAGTTATTCATGAAAAAATTGAAAAAAATTGCGCAGGAGGTGCTTGAGCATGTCATCAGTCCAACATTCTAATAACGGTTACTTATCTCATTATTCACCAGAGTATTTGCTAGAAGGATATGTTAGATTTCCTTGGCAACCTATCTATAAAGACACTGGAATTCTGCCAAAGAATCTCATTGTAAAAGATCCATATAACAACATTGTTCCTAGTCAGGTTTTTCAGGTTGAGCGTGCTGATCCATCTCATGCTTTCCTGCTTATTTCTCTTAGAGGTATTGTATTAGAACCTCAAGAAATTGCGAAATTTGTCCAATCGTTGAGGATGGAGGAAGGAGAACAGCCAAAAGTAGAAAATCGGGGTTTTCCTAGACTAGAAACTGTTGTAGGCCCCAATGGAGAACCTCGCGGATTCAATTTAGATAGTGGAAAACTCAGGGTATGGTTTAATTTAATTCCTAGTCCAGAAGATTGCAATGATGACTGGAATTGGTACGCTGGTTCAGCAACTAGCGTCTTAGTCAATGGTAAAGAAATGCTCGAATACTTTATCAATGATGAAGTTCCTCTGAATTTTCCTCCTTCCTGGATGCGCCATGATCCTCAAAAACGGTGTATACAGATTGATAAGATTCAAGTATGGGATAAGACCAATCAAGTTTGGTCTGCTCCATATAACCTTTTTGATCAATCTTATGAGTTTATATCCTCTACTATTGGTGCAGTAGGAGTTAGTATTACCGTCGCTTCAACTCCTTTGAGGTACAATGAGGCAAAGGATAACAATCAATGCCGACTTTATCGGGTTATTAGTCTTTTCAAGGATACTGACTACATATTAGAAGATTTATATCTTCATAAAGTAGAAGGTAACTTGGAAGATGATGAACTTGAATTTAAAGTCCACTACTTTACATTTATGAATTTGCATTTTCGCCGAGAATTAATAGAACATCCATCTGGTCACAAATTCGTTATGATGTCTTGTTTCGCACCTTACCCTGCTTATGGGTTTATGAGCAATATAATCAGGGGGTCAGGAATTGATTATCCAACAAGAGATTTTCCTCAATGGCCGAATAGGGATAACACTTTTTCATGGGGACTATCTCCCTGTAAATCTGCTGAATGTTATCACAGATTTACCTTAACTTTTGATAATGATGATCCAAATCGTGATCTTTTTCCAGAAAATCTGAACTAGTACACCGATTTTCTCACAATATAGGACTGCTATAGTCAAAATCTAATAAGGAGGTTTATTATGGTCCCTACTCAATTGACAAAAGGGCAACCTAGAGATACTTTGTTTCCACTTGCTGAAATAATTGTGCGAGATTACCTGAAAATAGATCGAGGAAATTCTTTTATTGAAGAATATGGTAATGAAGTATTAGACAAATTAAGAATCTTTTATATACAGGAAGTAGAAGACGTTGACTCTGCCAACAACGGCAATAACTCAGATAATAACTTCCTTCTTCGCAGTCTTCCGTTGATTAGTAGTGTTATTCAACTTAGTAGTACCATACAGCATTTTAATGAAGCAATGGAACAGATACAAAACCTGTATAAATTAGATAAGGATAAGTATTTTGAACAGGCTACTAAACTTTCCTATCTCGTGTTTGCTTATGCCATTGACAAGGGTTCTCAAATATTCTGCCTAGACGAAACATGGAAAAAGATGCGCAATCAAATAAAAAGTCTCCTGAGTGATGAACTTAAAGAACCTAATGTTCAATATTGGTATCACTTGGCTCACGATTATGCAGAGGAAATACAGTCTAAGCAAAAAATTATAGAGACAAGAAAAGGTGAAAGTCGACCAGAAAATCAGAAAGCTAAAGATATTGAAAGAATTGAAGATGCGGTTAAGAGTCTGACTGACAAAACAGTGCAAAAGTTGCAACAGGCTATTTACTTAGATCCAAAATATGAAGAAGATGCAAAATCTAATCCGCTATTTGATTCGATCTGGTACTATTTAGCTCAAGACTATGGGCAGCAAGTTAAGCATAAAAATGGAGAACTTGCGAAAATGAAGGTTGACTATCCACCTAAAGAGATGGAGAGAACAAAAAAGATCATTGAACAAGAGATTAAAACGACGACTCAGCAAGCCATAAAATATTTGCAAACAGCTATTGAGGTAGATCCAAAAAATAAAGAAAGGGCGATCGCTGATGAATCTTTTAAATTTATCAAAGATGATGAGGATTTTGTCGCTCTTACAAAAAGATGAAAAGTTCAGTTTTAGTCTCATATAGGCATCATAAATAGTATGGTGCCTTGAGGTGTATTTAAACAATCATCTGAGATTACAGAAAAACAAACAGCACAAATTTTAGCTAAACTATTAACAGCAACTATTCATTGGTTTGTAAGGTAGGTATTCCCCACTCTACTTGCCAAGATAGTCTGTGCATTTTGTCAAGGCTGAAGTCCGTTCACCCTTTTGTTACAGTATTTTCTTGAGGAGAAATCACTTTAGCCTCATTCCACATCTCATCAGAAATAGGTTGAGCATCGGGATCATCTAGGGCATTTTGTTCGATCTCCTCATCGGTCATAGCGTCAACTCTATCCCAATCGGTTTGACCCTTCATTGTTGCCCATTCTTTAAGAGATACTCTCGTAATATTTTCTTTGTTCACGTTTGTTAGCCTTCCTCGCACTAATTATTCGTTTTATAGAACCCCGTTGGGTATAGACAACATAGAGAACCCGTCCCTTGATTTGTCCCAGTAAGATTGTTCTGATTTCACCATAATCTCTACGGTTGTCTGTGAACTCAACAATGGGATGACTAAAGATAGGTCTAATGTCAGCAAAGTCTATCCCATGTTTTTCTATATTAGCTTGACGTTTATTCTCGTCCCACTCAAAAACCTGGGGATTACTCATTGACTATTATCCTTCTTTTTGTCCATAACCCACTATTTTTTATCATTTTATAACATATTTAGTTTAGTCTGTAGGGTGGGCATTGCCCACCTTACTTTTTTCTGTGGGTTATTATAAATAAATAAATTATCTAAGCAACAATTATGAAAGGAGAATTAACAGCCATTATTGAAGCGGCAGAAGAGGGAGGATATTGGGCTATTTGTCCTGAAGTTCCTGGTGCCAATGGTCAAGGAGAAACCATTGAAGAAGCGAAAGAAAGCTTAAAAAGTGCCATTCAATTAATTTTTGAAGATCGTTTAGCTGATATTGATCGAGGACTTCCAGAAAATGCCATTAAAGAAACAATTTCTATTCCATGAAACGTAAACTATTAGAGAAAAAGTTACGCAAAGCTGGTTGCTATCTTAAACGAGAAGGATCTTCTCATTCCCTTTGGATTAATCCTAAGACTGGTATTACTGAAGCTGTACCACGACATACAGAAATTAAGGAATTGTTGGCTAAAAAAATACTTAAAAAATTAGATGCTGAATAAATCGATAACAAGTTTAACTCCTGAAAACATTAGTGATTTATTAACACCAACTATTCCTAATCGAACTAAAAATAATTAAAAGGTAAGATAATGAAGAAGAAGTTAAGAGTATTTGCTGATTTTCATAATGCTGATAGTCAAGGTCGTTTACGATTGAATTGTACAGGAACCCTTGAAGATTTAAGTTATCAAAATATTTGTTTAAAAAAGGGACAAGAATTAACTTTATATAGTGAAGATTTAGAAGTTGATGGAGTGGTTGACTATTCATCAGAAGAAAATCTTTGGGTTGCTGTTATTAATTGGGATGAGATTAGAGAAATTCATGATCTTGATCTAATAGAAAATGAAGTAATATCAATTTAACTATTTTAACCTATTAATGATATGTCCAAAACACTTTACGATCAAGATTTTCAAAAGTGGATAGAAACAACTATCTATCAGTTACAAAAGGGTGATTTTTCCTCTTTAGATATTGACCACTTAATTGAAGAATTAACAGAGTTGGGAAAATCAGAAAAAAGAGCATTAGAAAGTAATTTAATGATTCTTTTAGCTCATTTACTTAAATTAAAAGTGCAAGATGATGCACCCTCATCTATGAAAGATAGTTGGTATCGTTCTATTATTGAACATCGTCAACGAGTTCAAAAAAATTTACGAGATACTCCTTCTCTTAAATCTTATTTAGAAACTGCTATCAAAAAAGCTTATCCTGATGGTAGAAAAATAGCCATTAAAGAGGGTAAACTAGCTAAGTTTGGGGTTCGTATTCCTCAAGAAAATGAATATTATAAAAGTTGCCCTTTTACTATTGAACAGATATTAGATGAAGATTTTTATGGAATTTAATTTATTATGTTATAATGATTGAAAATAATTAAGTAATAAATATGACCACAATTACTCTTGAAGTTCCTTCTGAAATTGCAGAAGCTTATCAAGTTGCTTCTCCAGAAGAAAAACAACAAATTAAATATCTTGTTACCCTTTTACTTAAAAAACAAGATGAAAATGATCTTGAATTCTTAAGAAAAATCATGGATGAAATAAGTGATAGAGCAATAGCTAGAGGTTTAACACCAGAAATTTTAGAATCAATTATTAATGAACCGTAAACAATACTTTGTTATCGATACCCATGTTTTAGTTAGTGCTGTTTTGTTCAAAAATAGCAAAGCGCGTCAAGCTTTGAATAAAGCTCAAAATATAGGTAAAGTATTAATGTCTTTCTCTCTTTTATTAGAAGTAGAAGATGTTTTATTTAGACCTAAATTTGATAAATATGTAACTCAATTTGAACGAAGGTTTTTTCTGAGTAATTTTATCAAAACAGTTAAATTTGTAGAAGTTAGAGAAATTATCAAAATTTGTCGTGATCCAAAAGACAACAAAATTCTTGCTTTAGCTGTAGATGGACAAGCAAAATTTATTATTACGGGAGATCAAGACTTACTTATTCTAAATGTATTTCAAAATGTCAAAATAATCACAATTCAAGAAGTTCTTGACTCAGATTAGGAATTTTTATGGTAATTAATAAATTATTTAGTAGTATGAAATTACCTAACGGAGACAAAGCAGAAATTGCTATAGAAAAGTTAATTAACTATTGCTTAAACCCAGAACATTCTAGTGGAAAATATAAAGCTAGAGTATTTAAGTCCCGTTTAGGAATTACTCAAGATAATGCTGAATTACTATTACAAATGATTCGAGTAGCAGCAGTTGAAGGCAAAGTTGTACAAAAAGCAAAAACAGAATTTGGTGAACAATTTAAGGTAGACTGGAAAATACCCAACCAGGAAGACATGATCCTTCGGACTATTTGGGAAATTGGATATAATAAGTCTAATCCTCGTCTGATTTCTGCATTTATTAGGTGAATATCATGGCAAATATTTTAAGTTTAGATACAGTTGCTATTATTAATCCCATTGCTAAGGAAAGATTAACCTTAGTTGAACCAGAATATGAGTCTATTGACAGCTTACCTAGTGGACAAGTTGGAACGATTGTAGAAGTCTATAAAAGGGAAGGAGAAAAGCAATATTTAGTAGAATTTTCTGATAACCAAGGACGAGAATATGCAATGGCAATTTTAAAAGAAGATGAATTCCTTGTGTTACATTATACCCTTGAAGTGGCATAATTACTATTTATTTATAGTGTCTTATTGAAAAAATAAGCAAAAATGTGTTATTCTTGACTTATCAAGTAGACAAGACTTATTAGAAGTTCTAGAAGAAGGGATTATCTTAAAATTACAAGATGGTGATCCTTTACCTATTGTAGATGACTTAGAAATTAAAGTGACAACGGTTTCTGATATTTAAAAATGCCATCAGCTATTTATTCTTATATAATTCTATAAATTCATCTACTTCTAACTTACTCTGTTTAATAATAGCTCTTAGGGTTCCTTTATCAAGGGTTTTATGATTAGGAACAACGACTTCTGTAAAAGGTTCATCTCTACACACAATAATATGACTACCTTTTTGACGCTTGATGTAAAACCCAACTTTTTTTAATGTTTTGATACATTCTTTCCCTGAAATTTGAGGTAATTTACTCATATAGTCAATGTCACTGTTTGAACACACCCCAACTAAATCACAGATTATAGTTGGGGATTCATTGGCACCCAGAAGTTTTTAGACTTCTAAGTGTCCCTAAGCAAACTGGTGTCCGCAGCGTATTTGT
>JAAUYD010111415.1_pt1 | contig 11519 bp, 10 predicted proteins | sample 7278101 | NCBI WGS metagenome assembly JAAUYD01 (sample SAMN14350128, study PRJNA611818) | marine sediment metagenome | isolation source: surface marine sediment (0.6m) | place: French Polynesia: Moorea | collected 2018-08 | reverse complement strand
TTTACCGAAACCGGAAGGCCATGACTCATTCTTTATGACCTTGAGATATGAAAATTGTAAACGTTATTCGTGACTACTCCATATAGGATACTTTTCCCTAGAACCTTACGTGGCCTAATTGATACTCTGAATGATTTTTATACCGTTATCTTTGAGATACTTTATTGTCTTGCTGCAAATGGGTGCAGAGGTTTTTAACACAACATCCACATTTGGTCGAACCTCTTTAATTTTATTAGATTTCTCAAACACTTTATTGCCATCCGTCATAATTATTCTGCTTTTACGGTTCATTACAATGGCAATAGTATTGCTATCAATTTCTTCTAACTGTGTTCGGGATGGCAAATTATAGGCTTTAGGGTTTACACGCATGGTTATATCTCTATTATGATAGAATAGTATTTCGTGTTAACTTTTTGTAGCCGCATCAAAAAGGATGTACTCTGGATTGCTTAGCTTGAAAGTCCACTCACATCTTCTGCCTGTATATGAGTAGAAGATATTTCTTTAAATGATTTATTTAGCTGAAAAACCCTTCCACTAATGGTCATATCAACTTCAGTAACAATATTGCCAATACGGATGATTGTCCCTTTAACTATTTCACCCTGGACAATCAGCCTTGCATTACATTCCTGGTGTTCTTTAGCATTTAAAGAATACTCCGGTGATCCGTAAATCAAGTTAATGGACTGATGTTCCTTTAGTAACTGTGCTAACTTTGATTCTAATTCGATGAATTTTGGTAATGTTGCTGCTTTTGCTCCCTTACGTTGCTGCATTTGAATAATTTTCGTTTCTAATTCAATAATCTCTTCCTGGTATTCCTCATAGAGCTTTAACCGTTTTGCATCAGTTCCCACCGCGACATAAGTCTTATCAGAACTTTCAGCACCGATCTCAAAGGCATGAAGGTTTCCTCCACAGACTACTTTCCCCCCTACTATTTTGGTAGAATCAGTTCCGCTTATGTCTCCGCTTGCGTTTATGGTGCTATAGTAAGCATTATTCCTCAGTACAATCGTTCCTGCAGCATTCATCCTGCCTTTTTCAATAAAATTCAGGTCAATGTCTCCACGAATATTTAATTCTGATTTTTCCCCCATGATTCCGCCGCTGATCACCAGGTTGCCCTGTGAATTTACAGTTGCAGATTCTACGTTTCCTCCAATTCTTAGATCTCCCCGCACCGCCACTACAAACTCCGGCATAATATTACCGGTGATTTCAACATTGTTTTTAGCATAAATATTGCCTGTGCTGTAATCTATGTCACCTGCTATTGTTTGTTTGGAGGTTACCTTGAAAGTTGTCTCATTCACAACTGAAACGATTCCACCTTTAGCTGCAGTAATTATCCCCTGTTTCTCATCATAAACGGCGTCCTCTGTTACCCGTATAGCTAGCTCCTTGCCCTCCTTTGGCTCCACTCTCTCTCCTAAAACATTTTTACCTGGAAGCCCTTTCGTAGGAGGAATAATATTGGCTATCAATTGATTTTCATCAACATAGATAAACATGCGTCGCTCTCTAAAATTAATACTTCCATCAGGTTGCATTTTACCGACGGTGGTATCCATATCAACTGCAAGCTCTACCTGTGTATCCATACCGTTTTCAACTTTTGTTCCCCTGACTGCGGTACATATAAGAGGGCCATTATCAGTTTCTTTTATCTTATTGATCGCCTCACGGATTTCATCCTCATCTATGCCATGTAGAATGCCCTCTTTTTTAAGGAACATTACAAGATCATCAAGTCCAGGCAAACTACCATGTGGAGCCCGCATAAGAGTTATTTGAGCTTCCATTTTATCTTCTGCAATACTAATAAGAGGGGTGATATTTACAATACACTGCTTATCATCATTTATAGCCCAGTTTGGATATCCACTTCCATCTGCAATAATTGAATTTTCCGTAGCTGATAGCTGACAGTTTTCTCCTGCTACCAAAGCCCAATCATCATCAATATCTTCATGAGCAGAGACTATCCTGTCCCCTTTGGTGACAATTGCAGTGACTCTATTCTTTGGACCTCGTTCATCTTTATCAACTGATTCTTCATACTCAAAATGAAAGACAAATTGCTTCTTTTCGGGGTCTTTAGCCATAATTCAATGTCCATTCTCATCTGTTGCAGAGATTTATAACTCAATTTCTATTAATTGATTAAATACCTAAGGTCACGTTATTACAAGTTCTTTTCGTATGGAAACAACATATTTTGCAAATCAAAGATAAAATCTGCATAGACTAGGGTTCAGGTCTTGAAATATAAGATTTTAATCATTCTATTATTTTCTCTGATAATATATAAATATTTCTAACTAAACTATAAACCAAAACGAATACCGCAACTGATGTGGCGTGACTGCACCCCAAGAGCACTTCTTTCAGGGCGCATAAAAAAGATATGGGAAGTCAATCCGCTTACGTGTCCGAAATGCACAGGAGAGATGCGCATCATAAGTTTCATTTACAAGAGAGCGGTAATCAAGAAAATTTTGTCACACTTGAAGGTGTATCAAAGCCAGAAAAAAGAGCGGGCACCTCTAGCATTACCCACAAAGTATAAAGAGCGAGTTGAGATAGTGCCATACGATGATGGTTGGCCTGGATGTGCTGAGTTGGTTTTCGATTTTTAGACAGGAAAAAGACTGTAAATGGGCAAGCTCGTTCAAAATTGGCTGGAATAAACGGAGATTGGGGCTTTAAGAGGTTAATCTGTTGCCCACATCTAAGAATCACACAAAATACCTGAAAGGACTTCTGGAAAAAGTTAGGTTAACTGAAAATGATGAATGATTGAAGGGAATTTGCGAAAAGTTTGGGTAGCAATAAAAAGCGATTACTTATCATCATCTATCACCTCGCCTCACCCACCTAGATATTGATTTTTTCACTGCGAAGCAAATAGGCGGCGATAATGCCCAGGATGAAAGCGGCAGCGAGATTATGCGCCAGGGTGACGCCCACCATGATAATCACCACAAAAAGATCCTCTCTTGAATCTACGCTGAGCACCGTGAGTGAGAGTTGAACGCCTGCAAATACCAGAAGTACGCCAAGACAGGCCATGGGGACAAGATGAAGAACATTGAGGATATTGGATCCCAGAATAATAATCAAGATCAGAAAGATGCACCCTATGATTATGTTTGACCCTGCGGTTCGGGCACCGAATCGGTATCGCGAAGCCAGTCCACCCGCACCGTGGCACATAGGGATGCCACCGAGAAAATAACAGATAATATTGGCGAATGCCATTGAAAGGCATAGGGATTTTCCAGTCACCTTTTTGCCGGTTTCGGGAAAGTATTGGGCCGAAAGATCATTGTTGGCGATAATGGCATTGCCGATGGTCATGGGTATCTGGGGCAGAACAAGGATAAGCAGAGCAAAGCTGAAATCGTTTAGACTTGGTGTTCCATATGGTAAAAATGCTGGCAGCGTTAAATTTAGGCCAAAACCGTTGCCTGAGGCTTGAGGTTGGTGGAATATAATGCCAATGACCAAACCGATGCCAAAAACCGTTACGGCTGCCGGAATTTTTTTGTTATCAAGAAGAAAAAGGGTGATAAGACTCAGTATTCCGCCGATGACCACCCCAATTGGCAAAGGACCTAAATTCTGGATTGTCAGAAATGGTTCAGCCAGTTGATACATCTGCTGAAACGGAGAAGTACCAGTCATCAGTTTTATACCTTTCATAACCAGGAGCATTCCGGTGGAGAGCTGAACACCACGAATAACAGAAAGCGGGATGGCCCTGCCAATATGCGAGATCAAAGAAGTTCCGCCTATGACAAGAAGAATGATCCCGATCAACAAGCTTGACGACTGGATCTGGGTGGCTGTAATATCAGAAGCGATGGCGTAAGCGGCAATTATCTTCATCGGTTCAACAGGCATGGTCACCCGAAAATATATACCGGAAAAGATATAGTAGATTCCAAAACAGAGGAAAACGGCCGATGGGTTCATACCATTCATCAGCACCATTCCCAGGGCCAGGGGAAGTATAGTTCCCAGATCTCCCAATGACCCGGAAAACTCCATACGGTTAAATAAAAAGTACTTTTTCATGCTGCTTTCTCTCAAAGAAAACGGGTGTCTGAACGTTTTTGGGTAACCTCTTTCTCACTTGCCGTAAACCATCCCGAACGACTGTTGGTTATTCGGTCAAATTGCTCAATATAGGGTTTAATATCCAAAAGGGGAGTACCATCGAGAATGTCAACCCCTTTTACCCTGAGACTATTTCCAGCTCTTTCAAGTAACTCGACGATTGAAATGCCAATATGGTTGGGACGCAATGGCGATCTGGTGGCAAAAACCCCATGGGGGGTGTTGTCCAAAAAAGGTACAACTTTCATTTCAATCCTGTTTGCCAGGTGAAAAGAATAGATGAGATAGATATGACTAAATCCTTCAATATCCTGGAGGCCTTCCTCGTATTGAGGCATCACAACAACCTCACCCTCAACGTGAGCTGCTCCTTTTGGCTGGACAGGCATGTCAGCAAGGTCGATGAAGGGCGTCTTGATCTCCCCGATGAAATTCATGGTAATTCCTGGTTCAATAGAATTTTCCTTTTTCTTTACTCTGTTAACGAAAGAGTTGTAAAGCAAAACCAGGAAAAAACAACGATTATCCGAAGGTGTGAGGCTTATTTACCTATCTGAAAGATGACAGTTTGTCAATTTCCAATCTTCTCGCGTGCTGCATTAAGGTAAAGAGAATATTGAAAAAAGACTTCAGGGAACTCAGCTTTTTTTTTCAGATTGATGGCGCACTTCATTTACAATCAGCTGAGTGATAATAAAATGTCCTAAAAATAGTTGAGGAATCTACGTGTTATTCGACGATAAATTCAGTCGAGGGTACATTGCGCGCCTTGTGTCAGGAGCGGCCAAGTTTGCTAGATGAAGAATCTTTGGATTGTTCGTTTAGATTTGGTGAAGGAGGAGATAGAGGTTCAGTTTTATCTTGAGCTGATTCGTTTTTGTCACGTGGAATTCTCATCACACCTTGCCCTACCCGCAATAGAATATCTTTCGTTACCTTTCCTTTCATCGTACGTCCCTCCCTCTATGTTGATGAAGTGAATATTCAATGATTTCTCGGCAAATTACAGGCTAGTCACGTAGCCACAGAAACTGAACACTGCCAGCATTCGAGTTGAATTTGCACATCCTGCAATACAATAAGCTCCACATGCCAAATTGAATACCTTCCTCTCAGGAGGTACCAGAGCGGCAACGCGAATTCTACAGCACCAGATGTGCTTGAGCGTCGTTCTGTAATTATAATCAGGCTACTGCCGGAAACCTTAAGGTTGAATTCCTCTCGGTTCACTTCAGAAATGTCATACCCCTATAGTATGCCCTACAAGGCGGGATTTGTCAAGTCCAAGAGTGGAACCGTATCTTTTGAGATTGCTGTAAGTAGTTAAATTAGCATGAATTAAGTGCTTTCACAGATGCCTTGTGACATGCATACAGAGAGTGTCACCTTAGTATTCAGCCCTGTCTGGGAAATATATAACCATGTTAAAACCACCTAAAAACAGCCTCTGGTAGCAGCAAAAACCTCCTCAATCAGACAATAAAATAATTTTAACGTTAAGCAACAAGATATGGGGTATTCTTCTGTGGCTTATAGCACCTTATCATTGTGCACCATCGTTCTGTAAGATATTGAGTATTTTTTTGCTCTTAATGAATATAATATTAGGTTTTTATTAAGCTCAACTAGAATGATAGGCTGTGCTGTACCGCCTCAGACGATATGAGAAGGAATAAGTTTCACAATGAGCTGTACATGCACCAATAATTATCAATTTGAAAAAATGCAGGGAAGTGGAGACGGCTAGAATAAATTGTCTTTGGTAAGCTAAACTTTCTGGTTGCTTCATTTCTTAGCGAATTCAGCGAAATAGTCAGGCCTACCCTCACAAGAATAACCTTCTGTTGAATGTTTAACTGTCGAACTTGAGCTTCGCATATGTAGCCCAAAGCTTAAATTATGGCACAGATCGCCAGCACACCTCATTGCCTGCTTCAGGCAGCAGCGGGATAAACCGCGACAGTACCAGTGATAGAAACGCCAATGCCGCACCCGTGATAAATACAGCAGCCGGCGAAATAATCCAGAGACCGCCATATGCCGCAGGTAGTACAACCGCTGCAATATGATTGATGGTAAAGGAAACACCGGCAGTTGGGGCCATATCCTTGGGATCGGCAATTTTCTGGAAATAGGTCTTCATGGCAATGGCCATGGAAAAAAACAGATGATCCAAAATATACAATGCTACGGCAATCCAGGGATTTTGGACGAAGGCATAGCCCAGGAAGATGATGACAAGGCCAATGTACTCAACGGTCAGTGACTTGCGTTCCCCCCATCTGCCGATAAGCTTTCCGATCTGTGGGGCACAGATCATATTCAAAGCGCCGTTTACCAGGAACATGATGGAAATTGCGGCGGCATCAAACCCGAATTTTTCAACCATGAGAAAGCCTGCGAAGACCACGAAGATTTGACGACGGGCACCACTCAGGAACTGGAGCGCATAAAACAGCCAGTAACGTTTACGCAGGATAATCTTCTTATGCTGCTTGACCTTCTGAGGAAAGAGAGGAAAAACCAGCCAGCAGAGAACAGTGATACCAATGGTGGCACCTCCGCTGACCAGGTAGACCGTCTCCATTGTTACAGCAAAAATATCAAGCATCAACCAGACCAGACCAAAAGCCAGCAACGAGGCAAAGGAACCGATTGCAACCATGCGTCCCATGTTATGGGCGGCCGTGTTTTTGTCAAACCATTGCAGCTGCAAAGACTGGTTCACGGTTTCATAATAGTGAAACCCTATAGACATCAATACCGTGGTGGCATACAGCCCAATGGTGAAAGGAAAATATCCCGTGATTGCCGTCCCTATCCCCAGAAGCAGCAAAGAGACCAGCGCCAGGGTCTGTTCACGCATCAGCACCAGGACAAAGACCACGGCAAATGATAAAAATCCAGGAATTTCTCTCAAGGACTGTAAAATGCCGATTTCTACCCCGGTAAAGGCGGCACGCTCAATGGTGAAATTATTCAGCAGTGCCTGCCATGTCCCCATGGACAAAGGCATGGCTGCTGCCATAATGAACAGCAAAATCTCAGGGCGGTTCAATTTTGAAGTGGGGGACATATATGTTCCTTTTAACTCGATAACAAAAAATGAGCTTTAGCTTTTCCGATCTTTTCGTTGATTTCTTTAACGATATTTGTACTGGATTTGTATCAACCCTATCCATCATACATTAAGCTCGTTCCTCTGCACGCTAGCTTGGTAAAGAAAAGTGGTTCCAGTTTGTTGGATAGTTTAACAGCATAATTAAGCTGAACACGAGTAAGCTGTGATTTGTTGATGAAAAAATGCATCATACCCTATTCCTTTATCGAAAAATATACGATTTTCGCGAAACCGAGCAACACGACAACAGGGTGGGATTTGAGCTGCTTTTTGGATATCTCTACTTTACAGTTTTTCCATTTATACACATTTCCAGTAAATTAGATGACTCTTCTTTCACAAGAAGAAAGATACGTATTGCCATACTTTTCAGACGTATACGGCCAGTGCTTACCTTGATTATGCCTAGATTCGGTTTAAAGATGGGGAGCCACTTTTGATCTCTGTTATGGCAGCAAAACTCGGATCAGTCAAGAAGAAATCCTCCACGCACCCACACGTTTCTATACGAGGCCATTTTACTAAAAATCTCTGCATTTGATCGCCATAGGTTGTCGGGAGGAGGTCACTATCTCAATGGGGATAGAGTGCTATTGGCTATTCATTGCATGTCAATTGAATTGTCTTAGCTTATAGAGGTACAAGCAAGAATTAAACTATGAGGTGCAATTACACTGATCCACTACTGTTTATTTCACGTAGGAATCATCGAACAAATTCACAAGTTACATTTCTTTTTTTCTTCAAAATTATTCAGGAAACTGCAGATTCATATTTATTAACTATGTATTATTACATGATAATTATTAATACTCAGTATGAGGAATGCTAAAGCTATAATTATGAGGGCAACATGTCTACAATTTGGAAAATAAAAGGACTATTTTTGTTTGCAGCATTTTTATCATTCTTACTGTCAGTATATCTTTGGTTCAACGGCTATAAGGATCAGGGCGTGTATGTTGGCCTGTGGGTACCATCCATTTTATCTTCAGGGGCCCTGATGCTTGCTGGAAAGGGTAAAGAACATGAGTGACTTTGCATTATTTCTTGCCGGTGTTTGCGTAACGATCATCTGGTCGGCAGGGATTGGATTACAAATATGGGCTGCCTACGAGGGAGACAAAACCGAGAAGAAGAGAAGGCAGGCCCTAGAAGGTCAGCCTTCAGATTGAGTATGTTGCTTAACTGCTCTACCTTAACGGCAAATCTCTAAGCTATCCGCTCCGATTATCGCATTCTTGATGCCGCCTTGATGATCAGATCGATTGCAGAAAGGCCAAACTTAACAGGAACCTTGAGGTATATGAAGAGTTAAGGTCAACGCTGAATAACTTTGGGATGAACGTTAAGATCCTGGCTTGTACCAGGACTGGGAACAAAAACCTCAAACTGGAAAAGAATCACGTTGAGCAAGTGGATATAGCTGATACCTCAGGCGGTTGATTACAAAGCTCCATTGTGGTTTCAGAAAGCCCCAAGAAGCCATCGCTAACTATGCAAAATAATGAAACGCTTCTACCCTTGATATTACCTAGATACTCCTACAAATATTCTCGAGGGCCATTCTCGCATTTATGCCAAAACGAGGCTCAGCACCGATTAAATCTTGGCGGAATCCATGACAACCTTTTGCAGGTAGATGGCCGATCAAGTTGAGAGTAGGAAACGAGATGTATCAGATTGAATGTGGTTTTCTACACTTGAGGTTAATCAATTCCCATGATCCTGATTGGGTCAGTCTAAAACTTAAGACTAATAAAAAACCAACTCATCAGAATCCAACAGTGGTGCTAACTCCTTATGAAGTTGTTCCGCCATTCCATGTTGGGTAAAAATATCAAAGATATACTTTTTGAAGAGTTCAGGATAACCGTCTTTGGTTTCCTGTGTTACTGCTCCACGGCACATATCGACCTCATGCCTAAAGTGGGCAACTATATGTGGGAGATCAGTGGTAAAACCCTCCAGCATCCTCTTGTCATATTCATTATCATAAACATGGAGCTTTCTTCCGGGATAGGAGACCTTTGGGGTTTTTCCATCGGCATCTTGAATCATAAAGTGAAAATATGGACAGCGCTCTACAATATAGACCTTATGTTGATCCGGTCGTTTCAGTGAAAGAGAGAGCGCATTTGCCATATATTGGGTGGCCAGATGGGCTCTTCTAGGGAACTCGTTACGTGCTTGAGCGCTAATATGACGTTCGAGGTAGTCATCCATGCAATCTCTGCAAATATAGGTTTCAGAGAGAAAGCCTTTCTCAAGATTACGAAGGAAGTTCTCGGATCGTTCATGCAGTATTTCACGGGTAAGATTGTAGCGGAATACGGCTGCAGCATCATTTGATTCATAGGGGTATTCTTTCATCAAATATAGCTCATGCGGCATGAATACCCCGCTGGGGCGATTTTTTACCAGAATTTTATTGCCCCCGATGCGCTCTAACACAACGAGAAGCAGATCAAAATAGATATGGTCGTATTGAGGGAGGTTGCCACCGACAATTTGGCGTGCTTGGTTGTTTTTGAGAATATCGGGAATATCAGCGATATGTAACGGTTGATAGTCATATTCAGATAGCACTCTGTTGATCTCGGAAATGGTGTAATTCAGCGAGAGGAGAATGGAGGCAACTTTGTCCTTACCGGGTCGATTTATCCTGCCTTTTACCAGTTTAGCCAGATAGGCATTGGATATTCCTGAAGCCTGGCTGATATTATTCAGGTTTAACCCACTATCTTCTATTATCTGCTGGAGTAGTCCGGGAAATTGTCTCATATTGTTTGGAATTGTGAAGGCATTTTCAAGTTTCACCTAACAATAGTATCTTTTTTTTATTTTTTAAGTTTGAAATATTTTTTTATATCGGTTAAGAAATTATTTCAACCTTTAGATAGTTGTTTTTTATACCGTGTAAAAGTAAGAGAATATCGTACATTATTGTTTGGCTGTAATAAGTATTGGGATTTAGAGAGGTTAAGGGATAACTTTAAAGTAGCGGGGTAGGCTTTGCCTGATCAGCACCTGCAAAAAGAACTCTTGGAACTCACTCGGGAACTCATTGCGATCCCTTCTACACATTCCCGTCCCCGGGAAATAAACAACTGTGCCCAGTTTATCGAAAACTGGCTTACTATCAATGACATACCCTATGAGCGACAGGATTCTGGCCATATTCCTTGCCTGAAAATACTCCCGCAAAAAGATATTGCCCACGTCTTGCTTATGAGCCACTTTGATGTGGTAGAAGCAGATGATGAATCCCAATTTAACCCGAAGTTGCAGGGCGACAGACTCTACGGCCGGGGTTCTATTGATGATAAATATGGGGTGGCCCTCTCCCTTATCCTTTTTCGTGAACATAAAAAGTACATAGAAAAGAACCATGGTTCCGCCATCGATCAGATTTTTGGTTTGCTGCTGACCGGCGATGAGGAAATTGGCGGGGAAAACGGTGCAGCCATCGCTTCAAAGCAAATTGCTACCGATTTCTTTATAGCTGTGGATGGCGGTCGACCAGATCTCATAGTCACCAAGGAAAAAGGCATACTCCAACTGTTGCTTACTGCTACCGGTAAGGCCGCCCACGCAGCTAGGCCATGGCTTGGGGTGAGCGGTTTTGACATCCTGGTGGAGGATTACCTCAAAATTCAGGAATTATTTACCAGAAAAACAGTGGATCACTGGCATAAAACCATGGTGTTGACCAGGTGCAAAGCGGGGAATGGATCATCAAATATCATCCCGGAAAAGGCCACTGCAACCCTGGATATACGCTACACTGAAAATGACGATCCAGAAATACTTGTGGATTCGATACAAAAGATGGTACAGTCCGAGGTGATCGTTAATGCGCTGGAACCCATTTTTTCGAGTGGGCCATCCGCATATCTCGACATGCTGGTCGAACATTCTGGGGGAGCAGCTGTCGGTTTTGAACATGGTGCATCGGACGCACGGTACCTTTCTCAACTTGGAATACCCGGCGCCATTTGGGGCGCTGACGGAGAGATGTCACAGCATACTCAGGATGAGCATATTGTGATTTCCAGTCTTTTTTCTCTCTACGACAGGCTAGACAGTTTCCTCAAAACTATTGCGAAAAGGTAGTTGATGAGATGAAAAATGCACACCTTCTCGAAGTTAAGAGTCTAAAAACGTATTTTTACACCTTCGATGGAGTGGCACGTGCCGTAAATGGGGTCTCCTATCATATAGATAAGGGGGAAGCTTTGGGAATAGTCGGAGAATCCGGCTG
>JAAUYD010072016.1_pt1 | contig 11519 bp, 12 predicted proteins | sample 7278101 | NCBI WGS metagenome assembly JAAUYD01 (sample SAMN14350128, study PRJNA611818) | marine sediment metagenome | isolation source: surface marine sediment (0.6m) | place: French Polynesia: Moorea | collected 2018-08 | reverse complement strand
GGTTTGACACTCCGCCATGATCTCGTCCCAATTGTGATCGCGCCGCCTTTGGACTGACAACTCGTTAAATTGATGGACGTCCTGCGGAGGGGAAAAATTCACCGGGTCATTAATAAAGGTGTTTAGCAATTGATCCCAGCCGGTTAGATGGGCCGTCACGTCTTTGGGCGACCACACTCCGCACACGCCGGCGCGGCTTTGTTTGGCTGGATCAAGCTGCTGGGCGGTATTGATAAATAGAGTATGGGCTGATTTTAACTCGGCTAACAGCTGGCTTATCGTTGTATTCATAAAGGTGATCAAAAATGGTTCAGGTTACGTACAAAATGAATGTGGCTAATGTAGATTGGGACGAATTGAAGCACACCCTGGTCAGCGATCAATTTGATAATGGGCGCACACCTGCCCAGTATAAAGCATCATTTGAAAAAAGCTATGTGGTGTGCATCGCCTACGTCGCGGGGAACATTGTCGGAACCGCTCGCGCCCTGTCGGATGGGGTGTGTAATGCATATATCGTCGACGTATGGACCCTCAGCGCCTTTCGCCGGCGGGGAATTGCCAAAAAGATGATGGAAAAAATCATGGCGCAGCTGCAGGGGCAGCACGTTTATTTATTTACTGATGACATGATGGCCTTTTATAAAACCCTTGGTTTTGAGGAGCAGCCGGTGGGGATGGGGAGGGTTGTGGGGGAGTGGCTGCTTAAAGAATAGTAGTGTATTGGTTTATTAGTATATTAGTGTATTGGTTTATTCGTTATTGGTTATTATTTTATCGTGATATGTTGTTATGAGGGGATTAATTTTGGCCCAACATTCAATTTTCAATGGGGTCAAATATACTAATTCACCAATACACCAATAAACTAATAACCAATAACCAATACACCAATAACCAATAACCAACAATCCTCCCTTAAAATAATTCCGTGACCTCAAAAATTGCTGACAAACTGCTTGACTGGTGGGATGATGGGCATGCTGATTTGCCGTGGCGCGGGCTGCGTGACCCGTATCCGATTTGGATTTCTGAAATTATGGCTCAGCAGACCCAGCTGGTGACCGTCATCCCTTATTATGAGCGCTGGATGGCCCGCTTTCCTTCGGTGGAAGCGCTGGCGGCCGCTCCGCTTGATGACGTGTTGAAGATGTGGGAAGGGTTGGGATATTACAGCCGGGCGCGCAACCTGCACGCGGCCGCGCAGGCGGTTGTCAATGAGTATGGGGGCAAGATCCCGCAGACGGCCGCCGAGTTGCAGCAGCTCAAAGGTATTGGCCGCTATACGGCCGGGGCGATCGCCTCGATCTGTTTTGACGAGCCGGTTCCGGTCCTTGACGGCAACGTCATGCGCGTGCTTTCTCGCCTAGACGATATGGCGGATGACGTCACATCAGCCGCCACCAAGAAGCAGCTGTGGACGCGCGCGGCCGAGCTGGTGCCCGTGGAGCGCCCGGGGGAGTACAACCAGGCTTTGATGGAGCTCGGGCAGACGATTTGTACCCCCAAGTCACCCAAGTGTTTGCTGTGTCCGCTGCTTTCATTATGTAAAGCTAGAAAGGCCGGCACCCAACACGAACGGCCGGTCAAGCCCCCGCGTAAAAAGACCCCCCATTACGATGTGGTAGCCGGAGTCATATGGCAGCAAAAAATCGGTGATGGGCATTTCCTGATCGCCCAGCGGCCGCTCGACGGCTTGCTTGGCGGCCTATGGGAGTTCCCAGGAGGCAAAGTTGAAAATGGGGAAAGCCTCCCCGACGCGCTGATACGGGAAATCAAAGAAGAGCTGGCCATTGATATTATCGTCCCACAAATGCGGCCGTTTACGATTGTCAAGCACGCTTACACCCATTTTCGCATTACCCTGCACGCCTATCACGCCCTCTATCAGAATGGGGAGGTGACCCACCTGGAGGTTAACGATCACGCTTGGGTTGACATAAACAGGGTTGAGAACTTTGCGTTTGCGGTGACCGACAGAAAGATCATTCAGCAGTTGGTCATTAGCCATTAGCTGCTTTCACTCACCATATGATGTCTGGATAAAATTCGCGAATTTCTCGATCTGAAGTCACGAGAGGTACCTGGTTGATCATCGCCGTAGCCACAATGGTGCGATCAGCCGGATCGCGATGATCCCAATTTAGAGCCAGATTTTGGCGCCAGGTGGCCACATCTACCGACAGAATGTCGACGCGATTCACCGTTTCTAGGCGGTTTGCATACGCTTCGATTGTGACCGGCAGCGCTAATTTTCCCCGCTTCATTTTAATGCCGATTTCCCAGATAGAAATGGCACTGAGCAATATAACCTCTGCCTGCTCTAACGCCTGGGTCGCTTTGTCGGTAAGGCGGTCAGGGGCAACCGTCCAGTATAACAGGGCGGATGTATCCAGCAGGATGGTGCTCATACGCCATCCCATTCATCGATGGTCGGGGTGTCGGGATCTTCATGAAAGACCGCTTGACCTCTCAGATCGGCAAACGCTTCGGCGATCGAACGCCCTTGTCTTATAGGCACGATGCGCAGGACCGGCCGATTGTGATGAGTGACGATCAATTCTTCCCCACTGGCTTCAATCTCGCGAAATACTTCCAGCATGTTGGCTTTTAATTTACTTTTCGAAATCATCATAAGGCATCTTCCGTTAATATATGACCCTGGTCATAACTGTAGTCATATATTAATGCATGAATAAATTCCAATCAACATTGAAGTCACATATATAACGAAAATTGTCTGAGTTGTGGACGTTGATACCCATTCTCTGTTGATTGTTTGCCAAATCAGGGAACAGGTAACGGGCAAAAAAGGTGATTTTTTGTGAGGTTAGTGTAGATAGACGGCACCCAGCAAAACGGCGTCGTGCCCGGCCAGCTTCGCGCGAGCGACCGCGATGTCGGCTCGTTTTGATTCACCCCGGCGCACGGCCAGCACCACACCGGCCGACAGCTGAACGGCCAGCCACACGGCCGTGGCTTCGATGAGCAGCGGGGGGGCATGGACCACCACCGACTCAAAATCCCCCAAAATGTGTTCCCAACCGGTGCGCATCAATCCCTCACCCGGATGACCTTCACCCTGGCCCAGCGGGATATACGCCAGATCCCGCACGGCGGTCACCACGGGGGAAACCGGCTGCCCGGCCAGGGCGTTGATCAAGCCAGCCCCCTCTCCCTGCCCAATAAACTCACTTAGGTCGCCGGTTCCATCGATAAGCAGCGTTTGCCGGCCGCTTTGGGCCAGCGATGCGGCCAGATTGGCCGCCAGTTCGGCGCTGCCGGTTTCCCCTTTGGGGGTGGTCACGACGATCACGCGTTGGCGTGCCAGCTGCACGGCCGCGCGCACATCGCGAAACGCCTGTGCCCGGGGAGAAGAGGGGGAAGTAAGGAGGGTGAGATTCATGAAATACGATTTACGAGATACGAAATACGAGATACGAAATACGAGATACGATTGATGATTACACTAATACGCCAATAAACCGGTAGCCAAATATATTGACCATTAATTATTGACTATTAACCATTGATTATTTCTTCACTTCGCCAATCACTGTGACAATATCTTCCACCTCTTCGCGAGAGCGGACGTACGGATCAAAATACTCGACCAGGAGACCGGTGAGAACCCCGGCAGCGAGGGCGATGATGATGCGCAGGGGCAGATCGAGCCGGCCGGTGATCGGCGGGGCGATTTCGTTGATAACTGGCCGGTCGAGCAAGGTGACCGCGGCGGTTTCCCCAGCCAAATGGGGTAGTACTTCGCCACTTTCTTCCAAAATGACGGCAATCGCCCCGTTGATGCCGGCCTCTAATAGCGCGCGATCCCCTGAATTCATCGTTAACGTCAGGCGGCTGCGAATCGCTTCACCGCTGGTTCCACCAAACAAAGCCAGCGGATCAACGGTTAAGCCGCTTTCTTTTTCGATGCGGGCCGCCACGCGTTCGGCAAATTCGATACTGTTCACCCAATCGGCCATGCCGTTAACCACATATTCTGACGTGAGCCACTGATAATAGCGGTTTTCTTCATCGGGAATGATATCCGGGTCGCTGACCGGATCGATGATCGGAGGGGCCACCAGGAAACGCACGCCGACGTTGTATACCGGCCCCGGCACCACCGCCTGCTCGGCGGTCACAAGCGTGAGCAGCAGCACAACCGCGGCCGGAACCACGACAAAGAGCCAGCGACGGCGAAAAACGCGAATGAGGTGAGATAGATTCATAGACGATAGGAGTCCTGAGTAAAAAGTCCTGAGCCCTAAGTCGAAACTCCTGAGCTTGGCCACTTAGGACTCAGCACTCAGGACTTAGGACTTATAATCCCTTGAGATTGTAACATTCCCACAATTTTCTCCACAATGGCATCCACACTATCGATGTCCGTTTCCACTACGAGTTCTGGCTGGTGAGGCTCTTCATACGGGGCGGAAATGCCGGTAAACTCTTTGATTTCGCCGCTGAGGGCTTTGGCGTAGAGCCCCTTGGGATCGCGCCGTTTGGCAACCTCAATATCAACCTTGACAAAAATTTCAAAAAACCGGCCGTCAGGAGCCAGGCTGCGGGCAAATGCCCGATCGCGAGCATAAGGTGATATGAAGCTGCACAACACCACGTTGCCGTGGGTTAAGCCCAGCTTGGCCACTTCGGCCACGCGGCGAATGTTTTCCTGCCGATCGGCCGCGCTGAAGCCCAGATCGCCGTTGAGACCGTGACGCATGTTGTCTCCATCTAAAAAGAGGGTGTGCACATTTTCGGCATACAGCTTTTCTTCCAGCTTGTTGGCAATGGTAGATTTACCCGAGCCGGAGAGACCGGTGAACCACAAAATCGCTCCTTTGTGCCCTTTGAGCTGTTCCCGTTTCTCCATCATCAGGGAGCCGGCTTCCCAAACCACATTGGTGGATTTGGGTCGAGCTGTTTCCGCATCCCCTTCCGTTAAATCACTGACCTGCAGCGAGCGGCCGCGGATCATACCGGCCGCCACGGTATTGTTGGTGGTGGGGTCAATGAGGATAAAGCTGCCCGTGGCCCGATTCAGGGCGTAACGATCATAAAAAAGCGGCTCTGTTGTGGTTAGCTGCACGCGACCGATATCATTGAGCTGCAAGGTTTTTGTATCTTCACGATGCATCGTATCCACATCAATTTTGTAGTTGAGCTTGGAGATGAAGGCCCGGACCGTTCGCGTGGTGTGTTGGACCCAATACATCCCGTTGGCGTTAAAGGGCGTTTCGCTCATCCAGCATATAGTGGCGTCAATTTCGTTGCTTTTTTGCGGTAAATTCCCTTTGCGGACGATCATATCTCCACGGCTGATGTCGATTTCGTCCTCAAGGGTAAGCACAACTGAGTCACCGGCTATCGCTTCGTTCAAATTACTCTCGGCCGTGACCACCGTTTTGATTGTGCTTTCCAGACCGGAGGGAAAAACTACAATTTCCTCTTTGGGGCGGATCCGGCCGGAGGCGATTTGCCCGGCAAAACCGCGGAAATTTTGATTCGGCCGCAGCACGTACTGCACCGGATAGCGAAAGTCTACGTGATTATTGGACGCTCCCACATTCACATATTCGAGATGATGGAGGAGTGTTGGCCCGTCATACCACGGCATTTGGACGCTTTTTTCAACGACGTTATCTCCCATTAGGGCGGAAATGGGAATATAGGTGATGTCTTGGGCCTCGAGTTTGGCGGCAAACTCGGTATATTCCTGCACGATCCGATTGTAGATTTCTTCGTTGTAATCAACCAGATCCATTTTGTTAACGGCGATCACCAGGTGGGGGATCCGCAGCAGCGTGGCCAGAAACCCGTGCCGTTTCGATTGGGTTAACACCCCGTTGCGGGCATCAATTAGGACGATGGCCAATTCGGCCGTTGAGGCCCCGGTAACCATATTGCGCGTGTATTGGATGTGGCCGGGCGTGTCGGCAATGATAAATTTTCGTTTGGGGGTGGCGAAGTAGCGATAGGCTACATCGATGGTAATTTTTTGCTCGCGTTCCGCCTTGAGGCCGTCGGTCAGGAGGGCTAGATCGACGTATTCGTCGCCGCGCCGGGCACTGGCCCGCTCCACCGCTTCAATCTGGTCTTCGAACAAAGATTTAGTATCGTATAGCAATCGGCCGATGAGAGTGCTCTTGCCGTCATCAACGCTCCCGGCCGTGCTGAATCGGAGAAGTTCAATTGTCATTGTGAGTCCTGAGTTCTGAGTCCTGGGTCCTAAGTTTTCTGGCTTTTATCAAAATCGCCTGCTTAGGAGTGAGAACTTAGCACTTTTCCCTAAAAATATCCCTGTCTTTTTCTTTCTTCCATCGCCGCTTCCGACCGTTTATCATCGGCTCGGGCCCCTCGCTCGGTGATTCGAGCGGAGGCAACTTCCTCAATAATGTCGTCGATGGTCGACGCCTCAGATTCCACCGCACCAGTACAGGTCATATCCCCAATGGTGCGAAAGCGAATCACCATATTATCAACGGTTTCATTTTCAACCGGATAAACAATGCCGTCGGCAAAGGCCAGCAGCACGCCGTCCCGCTTGACGATGTCTCGCTTGTGGGAGAAGTAAAGGCTTGGCAGGGCGATCTTTTCCTGTTTGATATACATCCACACGTCAAGCTCCGTCCAGTTGCTAATTGGAAATACGCGGAAGCTCTCTTTTGGCTGCTTCTTGCCGTTAAAGAGGTTCCAAACTTCCGGCCGCTGATTTTTGGGATCCCATTGGCCAAAGGCATCGCGATGGGAGAAAAAGCGTTCTTTGGCCCGGGCTTTTTCTTCATCACGCCGGGCGCCCCCGATGGCCGCTTCAAATTTAAATTCCTTGAGGGCGTCCAGAAGGGTAACGGTTTGCAGGGCGTTGCGGCTGGCATACGGGCCGGTTTCTTCCACCACGCGCCCCTGATTGATCGAATCCTGTACGTAGCGAACGATTAGGCGCGCCCCGATTTTTTCTACCAGCCGGTCGCGGAAGGTCAGCGTTTCTGCAAAGTTATGACCGGTGTCGACGTGGAGTAGGGGAAAGGGGATTGGGGCCGGATAAAACGCCTTATATGCGAGATGGACCATGACAATCGAATCTTTGCCGCCGGAGAAAAGCAGCACCGGCCGTTCAAATTGAGCGGCCACTTCACGCATGATATATATCGCTTCAGATTCAAGCTGTTTCAGATGGGAACGAATAAATGTGTTCATATAGCAGTTAGGATAGCACGCCCCTGCGGGGCTTTTAGGTGATTAGCCCGGCCTTGCAGGCCTTTTAGCTGATTAGCTCGGCCCTACTGGCCTTTTAGCTGAATGCTGATTGCTGAAAGGCGCTTAGCGCCGGGCTGACAGCCCCGAAGGGGCGTGCTATCAGGGGCAAACCCCCGAGCTTATAAGCTGTCAATGAGTTTTTGTGCCGCGACCAGGCGAGCTAGGACGCGGTCTTTGCCCAAGGCCACAACCGATTCAAATAGCGGTGGAGAAACTTTTTGGCCGGTGACGACGTAGCGCAGGGTGCCTAAATACGGACCGGGTTTTCCACCATCGATAACGGCGGCGCCAATTTCACGCATGCCAGCAGCGATAGTGTCCACCTCAAACTGTTCAGCGGACAAGCCCTCTAAAAAGGCGATGGTTTTTTTATAAGCGGTCGCAGCCGCTTCCGGCCCCATTTTTTTATGCGTTATCTCTTCGACGGTAGAGGGCAGCGGCGGTGTTTCTGCTAAAAAGGCCAGTTGAGGCACAGCATCACTTAGCTTTTTAAGCCTCATTTTAATAACCGGTGACAGAATGAGCAGCGTCTCGGCCGATATGTCGATTTGATGCTGCTGCAAATAAGGATAAAGCTTTTTGACCAATAAATCGTCAGAAAGGTCTTTAAAATATTGATTGCCCAGCCAGTCTAATTTGCTGTAGGGAAGTTTGGCCGGTGCGGCACTCACATCGGCCAGGTCAAAGCGCTCGAGGGCCTCACTCATGGTGAATTTCTCTCGATCATCTCCAAATGTCCAGCCAATATTGGCCAGAAAATTGACGACCGCCTCCGGCATGTAACCGGCCTCCATAAATTCATCCGCCTTGACCAAAATTTCTTGATCTCCCTGAGTGAATGCCTGCGTTCGTTTAGAAAGCTTTCCTTTGCCGTTTGGGTTTAAAATGACCGGTAAATGCACAAAAACAGGCATTTCCCAACCAAACGCTTCAAACAGGCGGACGTGGATAGGGGCGGTGTTAAGCCACTCCACACCGCGGGTGATGTGGGAAATTTCCATAAAATGATCGTCGATGACGTGGGCCAGGTGATAAGTCGGCAGACCGTTTGATTTGAGGATGACGTAGTCGGTAAACTGTTTGTTGTCAAAAACCACCTCGCCACGCAGAAGATCGGGCACGGCCGTTTCTCCATCAAGGGGCATTTTGAAGCGAATTACATAGGGGCGGCCGGCCGCTTCCAGGGCGTCCACCTCGCTTTGTGACAGATCCCGATAGCGGCGATCGTAGCCGGAATGATCCCCTTTGGCCTCCAACTCCTGGCGCATTTCGGCCAATTCATCGGGGGTGGCAAAACATTTGTAGGCGTGATTGTTTTCGACCAGCCAATCCGCCCACTTCTGGTATAGAGGCTGTCTGGCGGTTTGAATATACGGGCCGAAAGGGCCACCTTTATCAGGTCCTTCATCCCAATCGATGCCCACCCAGCGCAAGCTTTCCATCAGCTTGGCCTGAGCCCCTTCGATGGTGCGTTTGGTATCGGTATCTTCAATGCGCAAAATAAATTGCCCATTGTGTTTGCGGGCGTACATCCAGGCCAGCAGCGCAGCCCACACCCCGCCAATATGCAGGTAGCCGGTTGGACTGGGTGCAAAGCGAGTACGAACAGTCATAGAAGTTCTAAGTCCTTAATGGAAAATTTAAAGTTGAATTGGAAAGTTTGGGGATAAAAAGTTTAAGCTTTTTACTGTTTTTAGCCAAATTCTTGTTTGCGGTGTCGCATGCGGACCGATTGTACCACACCGATAGCCAAAAACAGGGTGACCAGCGAGCTGCCGCCATAACTGACAAAGGGGAGCGTCAAGCCGGTAACCGGCAGCAGGCGAATATTCATCCCCACAGAGACCACGATTTGAAAGAAGAGGGAGCCGGCGATACCAATACATATATATTGACCGGCCGGGTCGGTGGTCAAATTGGCGATGTTTAAAATGCGAAACAGGATAAATGAAAGCAGCCCCAGCACAATCAGTGAGCCAAAGAAAAAGCCCATTTCTTCGGTGATCATCGAGAAGATAAAGTCGGTATGCTGGACCCGCAAAAAGCCCAGCTGACTTTGGGTTCCCTGCATATACCCTTTCCCAAACCATCCCCCAGACCCCACGCTGATGATCGCCTGATCGACGTTAAACGCCTGTTCGGGATCTGATGCTGGATCGATAAAGGTGGTAATGCGGTTGAGCTGATAAGATTGCAGAAACGGAATGATGGCCACGAGACCGGCCGCGCCCGAAGCGGCTAAAACGAGAAAATGGGTGAGGGGGAGACCGGCCATCACGATAATCACAAACCACATGACCACGTATAAAATCGACATGCCCAGATCGGGCTGAATAAAAATCAACAGGATCGGCAGGCCAAAGTAACCAATGGTGATCAACGTATTGCGGAAATCTTTGATTTCTCTGCGCCTGAGCGCCAAAAATTGCGCAAATGAGACCGTCAGGAACGTTCGGCCGAGCTCCGACGGCTGAACATCAATCGGCCCTAACGGTATCCAGCGCTGGGCGGCGTTATTAATCGCGCCCAACAGGAGGACGAGAACTAGTGAGAGAACAAACAGGGTATAAACCGCCCAGTGGGCAGAGGTAAAGTAGCGATAGTCGATGGAGGCGACAATGAGCATGACCACGATGCCAATACCCAGAAAAATCGCCTGGCGCAGATCATAGCCGACAAAGTTGGGCTCGCCGGTAATGGCGGAGCGGATCATCAAAACGCCAAAGGCACTTAAGAGCACCACGGCCGCGGCCAGCCAGATATCAAAATATCGCCAAACGGATGACTTGGTTTGCATAGCCCCTATTATCTAAACAGATGGAGTTGGGAACAAGGTTTGAGGTAACTTTTAAGAAGACTTCTATAAGACTTCAGACTACAGACCTCAGACCACAGAAAACCTTCAATGAGGGATAATTTGATTCCAGACTCCAACAGTACAGAACCCCTTCTGTTGTCTGAAGTCTGTGGTCTGTCGTCTCTATCTTCTTCTGGTGGAAGGCAAGGGAATATGCGCCACCAGGCGGCTCTCGGTGCCCGATTGATCGAGATTTACTTCTACCTGATCGGCTTCAATGGACAAGTGTTGAGCCAAAACTGAGATGATATCGTCTTTAATGGCGGCCATCATGCCCGGCGTGATGTCGGTCCGGTCGTGCGAGAGGACCATTTGCAGCCTTGATTTGGCCACGCTTCCGCTGTTCTTTTTATCTCCGAAGAGTTTTGTTATCCAGCCCATAATTTTTATCCCCCAAACCACCCTTTAACTTTGGAAAGCAACCCTTCTCTGGCGGTTAAATCTATAAACGGCACCGATTCCCCTTCGATCCGGCGAGCCACATTTTGTACCGCGATTCTGGCGCGAGGCATATGTCCATTGTCGAGCGTCAGCGGGGTACCGCGGTTGCTGGATATGAGGATACTTTCATCCTCGGGGATTATCCCTAAGACGTCAACGGCCAAAATTTCGACGATATCGTTGATGGAGAGCATGTCGCCGCGAGCCACCATTTCCGGTTTGAGGCGATTCACCAGCAGCTGAGCCGGTCCTTTTTCCGCGGCATCAACCAGGCCGATGATGCGATCCGCATCGCGCACGGCCGATACTTCCGGATTGGTAACGATGAGCACCTGATCGGACGGGGCCAGCGCGTTTTGGAAACCGCGTTCGATACCGGCCGGAGAATCAATTAGGATGTAATCCATCTCTTCACGCAGCTGGTCACAAACCAACACCATATCGGTGGGGCTGATCGACATTTTGTCGCGGGTTTGGGCGGCGGGGATCATGTAAAGGGAATTGACCCGCTTATCTTTGATCATCGCCTGTTTGAGGCGGCACCGCCCTTCAATGACGTCGACTAAATCGTAGACGATGCGATTTTCTAATCCCATCACCACATCGAGGTTGCGCAGGCCGATATCGGTGTCGATCGCCACGACTTTACGCCCGATCGAAGCCAGAGCGGCCGATAAGTTAGCGGTCAGCGTTGTTTTTCCGACGCCTCCTTTGCCTGATGTGATGGTTATAACTTTGCCAAGTTTCATGGTCTAATTCCTAAACTATTCGCTCGTTTATTCAAATGATTGGGACCTTACTTCCACGGTTCCGCAATGATTTGATTGTCTCGAATGAGGGCCGTTTCCGGCAGGATGTGCTGGTTTTTTTCGGCCGGTGGGGTGACGGCAATGCGGTCGGCGATACGCAGCTGGGTAGGGGAGAGATCAATGGCGGAAATGGTAGCCTGGGTGTCACCGGC
>JAAUYD010140413.1_pt1 | contig 11520 bp, 7 predicted proteins | sample 7278101 | NCBI WGS metagenome assembly JAAUYD01 (sample SAMN14350128, study PRJNA611818) | marine sediment metagenome | isolation source: surface marine sediment (0.6m) | place: French Polynesia: Moorea | collected 2018-08 | reverse complement strand
AAGGGTTAAGGTACGAGGAGAAAGTATAGAGTGGCGACGAGGAGGTGTAAGAGGCGAGGACGCCGCCGATTACGCCAATGAAGCCCGACTTGACCGCCTCCGTCCCCATTCAAATTTTGCCACGAAGCTGGTTTTCCAAGGTGACATGTTGTTTGCCAACGCGGGTCCCTGATGTGTCGACCAGGGTATTGTTGTACGCGTATTGATATACCTCGGCGAGGGTCACCCGGCCGTCTTGGTTGTTGTCCGCGGCGCCCCGAAGCCCGACCACGAGAAGGAACCCTCGAGCCTTTCGGATTCCTGACTCAGTTCGCTCGACTCGCTTGAGGCCATGACCACCATGCCCGAGGTGTTGAGTCCGCTTACAGAGTTGTAGGAGAAGTCATCAGTGGCGTGTTCGCCTTTGATAATTGAAGTTTTTCGGTGAGTTCTTCGAGATGTAGCATCATCGCGGTTGCTGTGGGATCCAGGATTGTCCGTACACCGTCACGTGAGAATCCACCCACCTCCATGAGAACCCCAGACACCTGAGCGGCGTCGTTCCCCGCGTACTTGAGGGGGGCCTGTCCGCGGCCAGGTTGGTTGCTGCCAACAACTAATGCATACGCAGCAGAACGCCGCCCCTCTTGTGCGTCGGCGTAGGGAGGGGCTGCGAGCAGAACAGAAAAAAGCGTTATCCAAAAGCCTGTGGACCAAAATAAACTCAATTTCATCGTATACTCCCGAGCTACTGCCCTTTTATCTGTAATGACACCCATCAAACAGTCCGCGGGAGCTTTTTTTGGTGGGGAGTTTCGTGGCCTGGGTAATGGGGAATTTGCTAACTTCACCGGACAAAATTCGTTTGACATAGCACCAGATGTTGTTTCGACTATCTCAAATTGGCATAGTTTTAAAATAGTTAAATAATTTCAATAGGTTAATAAGCGGCTAAGCCGATTTGGTATATGCGCGCGTCTTTCCGGGTGACCATGGATTGTGCGCCAAGGCCCGCAAACGCCCTGAATTGGGGCAATTCTCTCGCCACGGTCTCGCTGGCACGGCCCTTGCGCAGGACTTAGGCCAGTCAACGCAAGGACGCGCAACAATGCATCAGTCGAACGAAACATCGGGAGTAAAGACAATGAAACGCAAGACTATCATCGTTACCATCACCATTATCGCCCTCCTCGCAACCGGCGCTATCGCGGCGACCGTGATGCCGCGAGAGGATGAGACAGCCAGCGACACTTCGGCTCAAGCCAAATCGATCGAGGGAAACATTGTGAGCGAGAAAGCACCTGTTGCCGCAGCCCTGCCAGCAAACATCAAAACCGAGATTGCTGCCACGGCCGAGCTCACCGAGTACGTCTCGGTGAACGGCACTGCCGAGGCCATGACAGACGTGACCTTTTCTGCGGAAATCCCCGGACGCATCGAGTACTTGGGGCCAAAACTCGGCCAGCGGGTCAGAAAGGGGCAAGTGCTCGCCAGAATCGACTTCCGCACGCTGCAAGCGCAGAAGATGCAGGCACAAGCCGCCTATGAACTGGCAAGGACGACCCACGATCGCTTGAGCAAGCTGGGCGAGGATCTGGTCACGCGACAGAAGATCGACGAGACCGTCTCTGCCCTTGCCACCGCAAAGGCAGGCCTGGATATTGCCAAAAACGCTATGGACAAGAGCGTGGTCCGATCCAACATCCGCGGGGTCGTTACTGAGAAGCAGGTCGATACAGCCGAGTACGTCGCACCGGGAATGCCCATGTATCGCATTGTCGACCACAGCACCATCGTCATCGAAGCTGAACTGCCCGAGACCCAGGTCTCTCTCATTCAAAACAACGCCGCCGTGACAGTGACGTTCGGCGCCCTTGGCGAGACGCGAGATGGGACCGTGGATGCAATTTTGCCCATGGCCGATCCAGTGAGCAAGACCTTTACCGCTCGGATCAAAGTGGACAACTCAGATCTCAGCATCTTGGTGGGCATGTCCGCCACGGTGCGCATCGCCGCCCAAATAAATAAAGATGTCGTCGTCGTGCCTCAAGACGTGGTCGTTGAGAACAAGACCGGCCGAAGCGTGTTCGTGGTCGAGAATGGCATTGCCATAGAGCGGCCGGTTCGCCTCGGCGCCGTAGAGGGAGACAGGGTTGCAATCGTTGATGGTGTGATGCCAGGTGAATCCCTGGTTACCTTGGGTCACCGAGACTTAAGCGATGGCCAGCCCGTGCGGATTGTTCAGTAACTATCCTTATTTAATAGAGAAAACCCCGCAAATAACTAAGGAGAATTCCCATGAAGATCACCCAAACTGCACTCAAATTCCGTACCACAGTCTATGTCCTGATTGCCTTTGTCATCATCTCTGGCGCGGTTTCTTACCGGTCCTTGCCCCTTGAAGCAAACCCAGAGGTGGAGATCCCCATCCTGCTGATATCGACAGTCTACCCAGGGGTTGCCCCTGAGGATATAGAACGGCTGGTGACCAATGTCATCGAGCGTGAACTCAAGGATCTGAAAGACGTCAAGAAGCTCTCGTCTTCCAGCTCAGAGTCGGTGTCATTGGTAACGATCGAACTCGAAAGCGGCGTGGCCCTGGAAAACGCTTATCAGAAAGTCCGAGATAAGATCGACAAGGCCAAGCGAGACCTTCCCGTGGACGCAGAGGATCCAGATATCATCGAGATCAACTTCTCCGAGTTTCCCATCATGCTCGTAAACGTCTCTGGCCAGTACGCCCTCGAGAAACTCAAGACGGTTGCAGACGGCCTCAGGGATAAAATCGAGCAGATACCAGGTGTGTTGGGTGTGGATCTAAACGGCGGGTTGGATCGGGAGATTCAAATCTACCTCGACCCGGTCAAAATGGCCCACCATCGCATCGGCGTGGGCCAGGTGATCGCGCGTATTCGCGAGGAACACCGCACCACACCCGCGGGCAACCTGACCCTGGGCAGCAGCAACTACGCGGTGCGCATCCCCGGAGAGTACAAAGATGTAACGCGCATGGCTGATATCGTCATCAAGGCACCAGGAGGGAGCCCGGTGCGGTTGGGGGATGTGGGCCGCGTAATCGATGGGTTTAAAGAGCAGGAGACCATCTCCCGTACAGACGGCAACGAGAGCGTGACCCTGCGCGTGAAGAAACGGGCTGGAGAAAATATCGTTCGCGTTGCCGACGAGGTCCGCTCCCTTTTGGCAGCAGAAAAACCGAATTTGCCAGTTGGTACCGCGTACACAGTCCGCCAAGACCAGAGTGAGTTTGTCAGGGATCTGGTCTCGGACCTGGAAAACAGCATTATCACCGGCCTTATTCTCGTGCTCGCAGTGCTGCTGTTTGCCATGGGACTCCGCAATGCCTTTTTCGTGGCCATTGCCATTCCACTGTCCATGCTCATGAGCTTTATCATCCTCCAGGCCATGGGCATCACGCTGAACATGGTGGTGCTCTTCTCACTGATCCTCGCCTTGGGCATGCTCGTGGATAACTCCATCGTGGTGGTGGAGAACATCTACCGGCACGTCTCAGAGGGCGAGACCCGGCTTAAAGCAGCGCTTCACGCCACACAAGAGGTGGCCTGGCCCATCATCGCCTCGACCGCCACCACGGTGATGGTCTTTGCGCCCCTCATCTTCTGGCCCGGTATCATGGGTGAATTCATGATCTATCTGCCGATCACGGTGATCGCCGTGCTCGGTTCTTCCCTATTCGTAGCCCTGGTCATCAATCCAGTGGTGGCGTCCAGCTTTCTCAAGTCTGGCAGTAAGAAGATGTTCGACGATTCAGGCGAAGCCAAGGGATGGCTCATCTCCAGGTATCAGAGGGCTCTGGCCTTTTGCTTGAACCGCCCCAAACGCGTGCTTGCCGCAGCCGGCGGTGTCTTAGGTTCCACCATCTTCCTGTTCGGCGCTGTGGGCAACGGAGTGGAGTTCTTTCCCGAGACCACGCCCGAGCGCGCCCAGGTGGTCGTCACTGCACCCCAGGGAACCGTTCTCGAGCAAACAGACGCGCTTGTAAAGCAGGTCGAAACCCTGGCCAAGCAAGAGGCCAACGTGAAAAACGTCATTGCCAACGTGGGTGTCGGGGGTGGCATGTTCTCAGGCGCCACGTCCCCGACCCACAGCGCGATTATCGACATCGAGTTCAAAGACCGCCACGAGCGCACCGGGTCAACTTGGGAAACCATCGCATCCCTGCGCGAGAAGCTGGCAATCCTGCCTGGGGCCCAGTACCGATTGCAACTGGAGGAGATGGGCCCTCCCACTGGCGCACCTGTATCAGTGGAGATATCCGGTCAGGACTTTGAAAAACTGGAAACCTTTGCCGACCAGGTCAAGCAGCTCATCGCCCAGGTACCCGGTGTTGTCGACATCAAAGACGACCACGAAGGGGGCAAGCCAGAGATTCGCGTGGCAGTGGACCGCACCAAGGCCAAGCTGCGCAAGGTGAATACCCAATCCATCTCGACCGCCATTCGCGCGGCCATCAACGGCATCGAAGCCAGCGTGCTCCGGGAAGGGGACGAGGAAACCGACATCGTGGTCAGGTATGACGAGGACTTTCGCAACGCCATTCCGGACATCCTCGACATCCGCGTGACCGGCGGTGATGACGTGCAGATCCCCATTCGGGACGTGGCCGAAGTTACCACGACCGGTGGGCTCGGCAGTATCAACCATATCGATCAGAAGCGAACCGTGGCCGTAAGCGCGGACGTCAGTGGGCGCAGCTCCACCGAGGTCATGATGGACGTGGAAAAGATCCTTGGCGAAAAGCTCGATCTTCCCGTCGGATACCAATTGCGGTTCTCAGGCGAGAGCGAGGAACAGGACGAATCCGCTGCCTTTTTGGGGCGTGCGTTCGGTATCGGCTTGATGCTCATGTTCCTGATCCTCATCACCCAATTCAACTCGATTCAGCGCCCAGGCATCATCTTGGGCTCGGTCCTCATGTCCATGGTCGGTGTTCTGGTGGGCCTGATGATAACCGGCAATAAGTTCGGCATCATCATGACCGGGCTCGGGGTTATCTCTCTGGCAGGTGTGGTAGTAAACAACGCCATCGTACTCATCGACTACACCGACCAGCTTCGAAATAAGCTCGGCCTACCCCTCAGAGAGGCGCTCCTGCGGGCTGGGGTGACCCGGTTTCGGCCAGTGTTGCTCACTGCAGTGACCACGGTGCTCGGCCTGATTCCCATGGCCATCGGTGCGGGTATTGACTTCAAAACCCTGAGCATCGACGTGGGCGCGCCGACCACCGAGATGTGGGGGCCCATGGCCCAGGCCGTATGCTTTGGTCTGATATTCGCCACAGTGCTCACCCTGGTCATCGTGCCAACCATGTATCTCAGTCAAGAAAACGCCAACCAATGGATCAGAAAACAGGTGGCCCGCATGGCCGGTCTGTTCAAAAAAAACCCCAACCCTAGCAGCGCCAAGGCTTAAGAAAGGATAGACCAATGCGCATCTTCAATCCAACTAGCATGCCAATAGCCGCGGTCATATTGAGTCTCTCGCTCCATGCCTGGGCTACCGAAGCCCCTCAATCAATGCCTTTAACCACGGTCTCCCTCGAGGAAGCCCACAAAATGGCTGCCCGCAACAATCCGACCTTTGAGAATATTGGGGAGCAGGTCAATCGGGCCGACGCAGCCATTCTGAGCGCCTGGTCCATGCTACTCCCTCGCGTCAGTGCGACCGGGTCCATCGTCCGCAACGAACAAGAGATCACCATGACAATGCCGGATTTCTCTGCTTTTGATCCAGCTGACCCCGGAGCACCACTACCTAGCGAAGAAATAATCATGCAAGAAAAGTGGGGCAAATCATTTGGGCTTACCGCGACCATGACTCTGTTCGATCCCCGATCCATCCCGCTCATCAAGAACGCCCACAGCAACGCGGACAAGGCTCGACTCGAGGCACAGCAACACAAAAGCGATCTTCTTTTTGCAGTGACGTCTGCATACTACCAGGTACACGCCATGAAGGAGATGATCCGCGTTTGGCAGGAGAACCTGACCACTGCGATTGAATTCCAGCGGCAGAGCAAGGCGCGTCAGGGCGCGGGTCAGTCCACGCGTATCGACGTTCTCAGGGCCGAGATCCAGGTGACAAACGCGCAAAAGGGCCTTGAGAACGCCCGGGATGCATTTAAAATGGCCAAGTCTGCCCTGGCCCATCTGATAGGAATGAAAGGGGACTTTGAAGTGGTTGTCCCAGGAGAGGTCCCGCTGATAGACACCCAATTGGACCAGCTTTATTTGCGCGCACTCAGAGACCGGGTCGATCTCAAGGCAGCGGCCATCGATGAGCAGCTGGCCGCTCGCAACAAAGTCGAGACGTGGATGAAGTGGCTCCCATCGTTCGATGCTACCTATGATTGGCGCTGGAACGAAGCAGAGGGGTTTGCTGAAAAAAACGATACCTGGATGTTCATTGTCGGGGTCAAGTGGCAGCTTTTTGATGGGGGTCGTCGTCTCGCAGAAATGAAGGCACGTCAAACCGACATTCGCATGGCCAAAAACACCTCGTCCCAGCTGACGATCGACATTCGGCAAGAAGTAGAGAGCAGCTATCTCGAAATGATCAAACTCGAGCGAAACGTCGAGCTGGCTCAAAAGCAGGTATTGCTCGCAGAGCAAAATCACGCTCTGGTTTCAAAGCAATTCGACGTGGGGCTTGCCACGAGTCTGGATTTACAAAACGCCGCTGCCGAGCTCGCAACCCAGCGCAACACCCGGGTCATCGAGCGCCTACAATACGATATTGCCAAGCTGGGCCTCAAAAGGGCTGTCGGCAATTACCACGCCCTCTCGACTACCGCTCATCGTTAGTTTGTTAGCAAATCCCCCTGGCCCCCTTTGCCAAAGGGGGAGGCATTTTACCCGACATTGAGGATTGGACAGATCACCGGGTTACTCGAAAAAGAAGTTATCAAAATATAGAATCCGGTCATACATCCGCTCTTCTTCCCAAGCCAATACCACCTGGGACAGGCGGTTTAATTTTACGCCCTGTTCTTTAAATACGCTTAAGGGGATAGAAGCCTTGCGCCACATTGAGGTTAAGCCGATGAAGTCCTTTAGGTGGACATAGGCGCGGTTTTTCCCATCGTTGAGGTAAATGCGCGCGTCGTCAGCGCCGTGTTCTCCGCGAACTGAAAAACTCAGGGACGCATAATCCCTCACATCGAGCCTGCCGAATCCTAAAGCAACCAGGCCATAGGACTCTGGACGGTCGAGTGTGACCACGACCCGCAATCCTTGGCCGTAATATCCATCTGCGTTGAGGCGCACGTCGATGAGCCCCCCCCTGTCATGCTCTGAAAAATTCACGCCGCCCAGGGCATTGATGCCGTAATGGTCGCCGTCAAAGGCAGTGATCGAAACGGGAACCCTATCTTTTATCAAGGCAATGCGCTTGAGCTCGAGTTCGTGAAAGATGGTCTTGCCACCGTAGGTCATGGTTACTGAAACGGCATGGATGTCATCCAGGTAGGCGTGCCCTTTGAACACATTATAAAACACCGCCTCAAAGGCATCGATTGGGATAAAGACGGTTCGAAATCCCGCTTCTAGGTAGGAGGAGCTGCTTTCCTTTTTCACGTGGATACTTTCCATGTCATACAGAGGGTTTGCTTCGGTCTCATCTCCAGGCCAGTAGCTGATAATGGGGATTCGCGCCTCCTTACCAGCGGCGTTCTTCACGCCCACAAGAATGTGATTGGGTGGAATGGACCCCTTCAGGGTAATCGCCAAAGTCTGGTACTGTTTTGAGATCGCTTTTGGTAGGTACGTGAGATACCCAGCATAGTCGTCCTCGCTGTCTGGGTAGTAGGTAAGGCGCAGTCCATTGGCAAGGCGCTCCCGGGTAAGGGTCCTTTCCATGTCCGAAGAAGATCCAAACACCCCCGCTGGCATGCGGAACGCATTGACCCAGACAGGTGTATCGAACCTGTCAATGATGAGTGGGGCGCCCTTGCCAACAGGCACACCATAGGTAGAAAGCGGTGCATCTGGAGGATCGCAGATACGCGCCGTCATCAGGTATGGGCCGGCCACTGAAGCTGCGTGGACATTGGGTTTTGTATAGCACAGCCACATCTTCTCAGCTGATGCCGGCAGGGAGAGGTGCTTTGCTTTGACCATTACCTGGGTTTCCATGCCTGACCCGTCCGCCGTATAGATCGCAGATGAGGGCTGGACCGGGCCGCTTATATCTGCAAAGACCCGTCCGTCCTTACTGGCAACCGGCTGGGAGATAGAAGGACCGACAGCAGATAATCCCAAGTATGCAATAGATATCCGATCCCCTGCTGCCACGGGTTCTTGAGGTGTGATTGTAATGCTATGTATGGCCTTTATCGGCTTCTTGGTGCCATCCCGCGGTTGGAATTTGTTAATGGGAATCTCATATCTGCTGAGGGCGGTATTGACCGATAGTCGATAGTCCCAGTAGCGCATGGTGCTGCTATCCAAGCGCTCACTGAGGGTAATACCAATGGATCGGGCGTTGCTCTTAAGCACGACCACCAAGAATTTCTTGCCCCGGTCCAAACAGAGCCCGTAATCCTGGTCCGCACCTAATGTGCGGGCTACAGAAAAAGATTTGTCAGGTGCGCTCCTGAGACCGACTGAAGCGCCAAATCCCGCAGCGAGCATTGTGTCGTTGCGAGCGTCAAATCCTCTCAGATAAGCAGCCGTTCGGGATCCAGCCGAATATTTGTCCTGGGGAGCCACGAACCAGGCCCCGCGATTGGCGAGGAGCATTATGCGTGCATCATCGAATACCAACTGAATCTGGTGTGCATGTTGCGTGTTAGCGTCGAGCGTAAGGTTATTTTCACCGCTGACCACTTCAAAGCGCTTCTTCTTCATACGTCCCCGCGCCTGACATCTGTGGTCTACGGATCGATACTGAACGAGAAGTGTCCCCGCGTCTGCTGCGTGCACCTTGAGGTGTAATTTGTCGTCCACATACTGATAATCGAGCCCGCGAAGCCCAAATTCAGCCATGCCCAACTTGGGTAACAGAAGCGCGAAGACGCCACAAAGCAACTTGTAATGATTGGGAAACATCTTCCCCTATCTACTCCATTAAACAGTATGCATGTTCCTTATTATGCCATTTTCTCGCCTTCATGGCCGAAAAAGTCGAATCTTAGAGCCTATCTCAGTAGGCCGGACCGAGCATGGTGATTGAGACACGAGCAGTGCAAGGCACGACGACAAGTCTTGCTGGTGGCAAGGCGCGGAGGAGTAACGTAGCAATGCGAAGTGGATCGGACGCCATTCGAAGGGAGTGCCTACTGAGATAGGCTCTTATAATGCCTCCCCATTCCTTTTCGCTGTTGATATTGGAGCTATAATTATTGTCGTTTTGAAATATTGTGTTGTAGAAGTAATCAATCAAAGAGTGCTGAACCGAAATTGTCCATTAAAGCCTTTAAATTCATTACTGTTTTTTACATTGGACTCGTTCTTTTCAAAATGCCTACCGCCCTTGCCGCTCAAGCCAATAGGATTCCCCCTTCTCCTCGGTATTCCTTTCAAGAGGTGGCTACGGAGTTGGGGTTGGAGGCGAAAATCATCTCTGCCCTGGGCCAGGATGCGGATGGATTCCTCTGGATAGGTACCTTGGATGGGCTGTATCGCTTCGACGGTGCTTTGATTGAGGTTTTCAGAATTCAGCAAGGACTTCCCAGCGAGTATATAGAACAGATAGTCCTGGGGCCGGATAACCGACTCTGGGTATCCACCGCAGCGGGTATCGCGTACTTTGGGGAAAAGCGGTTCCATCCGTTGCATTTAAACAGAGAAGTGGATTTCTCGGCACGGAAAAAAATGATGCCGTATCGCATTTGCTTTGCTGGCAGGGACTTGCTTTACATCGCTTCCCAACGCGGACTGATCGAGTTCAATTGGAAGAAGGCAACAGTGGAGAGGTGGGTCACAACGGAGCAGGGGCTACCGAGCCATCGAATCGCAAGCATTGACTGTTCCACAGACGGCACCCTCTGGTTGAGTACCCAGCATGAAGTGGTTCACTTCTCACCGGACAAGGGCGTGTTGGCCATTTACTCGGAAAAAGATGGATTGCCCAGAGAGAACATAATCGCTGCGTTGGTCTCAACGACCAGCACTGTCTGGGTACGCGCGATGCGTCAGATCCTGCGCAAGGAAAAGGATGAACAAGTATTTCAGCAAGTAGAAGGCGCAGTGGCCGAATACGAAGAGGAATGGGAAACCCCTTACCTCGATGCCAAGGGTAATTTCTACCTGCCGACAAACCGCGGGCTTTTTATTCACGACCAAGAGCGGTGGCAATGGATTTCAACCAAAGAGGGCCTCGTCAGAAACTTCACAATATCAGTACTCCAGGACTTGGAAGGCAATTTATGGGTAGGCACGCCCGGTGGTGGGCTCAGTCGTTGGCCTGGGAGAGGGCAGTGGTTTGGCTGGTCCATTGAGCAGGGCCTGCCAGATGCCACTGTCTGGGGTTCGGCCAGAGACGATACAGGCCGCCTTTGGGTTGGAACCAATAACGGCGTTGCCATTTGGGATGTCATGCAGGGCCAATGGACCCTTCTAGATCAAAAACATGGATTGGCGGGCAAAAAGATCCGCCAAGTAAAAAGAGCCGGAAGCGGCAACATGTGGTTGACCTCGCCTCATTATGGTATCACCGTGGTCAATCCAGAAACCATGGCCACCCAGACGCTTCCCATGCCCGCTGATTGCAAGGAAATTTTCTTTACCATCGACCGCGATACCAGCGGCACCATTTGGATTAGCTGTAGTGGATACCTGCTTCAGGCTGACGAGAGAGAAGACCATATTGCGTTAACCAGGATGGATGTTCCAGAATCTCTCAAAACCAGCACTCGCAGGGTGAAGTTCGCTCCTGATGGGTCCATGTGGACAGCTGGCACAGGTGGGCTTGGACGTTATGTCAGCGGAAAGTGGCGTCATTTTACCACTGAGGATGGACTTCAGCGGGATGTGGTGGACAAGATAGCAGCGGTCTCCAGGAATGAGGCTTGGATAACCTACACCGAATATGCCGGTCTGACCCAGGTCACACTTGCAGGAGAGCGAGTGAAAATCAGGCAATACGGTGTTGGATCTGACCTGCCGACGAATTCGATCTTCACTGTTTCGAGGGACATTTCGGGCAATATCTGGGCCGGTGGCAACGAGGGTATCTTCAGACTTAAAAAGACGGCACCATTACCAAATTCAGTAGGTCTGACGGATTGATTTGGAACGATACCAGTGGGGACGGCATCACTCCAGAGCCTGACGGTTCTCAAATTGTTGCCAAAATTGTTGCCAAAATTGTTGCCAAAATTGTTGCCGCTAAAAGACAAATTGTTGCCGCTAAAAGACCCTGAAAATTTTTTTACAAATCGTACGCCTTTTTTGGAAACGATCCGCCTCGAGCGGCCGACAAGGAGGGTATGGGAAGACGAATCCGTACTTTCGAGCCTCATAAAGTCTACGCCGTGGTGATCCGTACCGTTGACCAGCAGTT
>JAAUYD010075217.1_pt1 | contig 11526 bp, 10 predicted proteins | sample 7278101 | NCBI WGS metagenome assembly JAAUYD01 (sample SAMN14350128, study PRJNA611818) | marine sediment metagenome | isolation source: surface marine sediment (0.6m) | place: French Polynesia: Moorea | collected 2018-08 | reverse complement strand
GCGTGCGCTGCGGCGCCTGCGCCGACAAGTGCCACTTTTTCATCGGCACCGGCGACCCCAAAAATATGCCGGTATTGCGCGCCGAACTGCTGCGCAGCGTCTACCGCAACGATTTCACCACGGTGGGAAAGATCCTGGGCAAACTGGGCGGCGCCCGGCCCATGAGCCTGGATGTGCTCAAAGAGTGGTGGTACTACCTGTTCCAGTGCACCGAATGCCGTCGCTGTTCGCTGTTCTGTCCATACGGCATCGATACCGCCGAAATCACCATCATGGGCCGGGAGTTGATGAACCTGCTGGGGCTGAACATCGACTGGATCGCCACGCCGGTGTCCAACTGTTACAAGACCGGCAACCATCTGGGCATCCAGCCCCACGCCTTCAAGGACATGCTCGACTTTTTCGTCGAGGACATCGAAGACATCACCGGCATCCAGGTCGAACCTGCCTACATGGCCGAGGATGCCGACAACCTCTTCATTACCCCGTCGGGTGACGTGTTCGCCGATCCGGGCTCATTCACCTGCATGGGCTACATGCTGCTTTTCCACTACCTCAAGGAAAAATACGGCCTCAAGATCACTTGGAGTACCTACGCTTCCGAGGGCGGGAATTTCGGTTTCTTCACCTCCCACGAAACCATGAAGCGCCTCAATTCCAAGATGTATGCCGAGGCCAAACGCCTGGGGGTCAAATGGATCCTGGGCGGCGAGTGCGGCCACATGTGGCGGGTGATCTCCCAGTACATGGACACCATGAACGGCCCGGCCGACTTCTTGGAGGTGCCGCAGAATCCCATCACGGGGACCGTCTTCGAGAACGCCGCCTCCACCAAGATGGTCCACATTTCCGAATTCACCGCCGACCTGATCAAACACGGCAAGCTGGATCTGGACCCCAGCCGCAACGACAACAAGGTCATCACCTTCCACGACTCCTGCAATCCCTCCCGCGGGATGGGGATGTTTGACGAACCCCGCTACGTCATTCAGAACGTGGCCAACAATTTCTATGACATGCCGGCCGGCACGATCCGTGAGCAGACCTTCTGCTGCGGCTCCGGTGCCGGACTCAATGCCGGCGAAAACATGGAACTGAGAATGGCCGGCGGATTTCCGCGGGCCAACGCGGTCAGGCATGTCCATGAAACTTATGGGGTTAACATGCTGGCCTGTGTCTGCGCCATCGACCGTGCGGCCCTGCCCGCATCCATGGAATATTGGGTGCCGGAGGTAGACGTGACGGGGGTTACCGAATTGGTGGCCAACGCCCTGATCCTGCCCGGAGAAAAGGAACGAGAAACCGACTTGCGCGGTGAACCGCTGCCGGGAATGGAGGAATAGCCGATGAAGGATAAAAAGAAGATAATCGCGGGATTGGTTGTTTTTATCGCTGCCATCACCTTTCCCTTCTGGTACAACATGGGCAAGGCCGCCCCGGCTCCCGAGGTGGAGCTGACCGCCAAGGCCAAAGCCGCCAAAGTTTGCGTCATGCCCACGGCATACATGCAAGCCAATCACATGCAGCTGCTGGATGTCTGGCGGCACAACGTGACCCGAAACGGAGAACGCATGTTCGTCAACCCCGAAGGCAAGATGTATAACATGAGCCTCTCCAACACCTGTTTGGATTGCCATTCCAACTACGAACAATTCTGTGCCCGGTGCCACGACTACGCCTCCGTGAAGCCCTATTGCTGGGATTGCCACATCGATAATCCAAAAGGAGAATAAGGTATGAATAACAGCAGAAGACGCTTTCTTCAAATAGCTGGCGTTTCCGCGCTGGGTCTTGGGGCCAAACCCGTGCTCAATGCCTTCGCCGCAGGTGAAGGCGAGGGGCCCGGCTACCGTGTGGCCAGGGGAGAAGACGCCCTGGATGCCAAGCAGTGGGCCATGGTCATCGACACCCGCAAGTTCCATTCTGCCGCCGATCTGGAGCCGATCATCGAGGCCTGCAACACGGTTCACAACATTCCCACGGCCATCGAGAACAAGAACCATGAGGTCAAATGGATCTGGGAGGCACACTACCACAACGCCTTTACCGATAAGACCAATCACTTCCTCAGCGAAGCGGTGGAGCACCGACCCTTCCCGTTGTTGTGCAACCACTGCGAAAATCCACCCTGCGTGCGCGCCTGCCCCACCAAGGCCACCTTCAAGCGGGAGCGGGACGGCATCGTCCTCATGGATTTCCATCGCTGCATTGGTTGCCGCTTCTGCATGGCCGCCTGTCCCTTCGGTGCCCGCAGCTTCAACTTCAGGGACCCACGCCCCTTCATCCGGGAAACCAACAAGAAATTCCCCACCCGCATGAAGGGTGTGGTCGAAAAATGCAACTTCTGTGCGGAGCGGTTGGCCGTTGGCCAGATACCCGCCTGCGTGGAGGCCTCCAACGGTGCGCTTGCCTTCGGCGATCTGTACGATGAGCACTCGGAGGTTCGGGAACTGGTGAAGGAAAACTACACCATCAGGCGGAAACAGACCCTGGGAACAGAGCCGTCCGTCTACTACATCGTGTGAGGTGAGCATGCTTGAATTAGCCGTAAAGGGAAATAAATGGTACTGGGGGTGGATGGTCGTCCTGCTGGGTGTGATCGGTGCCGGCTTCGGGCTCTACCTGGTGCAGCTTAAGTTCGGCCTCGGTATTACCGGCATGAGCCGGGATGTCTCCTGGGGGTTTTACATCGCCAACTTCACCTACCTGGTCGGCGTGGCCGCCGGTGGGGTGATGGTGGTTCTGCCCTACTATCTGCATGACTACAAGGCTTATGGCAAGATCACCATCCTGGGTGAGTTTCTGGCCATCGCTTCCATTGTCATGTGCCTGCTGTTTATCCTGGTCGATCTGGGGCAGCCCACGCGGGCGCTCAACGTGCTGTTGTATCCGACGCCCAACAGCGTGTTGTTCTACGACGCCATCGTGCTCAACGGCTACCTGTTCTTGAACCTGGTGATCGGCTGGAACGTGCTCGAAGCCGAGCGCAACGGGGTGCACTACCAGAGCTGGCTCAAACCGCTGATCTACATCTCGATTCCCTGGGCGGTAAGCATTCACACGGTTACCGCCTACCTTTACTGCGGTCTGCCGGGCCGTCACTTCTGGCTGACCGCCGTGTTGGCGCCCCGTTTCCTGGCATCGGCCTTTGCCGCCGGACCGGCGCTGCTGATCCTGCTGTGCCTCTTCATCCGACGCTTCACCACCTTCGATCCTGGCAGAGAGCAGATTCAGACCCTGGCCAAGACGGTGGCCTATGCCATTTGCATCAACGTCTTCCTTTTCCTGTGTGAGGTATTCGTGGGCTTTTATAGCCAGATTCCCGGTCACATGGATCACATCAAGTACCTGTTTGTCGGCCTGCACGGGCATGGCGTCCTGGTGCCCTGGATGTGGGCATCCATGATTTTCATGGTGGTGGGTATCGTGTTGACCGTCACCCCGGCCACCCGCAAGAACGAAACCTCGCTGGCCATCGCCTGTGCCGTAATTATCCTGGGAACTTGGATCGACAAGGGCCTGGGCATGATTTCCGGCGGGTTCGTGCCCAACCCGATGCACGAGGTCAACGAATACGTTCCCACCATGCCGGAAATCGGCATTACCCTGGGCGTATACGCGATCGGCGCCCTGGTGCTGACCGTGCTCTACAAGATGGCGGTGGGGGTCAAGCAGGAGGTGCATGGCTGATCGTTTCGCGGCCAATCCAAAAAGATCAAATGGCGGGAATTCTCCCCGCCATTTGTGTTTGTGCACAACGCTTATCAAGCAGCTGAACCCCATTTTATTCAGGCGCTTCTGGTTGCCACGCGTTGAACCTCGCAGGCATGCCAGATGCCGAGAGCCGGCAGGTGCCACACTCAAGCGGCATTTTTTTCGCGAAATGGTGCCGCGGGGCATCTGCGCCCCGGGCCTTTGGCCAGCCATGATCGTGCCGCCGCAACGTCCGCCATGGTGAGTTCATGGCCGGCATCCATATCAACCACTTCCACTGTCGCGCCGGCCTTTTTCAACGCCCGGATCAACCGTTGGGTCTCCGCCGGCGGGATTACCCGATCGAATCGTCCTGTGGCGACCAGGACCGATTGGCAGGATAGATCCGGCAGATGCGTCATGTTAAGCGGCATCATCGGTCGAAACAGCACGGCCGCAGAGAAGACCTCCGGTCTCAGCAAGATGATGGCGGCGGCCATGTTGGCCCCGTTTGAATAGCCCAGGGCTATCGGATGTCGGTCCGTTTTTCCGTAGCGGTGCGACGCTTCAAGCAAAAAATCGCTGAGGTGATGGGCATTGCGGCGTACGTCATTCTCATCGAACACGCCTTCGGCCAGCCTTTTGAAAAATCGCGGCATACCGTTTTCAAGCACTTTCCCCCGGGGACTGATGATCGGCGCCGACGGGCTGATTCGCCGCACAAAGGGTATCAGGTCGTGTTCGTTGCCGCCGGTGCCGTGAAGGGCCACGATGGTTTCGGCATTGCCCGCGCCGGCTTCGGGGGGCTCATAGACATACTTAAAACCGGATGATGCCAGTTGCGGCAGTTGCTTTTCGATATGCCCACGCAACGCTTCGTATTGGGATGGGAGCATAAGCGAGGTGCCCAGATCCTGGCGTGCTTCATCCACGGTAAATCCCGGCGGGTCGGTGGCGATTTCAAAGAGCACACCGCCCGGTTCGTTAAAGTAGATCGAATGGAAGTATTTGCGATCCCTCACGTCGCTAACGGAAAGGCCGCGCTGCCGAAGCCGCTGCTGCCATGCCTGCTGTTCGCGATTGCTCCGCGTACGAAAGGCGATGTGGTGGACGGTCCCGCCGCCGGATCGTCCGCGGCCGGCAGACGGATCAACGCGCACGTCCAGCAGGTGGCCGGGCGCGTCATTGTCTTGCATGGCAAACCGGTAACGGTTGCCCTCGCGCCGGCCGGGTCTCATGCCCATGCCTTCAACGATGAGTGTTTGCGTGGCCTCGATCCGGTCCAGCAGCAGGGTCGCCGAATGAAACCCGATGATGGCCGTTGGCGAATCGGTCACATCATCGCTCGGCGCCTCGATTGGCAGCGTACCGATGAGTTCCAGTGAAAGCCCATGGGGATCGGTAAAGCGGATAACGGGTTCTTCGAATCGGCTTTCGCTATCCACGTCGATTCCGAATGCTTTCAGGCGCTGGTCCCAATAATCGATTGACCACCGGGGCACGGCGAAGGCAATCGCAGAGACCATGCCGGTCCCGGCCTTTCCCTTGGGAAGCTTCTCCCACGGAAAAAAAGTGAGAATCGTGCCGGGACGGCCCGCTTCGTCCCCATAATAGAGGTGGTAGGTGAACGGATCGTCGAAGTTGACCGTCCTTTTGACCAGTCGCATTCCCAGCACGCGGGTGTAGAAACGGTAATTGTCCGCGGCCGACTGGGTCACGGCGGTGATATGGTGAATGCCGCTGATGGATGGGATATCGCTGTGTGTTTTCATAACCGGTACCTCGTGTTTGGTATTGAGATCGAAATACTCATTTTAAAAGATCCGTTCGCCCACCGTCACCGCTGGCGCATGAAGATTGTTGTTTGGCAGCCGCCCCATATTTTCAGTTACGCTGCCGACGCATGACGCCGGATGCCATGTCAAGGCATGGGGCGTGCCGCCCGGTCCGCATGGGCGCCGAATGGCAATCCGATTTGCGTGGCCCAATGATAAGGCCATATATCTTGATGTCAAGATATATGGCCTTATGCCCAGCCGCGACCACCTTCCTGCACGGCCTTTTTATTGAAAAGGCCAAGGGTCGCTTTTCTTTTCAATGACGGTGATTTGTGGTAAAACCGTGCCATGCTCAAACCAGCCGACGCGCAATTTAAAAAAGGGTTAAGAGGATAACGAGATGAACGTCGACGGAAAACAGATCCGGCCCATATGGCTGGACGAAGACCGGATCACTGTCAAGGTGATCGACCAACGCCAGTTGCCCCATCGGTTTGTCGTCGCCGCATTGAATACGGTGGACCAGGTGATCCACGCCATCCGGGAGATGTTCGTCCGGGGGGCACCGCTGATCGGAGTCACCGGTGCCTATGGGGTGATGATGGCGGCGATCAACGGGAAGTCGGCTGCCGACCATTTGGGGTTCATCAGGCAGGCGTGCGGACGGCTCAAGGCTGCCCGGCCCACGGCGGTGAACCTGGACTGGGGGGTGGATCGGGTGCTTGAAAAGGTGCTTGCCGCCGGTTCACCGGCGGACCGCATCGAGGCTGCCCGCACCGAAGCGGGTGTCATCGCCGAGGAGGAGGCGGAGAACTGCCACCGGATTGGCGTGCATGGCGCCGGCCTCATCGAGGCGGCCAGCCGCAGAAAAAACGGATCAACGGTCAACATCCTGACCCATTGCAATGCCGGCTGGTTGGCCTGCATCGAATACGGAACGGCCACCGCGCCGATCTATGAAGCTTTCAACCGCGGGGTGGATCTGCACGTATGGGTGGATGAAACCCGGCCGCTGAACCAGGGCTCACGGCTGACTGCCTGGGAATTGGGCAAACACGGTGTGCCTCACACGGTGATCACGGACAACGCCGGCGGCCATCTCATGCAGCACGGTCGGGTGGATATGGTGATCGTGGGTACCGACCGTTCCACGCACACCGGCGACGCGGCCAACAAGATCGGCACCTACCTCAAGGCCTTGGCAGCCAAAGATAACCAGGTTCCTTTCTACGTGGCCCTGCCGTCTTCCACCTTCGACTGGACCATGACCGACGGGGTCAAAGATATTCCCATCGAAGAGCGCAATCCGGACGAGGTGCGCTACATTCAGGGCACGGCCGACGGCCGAATCACCCGGGTGCTGGTGCCCCCCGAATCCAGTCCGGCGGCGGACTTCGCCTTTGACGTCACCCCGGCTCGCCTGATCAGTGGTTTTATCACCGAGAGAGGCATCTGCGGTGCCAGCGCAACGGAGATTCATGGGTTATTTCCCGAGCAGCGAACGGCTGCTGAGATGGCCGGTGCGAGCGACGCCGTATGATCGATCCACTATTTACTTGACAACCCATTGACAACCATCCATAAAAACGCCCATGCTGACCGACCTCGAGAAGAAAGTCATCGCCTCCATCCAGGGGGACATCCCCATCGTGGCGCGCCCCTACCAGGTGCTGGCCGAAGCGATCGGCGTACCCGAAAAGACCCTCATTCAGACCCTTCAAAATCTCACCGACCGGGGGGTGATCCGACGTTTCGGCGCCACACTGCGTCACCAGAAGTCCGGGTTTCAGGCCAATGCCATGACCGCCTGGCAGGTGGATGAGGGCCGAATCGAAACGGTGGGCAAAATCATGGCCTCGTTTCGGGAAGTCTCCCACTGTTACCGCCGCGACCCGGCTGAAGGCTGGCCTTACAACCTGTATACCATGATCCACGGCAAGAGTGAGGTGGACTGCCGGAACACGGCCCGCAAGATGTCCGAAGAAGCAGGGGTGCCGACTTACCAGATGCTGTTCAGCCGCCAGGAGTTGAAGAAGATTTCGATGACCTATTTTCCAGATGCGGTCTAATACCCCCCACATCCTGCTGGTCAATCCCTGGATTCACGATTTTGCGGCCTATGATTTCTGGGCCAAGCCTCTGGGCCTGCTGACCCTGGGGGGAATCCTGCGTGAACACGGCGCCCGGATTTCCTACCTGGATTGCCTTGACCGGTTTCATCCCTTATCTGCCGGCGGCTCTCTGCCGACCGCGCGCTGCGGGCGCGGCCCTTATCTGAAGACGGCGATCGCCAAACCGCCGGGATTGGCCGACATCCCGCGCAATTACTGTCGCTATGGTATTCCCGTCGATTGGTTTCGCAAAGACCTGGCATCGCTGGATACGCCGGATCTGATATTGATCACCTCCCTGATGACCTATTGGTATCCGGGTGTGCGTGAAACGATTGACGTCATCAAATCGGTTTTCCCGGATGTACCGGTGGTGCTGGGCGGTGTTTATGCCACGTTATGTACCGATCACGCGAAAAACAGTTGTGGCGCGGACCGGGTGGTGAGCGGCCCCGGAGAAAACGCCATCCTGCCTTTGGTGGCCGAATTCACCGGCTGGTCGCCCGCGCTCCGGTTCGACCCGCAAAACCTGGATACCTTGCCCTGGCCGGCCCTCGACCGCGAGCACCGTCTGGCGCATGTGCCGGTGCTGACCTCACGCGGTTGCCCTTTTCAGTGCGCCTATTGCGCCGCCCACCGGCTGCAGCCCAGGATGATGCGGCGCAGTCCCGCATCCGTCGTGCGTGAAATTGTCCACTGGCATAAAAATCACGCGGTTCACGATTTTGCCTTTTACGATGATGCCCTGCTGGTCGATGCCCAGCGGCATATCATCCCCCTGCTCGAGGGAATTGTCGCTGCGGGCATCGACGTGCGCTTTCACACCCCCAATGCGCTGCATATCCGGGAGATCACCGGCCCCCTTGCCCGGCTGATGTTTCAAGCCGGGTTCCATACCATTCGACTGGGGCTGGAGACGGCAACATTCGAGGGGCGGCAGAGTTTGGATCACAAGGTGACCGAAGCGGAGTTTGTTCGGACGGTGGACCTTCTTAGAGCAGCCGGTTTCGGCAGCGACCAGGTGGGCGCCTACCTGTTGGCCGGGCTTCCCGGTCAGGATTATACGGGGGTCGAGGAATCGATTGCCCTGGTTAAACAGGCCGGTGTCACCCCGGTGATCGCCCATTATACCCCCATCCCCCACACGCCCCTGTGGAATTCGGCCGTGGCATCTTCGCGCTACGACCTGGCCGCCGATCCAATTTATACCAACAACGCCATCTTCCCCTGTCAAAACGAGGCATTTTCCTGGGACGTGCTCACGCGGCTGAAGCGTTTGGCAAGCGGTTGAGAAAATTCCGCTCAAATATAAGTCGGGCATCGGGTGTCGCATATTCAGATTGACATGAATGCACCCTTTTTCCTACACTCTAAATGCAACGTGCGCACCGGGTCATTTTTCTATTCCATCCCACCGATATGCGGCCCTTGCTGCGCACCAAAGGAATCCCATCATGTCGATGACCATTCAAACCATCGTCTGTGCGGTCGATTTCTCTCCCTTCAGCACGCTGGTGGTCGGTCACGCGGTGGCCATTGCCCGGCGAGCCGGTCTGCGCCTTTTTTTGTTCCATGCGGTGCACGATCCCCAGGATGAGGTGCATCCGACAGCGGTATTCGAGCGAGGCGGAGATCTGGCCCAGCTTACCGACGACGCCAAGCAGCGAATTCAGGCGCTGATGACCGATGTCCCGGTGGACTGGGAGGCGGTGGTGCGTTTCGGGGAACCGGTGGAGCAAACCGTTGCCTTCGTCAACAGTTGTCCGCCGTGCCTCGTGATATCCGCCAGCCACGGCGTGTCCGGTTTTCGCCGCTTTTTCATCGGTACGGTGGTGGAACGGCTGACGCGCGCACTAAACCGACCCATGCTGGTGATCAAACCACCCGAAGATGGAAACCGCGAGCGGCGCAGCGGTTTTCATTCCGCCGTGGTCAGCTGTGACAGCCACGATTACTGGCAGCGGTTTGCCCCGCTGATGCCTCTGCTGCTGCCCGATTCCCCTTCACGAATCCACATGGTTCACGCCATGGAGGGCCCCATGGAAAGGGTGACTACGGATTCCGATGCGGTATCTTATGGCCAGATTCAGCAGGCTCTTCAGGATCGCTTGAACCGTCGGCTGCACGCTGCGGGGCAGCGGATGTTTGCCCATGCCGATCAGCTTTTTGTAACCATCGCTCCCGGAGTTCCCCAGGAGATGGTGCTGAGGATTGCCCGGGAACAGGCATCTGACATAATCGTCGTGGGCGTGCGCCGGTCCGGCAAGGTGAGCCGCTGGATATCCGGCTCTACCACCGAAGCGCTGCTGCGCCGTTCTCCCTGCTGTGTGTTGACGGTGCCCGAGCCGTTGGTGCCGAAAAAGACCGGAGACCTTTATCGATGACGGTCACCGGCGTGGTTTGGGACCCGGTCTTTCTCAAGCATGTGACCGATGACGGTCACCCGGATCATCCGCGTCGGCTCGAGGCGCTTTATCGGCACCTGCAAGATCCATCGGTGAACTGCCGGTTCGCCACGATTGTACCGCCGTCGGCCACCGACGAGGAGATCCTATTGGTACACAGCCCATCCTATCTGAACCAGGTCAAGGCCACAGCGACCCTTCCGGCGGCGGCGCTCAGCACCGATACCCTGACCTGTGAGCGTTCCTATGCGGTGGCGGCCATGGCCGTCGGCGGTACCATCGAGGCGATCCGGCAAGTCGTTGCCGGAACCCTCTCCCATGCACTGGTGCTGGCCCGTCCGCCCGGTCACCATGCCGAGCGGACGCGGGCCATGGGCTACTGCATTTTCAACAATGTGGCCATCGGCGGCATGGCGGCGCGCACCGCCATGGGGCTGGAGCGGGTGATGGTGGTGGACTGGGACTTACATCACGGCAACGGCACCCAGCACGTGTTCGAACGGGATCCGTCGGTTTTCTTCTTCTCTTCGCACCAGTTCCCCCACTATCCGGGCACCGGTCACTACACCGAAACCGGCCAGGGGCCAGGTGAGGGGACCACGATGAACGTTCCGATGAGCCGCGGTTGCGGCAACGGTGAATTGGTGGCCATTTACCAGCGACTGCTTGCACCCGTGGTCCGTGCGTTCAAACCGCAATTGATCCTGGTTTCCGCCGGGTTCGATATCCACGCTGCCGACCCGCTGGGTGCAATGCAGGTAACCCCTGCGGGATTTGCCGGGCTGACCCGACTGATTATGGACATTGCCCGTCAAACCTGCGCCGGTCGGGTCGTGTTTTGCCTGGAAGGGGGATACGACGCCGATGCGTTGACCGCCTCGGCCCTGGCGATGATCGATGAACTCACCGGCCGAACGTCGACCGATGTGGATGCCATGGCGGCAAGTGCCGATTCGGGCCGGCTGAACACCATCGTGGACCGATGCATCCATTCCCACCGCTGGTTCTGGAAGGAACTGGACGGGCAGCTGTCGCGGCAACCATGATCACCAAACCACAGGGGCCATCCCGCATGCGATTGCAGCATCGATCGCCATCCAATCCCAGCCGGCAAGAGGGGGGCAAATGAACCGGATCAGCATCATGGAAGCGTCCGTGCGTAAGTGGGACCGCATCATTGCCGGGAAGGGCTCCGACGGCGGTGTCCTCGACTGTCCACCCTGCCGCATTTTCTATGTGCTTGTCTGTGCCGGGTGCCCGATTGCCCGGTATACGGGTAAAAAGTTCTGCAAAGGATCGCCCTACATCGAATGGTACTGGCACCAAAACGATGTCCACGGCAAGATGTTTCGAAAAGTTTACTGCCCCGAATGCGAACGTCTGGCCCGTAACATGCGGGACTTCATGGTCGAAATCGTCGACCACCTGAAGGCCGAAAATGCGGCGGCGGATGGCGAGGACCAGGCGTGAAGATCCGGCGAGACGCATTGCCGGTAATCGAGACGGGCAGGTGCCGCTGATGGCTTGGGTGGCCCTGGG
>JAAUYD010077252.1_pt1 | contig 11529 bp, 14 predicted proteins | sample 7278101 | NCBI WGS metagenome assembly JAAUYD01 (sample SAMN14350128, study PRJNA611818) | marine sediment metagenome | isolation source: surface marine sediment (0.6m) | place: French Polynesia: Moorea | collected 2018-08 | reverse complement strand
GCATAGTCAAGGTTTTGCAGCAAAGAATTCATACATTTGTTTCGCTTCACAAAAATCGTTAATTATAGGTAATATTGCACGGTTTTTGTTAGAAAACTAGCATCTTAAACTTCAATACCAATGTCTGAATTAAAAAAAGTTTGTTTTGTTCTCTTAGTAGTAATTACCCCATTTGTATTTATAAATTGTTCTTCCTCAGATGACCCAGGTACTACCATGATGACAGATGATCTGGATAATGATGGTATCGCCGATGCCAATGATAATTGTTCTGATGTTGCAAACTTTAGTCAAACAGATTCAGATGGTGATGGGATTGGGGATAGCTGTGACACAACTTTCAACTTTTCGACCCAATCTTGTACGAATGGAACTGCTGACGGATTCGCCTGTAGTGGTTATGATCTATTACTGAATATTCCCTTAGATGTAATGGAAGCAACCGACGGAAATGACTCATGGGGCTGGACAGACCCAACCACCAGTAAAGAATATGCGCTCATGGGTCTAAATAATGGTGTTGCGTTTATAGATATTACCAATCCGAATGAAGCCATCTATTTAGGTAAACTACCAACTGCAACCTCTAGCAGTCTCTGGCGTGATGTGAAAGTCTATCAGGACCATGCATTTATTGTTAGCGAAGCTAATAACCATGGTATGCAGGTTTTTGACCTTACCCGATTAAGAAATGTAGCCAATCCGCCTGAAACCTTTACCGCAGATACGCATTATACCGGTTTTGGCAGCGCTCATAACATAGTAATAAATGAAGATTCTGGCTATGCCTATGCCGTTGGAACTACGCAATCAAACGGTGGGCCTTTATTTATCAATATCCAAGACCCAAAGAATCCTCAAGATGAAGGTGGTTATGGCAACGACGCTTATAGCCACGACGCGCAGGTAATAATTTATAATGGCCCAGACACAGACTATACCGGAAAAGAAATACTAATAGGCAGCAATGAAAATGAGATTGCCATTGTTGATGTAACTGACAAAGCAAACCCACAACGGATTTCAACAATTTCATATAATGATGTGGGGTATGTACATCAGGGATGGTTTACCGACGATCATCGTTATTTTATTTTAGGGGATGAAGGCGATGAATTTAATTTCGGATATAATTCAAGAACCTTGATATTTGATTTTACTGATTTAGATAATCCTTCTTTTCAAACTCAATATTTAGGACCAACCGCCGCAATTGATCATAACGGATATATTAAAGGTAATTCATTGTTTCTCGCAAATTATACCGCCGGAATTCGGATTATTGATATTTCTCAAATTGGGAGTAGTACCCTGACAGAAACAGGATTTTTTGATACCTATCCGGAAAATAACAATACCTCATTTGATGGGGCTTGGAGCGTATACCCTTATTTTGAAAGCGGAAATATTGTAATAAGTGATATTAATCGCGGTTTATTCGTCATTAAAAAGAGTATTTAATGAAATTTCCAAAAGCGCTTATCTTAGTTTTCCTCGCTGTATTTTGTGTAAGCTGCGATTCGGAAAATATGCCTGTTGAAAATTCCTTAACCGGAGAAATCGAATGGCAAAAAACTTTTGGAGGGAGCAATGATGACATTGCCCGAGGGGTTGTTGAAACTTCTGATGGCGGTTATGCGGTCATAGGATATACAAATAGTACCGATGGAGATGTGACCGACAAATCCTTAGCAGAAAATGATTTTTGGGTTTTGAAACTTGATCAAAATGGTGCTGTTGAATGGCAAAGAACCTATGGTGGAAGTGGTGACGATAAAGGCCGTGCAATTATCCAAACCAATGATGGAGGGTATGCAATTACCGGCCCCAGTATGAGTGCTGATGGTGATGGCTCGCAAAATCAAGGCTTTCACGATCATTGGCTCGTGAAACTAGATTCTCAAGGGACTATTCAATGGGAAAAATCCTATGGGTTTTCAGGCCACGACCATAGTCATTCATTGTTTCAAACGAAAGATGGGGGTTATTTTGTTGGAGGTTATTTAGATGTAACGGCTTCAGACGGATTAGGAAATGAAACTATTACCACCAAACACGGTGTAGGGGAATTCTGGGCACAAAAACTGGATGCAAGCGGGGACCTCCAATGGCGACGTTATTTTGGCGGTTCGAATAATGACAGGATTTACAGCGTTTTGCAAGCTCATGATGGTAATTATTTATTAGTAGGCTCTTCAGAGAGTGATGATTTTGATATAAACAATACAAATGGGAGCTATGACGTTTGGGTGGTAAAAATTGATACCAAAGGCACCATGCTATGGGAAAAATCCTACGGTGGAACGGGTATAGATAACGGTTATGCGGCTGTTAGAACCAACGATGGCAACTATCTCATAGCTGCAACGGCGATTAGTGATAATGGGCAGGTTTCGAATCCAAAAGGTAATGCAGACGTTTGGATCTTAAAAATTAATGAGAATGGCAATTTACTTTGGGAAAAATCATTTGGGGGTTCAGGTTTTGACGCAGCTTTTGCTATCAACAAAAGCACTAGTATTTTTAGTTCGTATATACTAGCCGGTAATTCAAAGAGTAATGATGGTGACCTGACTTCCAACCATGGAGAAAATGACTTCTGGGTCTTAAAAATTGATACTAACGGAAAACTCTTATTTGAAAAATCATTAGGTGGGTCTGGCTTGGATTTCGCCTATGGTGTCGTAGAAACTTTTGACGGTAAAATCGTTGTGATTGGTGAAACCGAAAGTTCCGATAATGACATCACCTCAAACAAAGGTGGAAAAGACATTTGGATTGCCAAAATTCGGTAACTTTAGCCAGTTAGTAACGAACGATGCAATCAATTCTTGACCAAGCACTTCAAAATGCCAAGAAAGTCACAATTAATTGTGACTCGAAGCTAATTTTCTTTAGTGATCTTCACCGGGGCGATAATAGTTATGCCGATGATTTTGTTCGAAATATGCAAATTTATGCCGACGCCTTACAACATTATTATGCAGCCGGATTTACCTATTTTGAATTAGGTGATGGAGTGGAGTTATGGGAAAATGATTCTTTTGAAACCATCTACAACGCACATCAGGAATCTTTCGAACTGCTGCGAAAATTTCATTTGGAGCAGCGAGCTTACATGATTTGGGGCAATCATGATATGGTTTTTAGAGATCCCAAAGTGGTTGAAAAAATGGTACAGCAATACATTAGAACCCCCGATGAACTTCAGGAGAAGCAAAAATTATTCAATCTTCATTATTATGAAAGCATCTTATTAGAGATAGAAAATACTGAGAAAACTATTTTATTGATTCATGGCCATCAAGCTGATTGGTTCAACTATAAATTCTGGAAGGTCAGTCGTTTCTTTGTTCGCTATTTATGGATGCCCCTACAGAAATGGTTTAACGTTAAAGACCCTACGAGTCCGGCTAAAAATTACAAAAACTTGATTCGAGTGGAACGTAACATTCAAGATTGGATGCTGAGTAATAGCAATCAAATGGTCATTGCGGGCCATACGCACAGACCACGATTTCCTGAGCCTGGTGATTTGCCTTATTTTAACGATGGCAGCTGTGTACACCCAAAATCAATTATTGGTATTGAGATCAAAGACTTGGAAATTTCGTTAGTGAAATGGCACAATGGGCTGGATGAAAAAAAACAAAACAAGATTATTAAAACCGTTTTGGAGGGTCCGAAAAGTTTGGATCTCTATCTATAATCCTCGTTCTTTCTGTATCTGCTCATACGCTTTTTGAATCATTCTGAACTTTTCTTCAGCACCTTTCATATGTTCTTCTCCTAAATGTCTTACTTTATCAGGATGGTGTTTCTTAACCATTTTTCGATAGGCTTTTTTCACTTCGTCATTCGAGGCATTTTTATCGACCTCGAGTATTTTATAAGCTGCATTTACCTCATTGTAAAACATAGCCTTGATCGACTCATAATCGCGGTCATTAATGTAGAGATAACCTGCCATGCGGTGAATAGCCTGTAATTCGGCTTCGGTCACATTACCATCGGCTCTGGCAATTCCAAATAAAAAATGTAGTAACTGAAGTCTTGAGGCATGATCCATGTGCTGGCGTATCTGCATACAGACTTGACGCGTCGAAATTTTATCTTTTTTAATGATCCCGCCAAACAGTCGGAATGCCCTGTTGGCTCGAGCGTTACCATACATTTGCTTGAATTGATCTCTCACATAATCAAGTTCACGCCGGTTGATATCTCCGTCGGCTTTAATGACCACAGCGGCCAATACCAGGAGGCTCACCTCAAAATCACCAGGTTTTGTTCTGGGTCTTGCCTGTGGACGTGTACGACTCTTTCCTTCTGGTATTCGCTTGCGATATTCCTTGGTATCAAAATCAGCAAAGCCGTCAATAGCACTGCCCAGGGCAAAGCCTAAAATTGCTCCAATCGGACCTCCAAACGACCAGCCCAAACTCGCTCCTAACCATTTTGCAAAACTCATAAAACGTAGTTCTTTAAAAGAAAAATCAAATATACATTTATTGTATTTATACGTATCTTTGCAGACAAATTTGTTACTAAAAAATTTAAGAAATATGTATCCAGAAGAAATCGTAAAGCCCATGCGCGCCCAATTAGTGAAAGCAGGTTTTCAAGAATTATATACGGCTGCTGAGGTCGATTCTGTTATAAAAGAGCAAGGAACTACCTTGGTGATGGTGAATTCTGTATGTGGCTGTGCGGCAGGAACTGCTAGACCCGGAACCATTGCTTCGTTACAATCAGAGAAGAAACCCGATAATTTAACAACCGTATTCGCCGGTGTGGACCGTGAAGCTGTCAATAAGGCACGTGAGTATATGGTGCCTTTTCCTCCTTCATCTCCGGCTGTGGCCCTATTCAAGAATGGTGAATTGGTACACATGTTAGAACGTCATCACATAGAAGGCAGATCGGCTGAAATGATCGCTGAAAATTTAAGTGAAGCCTATGCAGAATTCTGTTAGACCAACAGAAAGACATTCAAATAAAGATCAAAACCACTCCGAGGAGTGGTTTTTTTTTTAAAACACTCTTGATAGATTGAATCCAAAGAAGAAATCACCGTCACCCCAATCACCGACACCCTGGGTCAAAAAACCATTGGCATTCATAGGTTGCGCATTAGTAAAATGGAGCTGGAAAACATGGCCACCCGTTTCTAAGTCAAAACCTATTGAGAGCGGGTTCCTAAATGGTGAATTGCTTACCCGGTTTAAATGCCAGCCATAGTCAAGATTTATAGACCAGCGTTTAGTGAGCTTATGACGGCCTCCAATACCCAAAGCATATTGTGTATTATCTTGACTCTCAAGCTTTGTTAAATTCTCATGTACTAATGTAGGAATAACCTGTAAAGAAAAGTTTTTATTAAATTTTCTCGATACTAATATTTGCGATACATAAGCTACCCGATGTTTAAATTCTAATCCGGTCAGCACCTCCTCATCTAAGCTAGTATTAATTGTTACACTATTATAGCCTACAAGGGTAACGGGAAAATCATTCTTTTTTTGTCTTATCAGTCGGTATTTTAAAGCACCTTCATAGGTTTTATTAAATGAACTGCGGGAAACACTTACGTTTAACCAATCGGTTAAGCCATAAATAAAATTAAGTCGTGTCACAGCCTGATCTAGCCCAAAAAAATCCTTGATCCCTGTCTTCACTGAACCGAAGCGATGTGAAACAACAAGATAAAACAACTTCTTATCAGCAATTTTAGTCGATTCGAAATTGACGATTTTCAATCCTTTAAACGCGGCATCTTCATATTGATTCGGGTCATCTCTATCAATATCCTTTAATAAATCTTCCTGTGAGAATGTCAAAATGGGAATGAATATTAAGATTATTATTTTTTTCATAGGTAGATAACTTATTCTTTTACAATGCTTGCCTGGTCAATTTTAAGCTGATCTAAAAGATCATCATAGCCTACATACCGACCTTTAATGGTCATTTGGTCCTTTAATTTTATTTCCTGGGTTAAGGAATCTTTAAAATTTATATAATTTTTGGCATCTAAGATAATGCCATTACCCTCGATTTCGGTTATACTACCATGAAGCTGCACGGTTTTATCTAAATAGTTTTTATTGAATAGCGCTTGATCTTTTTTGAAAGATACATAGAATTCGGTAGACTCAATTTCTATTACTGCATTTTCAGAATTAATATTTCTATGCCCTTTATTTAGATATCTATACCCTAAATAAGCTGAAAGAATCAAGATAAGAACGAGAAGAATCCCTTTTCTTTTCATTGCTTTTTGAATTTGAAATTCAATTCAACTTTGACCTCTTTGGCTATTTTATTACGAACTATTTTGGGTATTTTGATATTAAAATCTTGAGGTGACGTAATAAAGTTTCCTTTTAAATAAATGATTCCGTCCTCAATGGAAATAGTAAGTTTTGTGTCAACTTTCTTATCTATTCCACGTAAATTCAACACACCTGAAACAGTATAATCTTTTTCATCTCTGCTTAGTTCCTTAAAATCAAAATCTGCGATCTCACCCCTAAAGGTAGCTTTTGGGTAGGTATCAGATTCTATATAATTCTCATTAAAATGCTCTTGCATCAAAGCATTTCTGAATCGAAACTCTTTCATTAAAGCCAAGGAAGCAATCGCTCCTGTTTGAATATTGATTATAGCTGTTACGGAACTATTTTTTGCTTTTACCGGTTCAAAAGTGGCCTCTGAAGCTTCGAATAGAATATTTCCTTGTCTATCCAGATATTTTTCCTGGCCATCGATTACCCCAAAGACAGCCAAGAAAAGTATAAAAAACAATTTTTTCATACTAATTTTCTAGCAAGCCATCTTGTATCCATTGATCAACGATATCTATAGTTGCCTGCGGTAGGCGCCCGGATGGTGGCATGGCTCCTGCAGCACCCGCCTGCCTTGAAATGGCGGTTAAAATTTGTGCTGCTCTGCTACTTACTTGATCATAATTGGTAAGAGGAAATGGTGCTCCATTGACCGGAGGGTCAATATGGCAGGCCAGACAATTATTATTAATAATCGCTCGTACATTATCATCATAGGTAATAGCTCCTTGAGGTGGCGGCGTTATATCATCTTCGCTGTCACTTGAACAGCTGGCCAGGAATAATACGGTTATTAGTGAGATTAAGATTATTTTTAGTGTAGATTTCATTTGTATTCTTTATAGTTTTTACCAGTTATTCTATTCAAATCTTCAAAGATTTGATTGCATTCGCATTACTTTTGATACTGAAAATACAAAAAGGTTACATTTTTTGTAATTTTTTAAAGTGATGATCATCTAAATTAGAAACGAAGAAAAGTCATGCAAATTGCCAGAATAAATGATTATAGAGATTATACGAATACTGATTCTGAAATTGTTACAAAAATAATTGCTGGCGAAACCGGCCTTTACGAAGTCTTGTTGCGCCGAAATAATCAGTTACTGTTTCGGGTGGTGAGGAGCTATCTTACCAACCATGAAGACATCCAAGACGTTATGCAGAATACCTATCTTAAGGCCTACGTAAAACTTCATCAATTTAAGCATAAATCCAAGTTTTCTACGTGGCTGATAAGAATTGGGATTAATGAAGCATTAGCAAGATTAAAACAAAAAGGAAAATTGGTTTCATTAAAAGAAGATGGTGATCTCGATATTGACAAGCAAGTTATTAGACTATTTGACCATCAAAAACATAATCCCGAAAGAAAGGTGATACTCGAAGAAACTAAAAGGTTGCTAGAAAAAGCCATCGATAATTTGGACACTAAATATCGCAATGTATATATAATGCGCTTAGTAGAAGACATGAGTGTTGCCGAAATTGCTGAATGCTTAAAAATTACACCTTCTAATGTAAAGGTTCGTTTACATCGTGCAAAAACAAAATTGAAAGAAAATCTTTATGAAATGATCCCAAAATCAGAACTTTTTGAATTTGGAGCAAATAATTGTGACACGATAGTTACTAAAGTCTATTCGAATTTAGAATTCGTATAATTTTTTGGTATAATTTCTATTTTGAATCCTCTAATTTTTAGGGGATTTTTTATTTTGCGGTATGAACAAAGACAAGGTCATTCAAAATACGATTGCATTTGTAAAGGATACGCTTACCGGGGCGGAAGGTGGCCACGATTGGTTTCATACACAACGCGTATTAAATAACGCGCAATTGATAGCAAGTGGAGAACCCGTTGACAATTTTGTTGTGATGCTTGGCGCTTTACTACATGATATCGCCGATGCCAAATTTCACGATGGAGATGAAACCATCGCCCCAAAAATGGCCGCAGAATTTTTGTTAAAGCAGAATGTCGATAGTGCTGTTATAGAACATGTCGTAAAAATTATAGAACATATTTCTTTTAAAAACAGCCTTACGAAGGATAGTTCTAAGTTTAATTCGAAAGAGCTGGAAGTTGTGCAGGACGCTGATCGATTGGATGCTATTGGCGCTATTGGTATTGCTAGAGCCTTTAACTATGGTGGATTCAAAAACCGGGAATTGTACAATCCGGCTATTGAACCAAAATTAGACATGACTAAAGAAGTTTATAAAAAATCAAAGGCTCCTACCATTAATCATTTTTATGAGAAGTTATTGTTGCTAAAAGATAAAATGAATACCAAAACGGGAAGACAATTAGCCGAAAAACGCCATCAATTTATGGAAAATTACCTCAAACAATTTTACGATGAGTGGGATGGAAAAAAATAATGACCTCAGGTTTGAACTCATTGAAGGTATACCTAATGCTAAGAAATTAAAGACCCTTTTAACTCTTTACCAGTCCATTTTTGAGGATGCCAGGCCCAAATTTTTCAAACAACGCCTGAACGAAAAAGAAGATGTGCTATCTATAGTAGCCATTTACAATGGAAATCCGGTTGGATTTAAAATTGGATACCGTTATGACAAACAAACTTTTTACAGTTGGGTTGGCGGAATTTTAAAATCGAATAGAAATAAGGGTATCGCAAAGCAGCTATCACAGCTTCAACAAGATTGGGCTAAAAACAAGAATTATATCAAAATTAGAACCAAGTCGATGAATCGGTTTAAACCCATGATGATCTTAAACCTTAAAAACGGGTTTGATATTAAGGAAGTTTATACGAATGATTCAGGGCAAACCAAGATTATTTTCGAAAAGTACATTTAAGAGAAATTTGGCTTTCTTTTTTCTAAAAACGCTGTCGTGCCCTCCACGAAATCGTCAGTTCCAAAACAGTTACCAAACTCCATTATCTCAATATCATAACCATTGATCCCATCTGTATAGTTAGCATTTATTGCCTTGATCGCTGAAGCAATAGCCATTGAGGAATTTCTTTGGATTTTAACGGCAATTTTTTCAGCGAATGACAATAAATCTTCTGGTGAAGTTACATGATTGACCAAGCCATATGTTAAGGCTTGTTCGGCAGCAATCATTCCTGCGGTCATTACCAGTTCCATAGCACGACCTTTACCTATCAATTGTGTCAAGCGTTGTGTTCCTCCGTAACCCGGAATGACTCCTAGGCTTACTTCTGGTAAACCCATTTTCGCATTATCAGAAGCGATCCTGAAATGTGCCGCCATCGCCAATTCCAATCCGCCTCCTAAGGCAAATCCATTCACGGCAGCGATAACCGGAGTCGATAGATTTTCTACAAAATTGAACAGCAATTCCTGTCCTTTTCTAGCCAATTCAGCTCCCTGAGCGACATCAAAGTCAGCAAACTCTGAAATATCAGCACCCGCGACAAAAGCCTTTTCACCACTTCCGGTAATGATTATTACTTTACATGAAGCATCTGAATCAGCTTCCGCGAAAGCGTTATGCAATTCTTGAATAGTTTCTTTATTTAAAGCATTTAATTTTGACGGACGATTAATGGTAATTGTTGTAATTCCATCATACTCCTCTATAAGGATATTATTGTAGTTCATTTTTTATTTTTTAGGAATAGTGACCGTAAATACAGTACCATGATTTATTTCAGACACAAAAGTAATAGTTCCACCATAAGCTTCAACAATATTTTTAATCATAGGAAGGCCAAGGCCCATACCACTGGACTTGGTGGTGAATTTAGGTTCAAAAATCTTGTTCCTATCTTCCACAGGAATGCCTTTACCATTGTCAGCTACAGAAATAACCACATTACCATCATCTTCAGCAACCTTTACTTCAATTTTAGGATGTTCTTGCTCTCCTAAAGACTGTATCGCATTTTTTACCAGGTTTGTTACAACTCGAATCAATTGTGTCTTATCTAATTGTGCTATTAGCTGATCTTTATTATTAAAATAATGAATGTAATCTTCGTTGAAAATATCTAGTGCCAATTTTACAACTTCAACTACGTTCAGCTCTTCGCGTTTCTGCTTGGGCATTTCAGCAAAACTCGAAAATGCCGACGCAATAGAGCTCATGGTATCGATCTGCTGAATCAATGACTTACTGAATTCATTCAGTTTTTCTTTAGCTTCAGGATCATTGACATCAAATCGCTGTTCAAAACTTTGTACGGTCAAACGCATAGGAGTTAGCGGATTTTTGATCTCATGCGCCACTTGCTTTGCCATTTCACGCCATGCCTGTTCACGCTCGCTCTTAGCCAGTTTTACGGCACTTTCACCTAATTCATCAACCATATCATTATATGCGCTGACCAGGTTATGCATCTCTTCACTGGCATTCTCTAAGATGATCTTTTCATTGCGCTTATCAAGCTTCGTTTGGTTAATCTTTTCACTGACCGTTTTAATAGATTTTGTGATATATTTTGATACTAAATAGGCTATTGTGATAGCAATCAGGAGCATCAACAAATACACCAGAGCCAGGCGCGACAGGAATTCCTTGAGCTCTTTCTCTTGAAAGGTATTGTCTTGTAAGTAAGGAAGATGTAAAATTCCAATGGGCTTGAACTTATTGTCATTGATATAGGTGTACGAAGATTGAAACTCAATACCATTGGCCATTTGTTCTTCTTTAACTACACGGTGATTTGCATCATTGGCAATTTGTGTTAATACCTTTTGGTCGATATCATAATTGGTAGTATCCTTTGAAAAACTCGACGATGAGCTTATAAGAAGTTTTCCATCGAGGTTATAAATATTGATATCTAACTGATTAATATCTGAAATATCATAGATACGTTCTTTAAAGATTTTGTCTAAATAATCCGTTTCGACGGGATAGGTGGTTCTGCGTCGTAATTCAAGGTCGATACTTGCCATGATGGCATTTTCTTTACGCACAAGCCTACCTTCATGATAATCTTTGGCCTGCTCATTATATTGATAGATGGTAATTAATGCTATTAAAACTGAAGCGATGACCACCAAAAGGATCATAGCTATAAAAATGCGCGTGCGTAATGAAGTTTTTTTAAGCTGCATTTAAGATTCTGTTGCGGTAAAGATAGCAAATATCATTCCTAAAAATCACTTAATATTCTTCGCTTTTTCAATGGGTTCCCAGGTATCCCAAATAGCCTTTAAACGCGCGGCAAATTCAGTT
>JAAUYD010290576.1_pt1 | contig 11530 bp, 11 predicted proteins | sample 7278101 | NCBI WGS metagenome assembly JAAUYD01 (sample SAMN14350128, study PRJNA611818) | marine sediment metagenome | isolation source: surface marine sediment (0.6m) | place: French Polynesia: Moorea | collected 2018-08 | reverse complement strand
CTCGGCCGACTTCATCGCCTTCGCGACCTCCCTCAACCCTGCCGGCGCGCATCACGATCTGCTGCTCGCGAACTGCTTCGCGCAGAGCGAGGCGCTCGCCTTCGGCAAGACGCCCGCGGAGGCGCGCGTGGAGGGAGCCGACGAGGCGCTGGTGCCCCACCGCAGCTTCGCGGGCGACCGGCCGAGCAGCACGCGGCGAGCGAGATCGCGGCGCCCCGCGGGGACGCTCCGCTGCGGGCCTCCGCCCGCGCCCGTATACTCCCGCTGCGCTTCGCGTCCCCCCGAGACAGTCGAATCGACCCGGTCGAGGCCGATCCCGCCCTGAGGGACCCGCCCTCGACTCGCAACCCGCCGCTCGCAGCGGCACAGGCAGGGGAAATCAGTATGGGCGCCGGTGATGGCATCGAGGTGAAGGCCGCCAACTGGCGGTTCCGCGGCGAGGTGGTCGACAAGTTCGACGGGCACGTCTCCAAGTCGGTCCCGCTCTATCGCGAGGGCCACGAGCTGATCTGCAGCATCAGCGACTACTTCGTGAAGGACGACTCCACCTGCTACGACCTCGGCTGCTCGACCGGGACGCTGACCCTCGCGCTCGCCGAGCACAACACCCACAAGCCCGGCGCACGCTTCATCGGCATCGACAGCGAGGCCGAGATGGTCGAGGCCGCCCGCGCCAAGCAGCGGGACATGGAGATCGAGAGCGCGAGCTTCCAGGTCGAGGACATCCTCCAGGCCGAGCTCGAGCCCTGCGACCTCGTGACCGCCTACTACACGATCCAGTTCGTGCGCCCGAGCGTGCGCCAGCAGCTGCTCGACAAGATCTACCAGAGCCTGCAGTGGGGCGGCGCGCTGCTCATGTTCGAGAAGGTGCGCGCCAACGACGCGCGCTTCCAGGACATCGTCACGGGCCTCTACAACGACTACAAGCTGAGCCAGGGCTACACCGCCGAGGAGATCGTCGGGAAGAGCCAGAGCCTGAAGGGCGTGCTCGAGCCCTTCAGCACCCAGGGCAACATCGACCTGCTGAAGCGCGCCGGCTTCGTCGACATCCTGTCGGTCACGAAGTACGTCTGCTTCGAGGGCTTCCTGGCCATCAAGTAGCCTCCGCGCGGCGCGACCGCGGCCCGAGACTCCGGCTCCACGAGGTCGCGACCATGTGCGGCATCCTCTTCATTCGCTCCGACGACGCCCCTGCGCTCGCGTACCGCGCGGAGCGTGCGCTCGAGCGGATGGCTTGGCGCGGCCCGGACAACGTCGGGCGCGTCTCGGGCCCGGGCTACCTGGCCGGGCACACGCGCCTCGCGATCATCGACACCTCGAGCGACGGCAACCAGCCCTTCACGGACGCGTCGGGCCGTTACGTCCTCACCTACAACGGCGAGATCTACAACTACCGCGAGCTCGGCGATGCGCTGCGCGACGCCGGACGCCGACTCCGCACCCGCTCCGACACCGAGGTGCTGCTCGAGTCGATCCTCGCCTTCGGCCTGCGCCAGACCCTGCGCCGCGTGCGCGGCATGTTCGCCTTCGCGCTCTACGACACGCAGGAAGACCGGCTCACCCTGGCGCGCGACCACTTCGGACAGAAGCCGCTCTACTACCGGGAGTCGAAGCGGGGCATCGTGGTCGCGTCCGACCCGCTGGCCGTGACCCTGGCCGAAGGCGACACCGCGCCGAACCCTGCCGCGTACTCGGTCTACCTCTCGCCGGCCGGCGCCACGGGAACCCGTGGCGCACACCTGCTCGACGACTCCTTCTTCGCAGGCGTGCGCATGCTGCCGGCCGGGCACCTGCTGATCCACGAGGGCGGAGAGAGCCGCGTCGAGAGCTACTTCCGGCCGGTGGAGCTCTTCGAGCCCGAGACCTGGGAGCGCAACGACCGGCGCGACCGCGCCGACCTGGTCGACGAGCTGCGCTTCCACCTGCAGCGCGCGATCGAGCGACACCTGGTCGCCGACGTGCCGACGGGCGTGCTGCTGAGCGGCGGCATCGACTCGACGCTGGTCTACTGGTACGCGCACGCGGTCACCTCCTCGCTCACCAGCTTCACGAAGCTCTCCCCGGGCATCGAGCAGATCCCCCTCAGCGTGATCCCCGACGTGCTGGCGCAGCGGCCCTGCGACGCGATGTGGATCGTGCAGCAGCCCTCGGAGTACCTGGGCGGCCTGCAGCGCTTCGTCCATGCGTCGGCGGCGCCCTCGCGCTGGGGCGGCGGCCCGCCCATGGCGCGCGTGTGCGAGGCCGCGCGCCGCAACGGCACCCTGGTGCTGCTCGGAGGCGACTGCGCCGACGAGTACTTCGGCGGCTACGGCCACTACGAGCGCGAGCTCGCCGGACCCGACTTCGATCTCGCCACGCCGAGCTCGATCGTCGGCCTCGACCCGGCGTCGAGCTTCTACGTCGCCGAGCACGCCGCCGCCTACGAGGCGCAGACGCGCGCCGTCCGGCGCGAGATCGCCGAACGGGTCGGGGCGCTGGGGGATCCCCGGGAGCGCTTCGCCCAGGCGAAGCTCCTGGAGGACACCTCGCTCTTCCTCCAGGTCTGCAACCTGCCGCACAGCGATGCCTACTCGATGCAGACCTCCGTCGAGCTGCGCAACCCGCTGCTCGACTTCGACCTCGTCGCGTTCGCGGTGAACCTCCCCTCGCGCTGGAAGGCGGCGCCCCACGACAGCGGCCACTTCGGCAAGCGCCTGCTCCGCGAGCTGGCGGACGACGACATCGGCGCCTTCGTGAACGTGCGCAAGGAAGGCACGCGGAACTTCTCGATGCACTGGGCGAAGCCCGAGTACTGGCGCTTCGGCGAGTTCTCGATCCGGGACCTCGTCGACATCCCCGCCGCGCTCGAGCCCCGCGACGTGATCCGGCTCTTCAACCTGGAGTGCTTCCACCGCCAGTTCGTGGCCCGCGACGAGGTGCCGCTAGAGAAGCTGCTGACGGCGGCGGGCGAGGCCGCGCTCTCCGCGCAGGCCCCGGGCCGCTAGGGCAGCTCGCCGCTGGTGCCGTCCGCGGCCGCGGTCGCGGCGATCGTGTCGGCATCGTGCAGCGGGCCCTGGTTCATGCCGGGACAGTCCCGCGCCTCCTCCTCCCAGCGCTCCCGCGAGTGGACGACCGCGCGCCAGAAGGGCCAGGTACGGCACTGGCGCGGGCGCGCCGCGTAGACGCGGCAGCCCCGCTCCGGATCCCAGAAGACGCAGGCCTTGGCACGCGACTCGCGCAGGCTCACCTCGCCCCCGCGCAGCCTGCGCGTGTACATCGCCCGGAGCTGCTCGTCGCTCAGGTCGAGCAGGCGCGCCAGGGCGCCGATCTCCTCGTCACTGACGCGGACCGTGCCCGCTCCGTTGCAGCAGGCCCCGCACTGCGTGCACGCGAAGCGCAGCCCCTCGGCGTACCAGGGCTTCCCGGACGCGGGCAACGACTCCGGGCTGGGGCTGCGCGAGGGCGCCATGCGGGCCTCCTTCGGCCGGAGGGGTCCGGCGCGGGCAGCATCGCCGAGCGCGCCGGCCCCCACAAGCGGCGCGCTGGGAGGCGTTCGGGCGATTCGGTATCGTCCCGGCAGCGGTGAGAGTGCGCGCCGCCCCCCTGTACCCAATCCAGCCATCCACGAGGAGCCCCCACGCATGAACGTGCAGGGTCACTTCAAGAAGGACGACGGCCGCTTGCTCCCGGTGAGCGACGACTTCCTGCTGCCCTTCCTCTCGCCCACCAGCCCGGGCACCGAGTACTGGGATCCGCCGCCGACCGGCCCCTTCACGGAGCGCCAGGTCGCGCGTGCCGTGCTCCAGTTCCACCAGGCGATGTCCTTCTTCCGGAAGTGCGGGATGGACTTCCGCGGCAAGCGCTTCCTCGACGTCGGCACCGGCGCCGGGATGCTGCCGCGCATGGTCCTCCACTACACCGAGTGCGAGGAGGCCTACGGCATCGATCCCTACCGGGTCGGGGACCACGACGCGGGCACGCACACGCCGGACGAGGCCGCGGCCGCCGCGAAGGTGAACCGCTTCATCGAGGAGCAGTCGCCGGACGTCCTCCGCTACGAGAACTACAAGAGCATCATCGGCTTCGAGCACCACTCGATGGCGCCGGACGACCTGCCCTACGCGCTCCAGCCCGAGAAGCCGTACCGCTTCCGACAGATCGGCGCCCACGATCTCGACCAGCTGAACCAGACCTTCGACATGGTCTACGTGAAGGCCATCGATCACATCCCGGACTGGGACGGCATCTTCCGCTCCGTCGCCGCGGCAACGACCCCGGGAGGCGTGTTCCTGATCAAGCACTTCTCCTTCTTCTCGTACCTCGGTCCGCACCGCTACGCGACCACCAACATCCCGTGGGGTCACCTGCTGATGACGGACGACGAGTACCGGCGCTTCGCGGACGAGTTCCATCCGCACCGCGCCGAGAAGATGAAGGACTTCTACTTCACCGGGCTCTCGTACCCGCGCACCACGCTGAACGGCCTGGTGCTGCTGGCGCGCAAGCACGGATTCTCACCCATCGCGATCCTGAACGAGCCGCTGCGCAACGGCTCGGAGGTGCTGGGGATGGCGGACCACGTGGACGACTTCTGGGACATCGTCCACGAGAACTGGCCGCAGCTCTCCGCCGAGGAGATGTTCTCCGGCCGCTACCACATCGCGCTGCGGCGTCTTCCCGACGCCTAGCGCAGCGCGCGGTCAGCTCTCGATGCTGACGATGCGGTAGTCCTCGATCACCGGGTTGGCGAGCAGCTTGTCCGCGAGCTCGCCGACCAGGCTGCGCGCCTTCTCCTCGTCGTCGGTGTCGAGCTCGATCTCGAAGAGCTTGCCCTGCCGGACCGCGCGCACGGCGTCGTAGCCCAGCTGCGCGCTCGCCTTGGCGATCGCCTTGCCCTGGGGATCGAGGACGTCCGGCTTCAACGTGACGTAGACCCGTGCCTTCAACTGCTGCCCTCCAGCGTTCGTTCGAAGATCGCGTCGACGTGGCGCAGCGCCTCGTCGAGACTGAAGACGCGATCGATCTCCTCCTTGGTGAGGAGCTTGGTGATCTCGGCGTCCGCCACCACGCGATCGCGGAACTCGCCGCCCTCGTCCCAGGTGGCCATCGCGTGGCCCTGCACCAGGCGATAGGCGTCCTCGCGGGAGATGCCCTTCTCCGCCAGCGCGATCAGCAGGGTGCCGCTGAAGGCGAGGCCCCGGGTCAGGTCGAGGTTCGCCTGCATGCGGTCGGCGTTGACGACCAGCGTCTCCACCAGCCCGGCCAGCCGCTGCAGCATGAAGTCGAGGGTGGCCGTGGCGTCGGGGAAGACCATGCGCTCCACCGACGAGTTGCTCATGTCGCGCTCGTGCCAGAGCGCCATGTTCTCGAGCCCGGCCACCGCGTAGCCGCGCATCACGCGCGCCAGGCCCGACACGTTCTCGAAGCGCCAAGGGTTGCGATTGTGCGGCATCGCGGAGGAGCCCTTCTGGCTCTTGCCGAACTCCTCCTGTACCTCGCGCACCTCGGTGCGCGCCAGGTGGCGCTGCTCCACGGCGATCTTGTCCAGGCTGGACGCCACCAGCGCCATCACGCTCACCAGGTGCGCGTGGCGATCGCGCTGCACCACCTGGGTGGCGACCGGCTCGAAGCCGATGCCCAGGCGGCGGCACACCTCCTGCTCCACCTCCGGCGGCAGGTGCGCGAAGGTCCCGACGGCGCCGGAGATCTTGCCCACCGCGGCCGCGTCGAGCGCGTCGGCGAGCCGGCGCGCGTTGCGCCGCATCTCGTCGCGGAAGACCAGCAGCTTCAAGCCGAAGGTGGTCGGCTCGGCGTGGACGCCGTGGGTGCGACCCACGCAGGGCGTGTGCCGGAACTCGAGGGCCCGGGCCTCGAGCGCCCGCTCGAGCCGCGCGACGCCCTCCTTCAGGTGCACGCCCGCATCGTGGATCTGCAGTGCCAGCGCCGTGTCGAGCACGTCGCTCGAGGTCATGCCGTAGTGCACCCAGCGCGAGTCCGGTCCGACGTGCTCGGCCACGTTGGTCAGGAACGCGATCACGTCGTGGCGGACCTCGTTCTCGATCTCCTGGATCCGCGGCACGTCGAAGCCGGCCTTGGCGCGGATCGTCGCCACGGCCTCCGCCGGCACGACGCCCCGCTCGGCGAGCACCTCGGAGACGGTGATCTCGACCTTCAGCCAGCGCTGGTACTTGCCGTCTTCCGACCAGATCTCGCCGATCTCGGGTCGGGTGTATCGCTCGATCACGGGGCCCCCGCGCGCAGGTAGGTGGACAAGAGCAGCATGTAGTACATGACCGGTACGCCGAGCAGCGGCGAATCGATGCGGTCGAGGATACCGCCCATCCCGGGCAGGAGGTTGCCGGCGTCCTTGGTCTGCGCGTCGCGCTTGAGCAGCGACTCGACGAGGTCGCCGACGATGGCGAAGACGGCGACCACCAGCGCCATGGACGCGGCCAGCGGGATCGTCATGGCCTGGGACTGGGTCGGCCAGAAGGCGTCGAAGAGGAGCTTCAGTCCCACGCCGCCGAGCGTGCCGCCGATCACGCCGCCGATGGCGCCCTCGACGGTCTTGCCGGGGCTGATCCGCGGCGCGAGCTTGCGCGTGCCCCAGGCGTGGCCGGCGAAGTACGCGCCGGCGTCCGAGAAGACCACCGCCGTCAGGCAGAAGATCGTGAAGAAGATGCCCGCCTCGGGGGTGATGCCCAGCGAGTCGACGGCCAGCAGGCCGTACTTGTCGGCGGCGACGTCGTAGAAGTTCCGCAGCACCACGATGTGCGACAGCAGCCAGCCGATGTAGAAGACGCCGAAGAAGGTGCCGGAGATGCTCACCAGCGCCTCGGCGATCTCCGCGCGGCCGACCGAGCGCACCATCACCGCGAGCAGCGTCGCGTTCAGGATCAGCGTCGCGTGGTACTCGTTGCCGAGGTAGGCGACGACGGGCAGCGCCGCGCCTGCGGCCATGCCGTAGGGAACGAAGGCGTGCGCGCCCTTCTCCTCGAGCAGGCGGTAGAACTCGCGCTGGGCGAGCAGCACGAACACGATCACCACGCCGAGGTAGACCAGCCCGCCCAGCGTGATCACGTAGATCACCAGCGGCACCAGCACGGCGGCGGTGAACAGGCGGGCGGGCAGATCGCTGCCGCCCTCCTTCTTCTTCTTCGCCACCGGCGCGATCGGGTCGGGTGCACGCGGATGGAGCGGCTCCGGCGTTCCCTGGCTCACGTGTCGCCCCCCTCCCCGGCGCTGCTCGACGACATGCCGGTGTGCCCGAAGCCCCCGTCGGCACGCACGGTGTCGTCGAGCCGGTCGCACTCGACCCACTCCGGCACCGTCACCGGCGCGAGGACGAGCTGCGCGATGCGATCCCCCCGCTTCACGACGAAGCTGGCGTCCCCCGCATTGAGCAGGATGACCTTCAGCTCACCGCGATAGTCGGAGTCTATCGTACCGGGGGCGTTGGGCAGGACGATGCCGTGGCGCAGCGCGAGCCCGCTGCGCGGGCGCACCTGCGCCTCGTACCCCTCGGGCACGGCGATGGCGAAGCCCGTCGGCACGAGCACGCGCTCGCCGGGCTTCACCTCGACATCGCTCTCCACCGCCGCACACAGGTCGCAGCCCGCCGCGCCGGCCGTCGCGCGCGTCGGGAGCGGAAGATCCTCCGCTCCAGAACAGCGTGTGATGGCGACGCGGAGGGGGGCTCGTGCGTCCAGCGGTGGGTCCTCCGGAGCTACTCGGCCGCGCCTGCGTCGGCCAGCGCCTCCTTGCGCGAGAGCCGGATGCGGCCCGTCGGGTCGATGTCGATGCACTTGGCGAGCACCTCATCACCCTCGGACACCACGTCGTCGACGCGGTCCACGCGCCCCTCGGCGAGATGGCTGATGTGGATCAGACCGTCGGTGCCGGGGAAGATCTCCACGAAGGCGCCGAAGTCGGTGATGCGCTTCACCTTGCCGAGGTACACGCGATCGAGCTCCGCTTCCTGCGTGAGCTCCGTGACCATCGACTCCGCCGCCTCGAGGGCGTCGCCGTCCGGCGAGAAGATCGTCACGGACCCGGAGTCCTCGATGTCGATCTTCGTGTTGGTGGTCTCCTGGATCGCGCGGATCACCTTGCCGCCCGGCCCGATGACGTCGCGGATGCGGTCGGGCTTGATCTGAAGCGTCTTGACCCGCGGCGCGTAGCGCGAGAGCTCCGGCCGGGGCTGGAACTCCGCGAACTCGCCGGCCGTCTCGCTGGCCATGCAGTCCAGGATGTGGATGCGGCCCGCGCGTGCCTGCTCGAGCGCCTCCTCCATCACCTTCCAGTCGACGCTCTGGATCTTGATGTCCATCTGCAGCGCGGTGATGCCGTCGCGCGTGCCGGCGACCTTGAAGTCCATGTCGCCCAGGTGGTCCTCGTCGCCGAGGATGTCCGACAGGATCGCGACCCGGTCGCCCTCCTCGATCAGGCCCATGGCGATGCCGGCCACCGGCGCCGCCAGCGGCACACCGGCGTCCATCAGCGAGAGCGTGCCGCCGCAGACCGTGGCCATGGACGACGAGCCGTTGCTCTCGAGCACCTCGGACACGATGCGGATCGTGTACGGGAACTCCTCCTGGCTGGGCAGCACCGGGATGAGCGAGCGCTCCGCCAGGTTGCCGTGGCCCACCTCGCGCCGACCGGGGCCGCGCTGCATGCGCGCCTCACCCACGGAGAAGGGCGGGAAGTTGTAATGGAGGTAGAAGGGCTTGTCGACGCGCTCCAGCAGCGTGTCGATGGTCTGCTGGTCGCGCTGCCCGCCGAGGGTGGTGAACACCATCGCCTGGGTCTCGCCGCGCGTGAACAGGCCCACGCCGTGCGGCCGCGGCAGGCTGCGCACCTCGCACGCGATCTGACGGATGTCCGTCGTCTTGCGCCCGTCGATGCGGGTGCCCTCGTCGAGGATGCGACCGCGCATCAGCTCGCTGCGCAGGTCGTGAAGGATGTCCTTCACGTTGCCCTTGAGCTTCGCGAGGCCCGCCTGGCGCTGCTCGATCGAGTCGAGCGTGTCCACCGTGAAGGGCTCGGCGCGGTACTCGGAGACGAAGCCGTCGACGACCTCGGACTCGACCTCGTCGATCGCCTTGTAGCGCTCCTTCTTGGTGGTGATGCGCACCGCCTCGGAGAGCCGCGCCTCCGCCTTCGCGCGGATGTCGGCCTCGAGGGCCGAGCGATCCTCGGCCTCCGGCACCACGATCTTCTCCTTGCCGACGAGCTTCTGGAGCTCTTCCTGGACGTCGATCTGCGGGACGATCGCCTCGTGGGCGAACTTGAGCGCCGCCAGCACGTCCGCCTCGGTCGCCTGGTTGCACGAGCCCTCGACCATCACCAGCGCGTTGCGGCTGCCGGCGACCACGAGGTCCATGTCGGCCTCGGCCAGCGTCTCGCGCACCGGGTTGACGATCAGCTCGCCGTCGACACGCGCCAGGCGCGTGGCCGCGATCGGCCCCTGGAAGGGGCACTCCGAGATCGAGAGCGCCGCCGACGCGCCGACGAAGGCCGGCATGTCCGCCGCGTTGTCCTCGTCCGCCGAGATCACCGTGGCGATGATCTGCGTCTCGTCGCGGTAGGCGTCCGGGAAGAGCGGCCGCACCGCGCGGTCGATGAAGCGCGAGGTGAGCACCTCGCGATCCGAGAGGCGGCCTTCACGCTTGAAGAAGCCGCCGGGGATCTTGCCCGCCGCCGAGGTCTTCTCGACGAAGTCGACGACCAGCGGGAAGAAGTCGATGCCGGGGCGCGGCTTCGCGCGACCGACGGTGACGAGCACGGAGGTCTCGCCGTAGGTGACGACGACGGCGCCCGCCGCCTGCTTGGCGAGGAGCCCCGTCTCGAGCGTCAGCGTACGTCCGCCGACCTCCACGCTCACGGATGTGGGTTCGAACCAGTAATTGGCCATTGCGAATGATCTCCATCCACTCCCGACCCGCATGACGCGGAGGGAATGGTTCGATGGGCATGGACGCCTGGGGAAGGAGATCGAGACGTGGTGGAATGCGGAATCAGCGATGCGCGAAGCGCCTTCGCGCATCGCTGACTTCCGCACTCCAGAACGGCGCGATCAGCGCCTTCAGCCCGAATGATGTCGCCCCCCCTCGGGCGACGTTGTATGGCAGCGCCGTTTCTCTGGCGATGCCGTCGCAGGTGGAAGGAACCTTCCTCCCACCCAGGAAAAAGCCTAGCGGCGCAGGCCCAGGCGCTGGATCAGCTCCTGGTAGCGCTCGGGACCCGTCCGCTTCAGATAGGTCAGCAGGCGACGCCGGCGGCTCACGAGCTCGAGCAGTCCGCGGCGCGAGTGATGGTCCTTCGCATGCTTCTTGAAATGGTCCGAAAGGTCCTCGATACGCTGGGTCAAGAGCGCGATCTGGACCTCGGTCGAGCCGGTGTCCGAATCACTCTTTCCGTAGGCCTTCACGGTGTCGGCCTTGGCCTGCTTCGCGATCAAGGAAACTCCTTTCGGGGGCCCGATGCCGGAATGCACGGATCGGGTCGGGCGAGCGCCGGAGGGTGGCATAGCCGACCGGAGCGGGCAACCGAGCGACCGTGCTCCCCGGCGGGCGGTCGAGCGGGCCTACCCGGAGGGGGCGACGGAGAGCACCCGCAGGGGGTGCAGTCGGCGCCCGGGCCGGGCCTCCATCACGGCGATCAGCTCGCCCGCAGGATCCAGAGCGGCCACCCGGGTGCCGGGCATGAGCCCCGATTCCGCCGGGACCGAGCCACCGTGGCGAACCTGCCCCGCATCGAAGGACGAGAGCTGGACGATCGGCATCTCGAGCGCCGCCGCCGGCGGCCGCACCTTCGCATCGATCTCCCCGGCCTCGGCCGCCTGGCGCAGCGCCGGCTCGGGCTCGGCATCGGCCTCGGTGAAGGGCCCGCTGCGCGTGCGTCGCAGCTCCGCGAGGTGGGCCCCACAGCCCAGCGCGCGGCCGAGATCGTCGGCGAGCACCCGCACGTAGGTCCCGGCCGAGCACTCCACCCGGATCTCCAGGTGCGGCGGGCTCCACTTCACCAGCTCGAGCGCCGTGATCGTGACGGACTTGGGCTCGCGCTCCACGCGCTTGCCCTCGCGCGCGAGCTTGTGGAGCGGCACCCCGTCGCGCTTCACCGCGCTGTACATCGGCGGCACCTGCTCGATCTCGCCGAGGAAGCCGGCGAGCGCGGCGCGCACCTCCTCCTCCTCCGGCAGGGGCCCCTCGTGCCGCGCGGTCACCTCGCCCTCGGCATCCAGCGTGTCCGTCTCGATGCCGAGCCGGATCGTGCCGGCGTAGGCCTTGGTTCCCGCGGCCAGGAAGGGCACGAGCTTGGTGGCGTCGCGCACGGCCAGGGGCAGCACGCCGGTCGCCGCCGGGTCGAGGGTGCCGAGATGCCCGATGCGTCGCGTCCCGAGCCAGCGCCGCGCGGCATCCACCACGTCGTGGGAGGTCCAGCCGGCCGGCTTGTCCACGACCAGGAAGCCCGACGGCCCCGGCCGCGCGTCGCGTTCGCGCCTAGGCTTTCTCGCCATCGGCGATCTCCTTCAGCAGGGCGAGCGTCGCGT
>JAAUYD010168613.1_pt1 | contig 11530 bp, 10 predicted proteins | sample 7278101 | NCBI WGS metagenome assembly JAAUYD01 (sample SAMN14350128, study PRJNA611818) | marine sediment metagenome | isolation source: surface marine sediment (0.6m) | place: French Polynesia: Moorea | collected 2018-08 | reverse complement strand
GAATAAAAAGTCCGGTGATAAAAGAAATTCGGGGAAAAGGGCTTATGATCGGCATCGAACTTTTAACCGATGCGGGTGGTGCGCGACCCTATTGCGAAGGTTTAATGAAAAAGGGTGTGTTGTGTAAAGATACCCATGACAATATCATAAGAATTGCACCACCTTTGGTGATTGATCGCAATACGATTGACTGGGCCCTGGAGCAGCTTGAATCGGTTTTAAAATAGCCACAGAATGGAGATGATGACCATGGTCGAAAAAGTGATTGTAATGGGTGCGGCAGGACGTGATTTTCATAATTTTAATGTCTATTTTCGAAACAATGAAAGATATCGGGTGGTGGCATTTACGGCCACACAAATTCCAGACATTGTTGGACGCGTTTATCCACCGGAATTGGCTGGCTCATTGTATCCCCAAGGGGTTCCCATCTATTCTGATGAAAAGCTGGCGGACATTATTAAAAAAGAGAGGGTGGACTTGGTAACGTTTTCCTATTCTGACGTGACCCATAACGAAGTGATGCATAAAGCATCTATTGTTACCGCCGCCGGAGCGGATTTTATGATCATCGGTGCGCCTTATACCATGTTGAAATCAGAAAAGCAGATTGTTTCCGTTTGCGCCGTTCGGACCGGTTGTGGAAAATCACAGACCAGCCGGGAAGTTGTACGAATTTTACAAAAAATGGGTAAGAAAGTGGTGACCGTTCGTCACCCAATGCCATATGGCGATCTTACTCGGCAGGTCGTTCAACGCTTTTCAAACTATTCAGATTTTGAAAAATACAAGTGCACCATTGAAGAAAGAGAGGAATACGAACCGGTCATCGATATGGGATGTGTAATTTACGCCGGCGTGGACTATCAAAAGATACTGAAAGCAGCGGAAAAAGAGGCGGATATTATTGTATGGGATGGCGGGAACAACGATACACCCTTCTATCAGCCCGATATTCACATCGTTGTATTTGACCCCCATCGCGTAGGCCATGAAACAACCTATCATCCTGGCGAGACCAATATGCTGATGGCCGATATCGCCCTGATTAATAAAGTGGATAGTGCTGCGGCTGATAGTATCGATCAACTTGAGAATACAATTAAATCCCATAATGCCGATGCTACTATTGTTTTAGCAGAATCGGAAGTCATTGCAGACGATCCCCAAAAAATAAAAGGGCAAAAAGTTTTAGTAGTAGAAGATGGACCAACTTTGACACACGGTGAAATGACATTTGGCGCTGGTGTTATTGCAGCAAAGCGGCATGGGGCTGATGAAATTGTCGATCCCAGGCCCTATTTGGTCGGTTCCATATCTGAAACTTTTGAGTCCTATCCTCATATCGGGTCCGTTTTGCCGGCCATGGGGTATAGCACCCAACAGATTTTGGATTTGGAAGAAACCATTAATCGCACCGAGTGCGACCTGGTCCTATCAGCCACACCCATTGATATATCTAAATTGATAAAAATTAAAAAACCGTTGCAACGTATCCGGTATCGGTATCGTGATCATAGCGAACCGACCCTGGAGAATGTGTTATTGTCCAAATTATAATGGATCGAATTTCAATGACCAACACCGGACATACGAAAAAACCTATATTATTGGTGGCCTTGGGAGGAAATGCATTAATTAAGAAGGGGCAGCGGGGAACCATTGAGGAGCAATTTAAAAACTTGAGCTTGCCTGTTAACCAGCTGGCCCATTTATCACGATCTTACCGCATCATCATTACCCATGGAAACGGCCCTCAAGTCGGCAATCTGCTACTGCAACAGGAGTGCTGCTCGGATATTCCAAAATTGCCATTGGAGATACTGGTTGCCCAAACCGAAGGCCAGATTGGTTACATGATTGAATCAAGTCTTGACGAGGCATTGATGAATATCGGTATCTCCTACCGGCCCCTGATCAGTCTGATTACCTATGTGGTGGTTAACAAGGACGATCCGGCTTTCGAAAATCCCACCAAACCGATTGGTCCGGTATATGACGAAAAAGACCTCCTTAACTTATCGATACCCGTAAAAAAAACAGCCAAAGGGTATCGGCGGGTAGTTGCCTCTCCCCAACCGGTGACCATCATCGAAAAACGTGAGATCAAGACCCTCATCGATATGGATTTTATTGTCATCTGTTGTGGTGGTGGTGGCATCCCAGTTATCCGCAACGGCAGGAAATTTCAGGGTGTGGATGCTGTTGTGGACAAAGACCTCGCCAGCGCCAAGCTGGCTTTAGAGGTTGGTGTGGATATTTTCGTGATTGCCACTGATGTGGATGGTGTTTACCTTGATTATGGAACGTTAAAACAGAAGCGTGTCGAAAACTTAAGTGTGAAAGAGGCCCTTAAATACAGCGAGCAGGGTCAATTCCCCGATGGAAGTATGGGGCCCAAGGTGGCAGCGGCAGCTGGGTTTGTCAGTCGTACTGGTAAGAAAGCGATTATTACGGCTATTGATCAAATAGAGATGTCCATAACCAAAAAAGCGGGCACAGTATTCTATTAAGACCAATTGTCAGGATACATTTAGAATAAATTCCTTTAGCAGGCGTTTTAACGCAGAAAGATGCGACATTGGCGATATATCCTTTGAAAAATCCGATAATGCCATACGCCTGGGGATCGACAACTGCGATAGCATCATTGCTGGATCTGCCTGCACCTTATAAAACGCCCCAGGCGGAGTTGTGGATGGGTGCTCACCCGAAAGCATCTTCCGAGATCAAGGTAGACGGCCGGTGGACTTTTTTGGACGATGCCATTGAAAACGATCCTGTCAATATCTTAGGATGGGCTGTTGCAAATCGATTTAATAATCAATTACCCTTCCTTTATAAAGTATTAGCTGTTGAAAAGCCATTATCCATTCAAGCCCATCCGAACATGGCTGCCGCTCAAATAGGTTTTTTGAATGAAGAAAAGCAGGCCATTCCCAGGAATGCTTCCCACCGTAATTATCGCGACGAAAATCACAAGCCTGAGTGTATCTGTGCCCTCACGCCGTTTTGGGCCTTAAATGGCTTCAAGCCCGCTAGGGAGGTAGCCTCATTTCTTTTAAAAACATGTCCGACAACCCTGAAAAATATCGACTATGTTCTCGATGAGGGGGATGGGAATTATTTGAAACGAATAATGAAGCATTTGCTGTCCCTGAAAGGTAGTCAAAAAAAAAACGTTATCGCTGAGGCTCTGGCGCAATCCAAATGCATTAAATCTACGTGCAACGATTTTTTGAAATCAAGCTGGTATTGGATTGACCAACTGGCCCGAAACTACCCCAACGATATCGGTGTGCTTGCCCCTTTATTCCTCAATTTGGTCCGATTGAATCCCGGCGAGGCGATGTATTTACCCTCCGGTCGTGTTCATGCCTATTTAATGGGGACCGGTTTGGAATTAATGGCCAATTCGGATAATGTTCTTCGGGGAGGGCTTACCCCCAAGCACATAGATATCGATGAGTTGTTGAAAGTGGCAACCTTTAAACCGACAACGGTTCAACCGATTCAACCCAGTCAAGTAGATGTCTGTGTGGAGAATTACTTGACAACGGCCGTTGAATTCCGGTTATTTAAAATTACCTTAGTAGATGGAACCCGGAATTCTTGCACCATCTCTGGGGGCGCCCAAATCTATTTATGTGTTTCAGGAACCGTGACGGCTTCAGATAATACGAATAACCAATCGTTGGTCCTAAATAAAGGGCAATCGGCTTTCGTGACCGGCCAAGCCGAAACGGTTTGCCTATCAGGAAGGGGGGTTTTATATATGGCCAGTGTGCCACGGTCAGTCAGCTCATCAGGGGTTGACAGACCCTGATCGAGAATGCTAATCGCATCGGAGTATATCAAAAAAAGCAAAGATAGGGTTTCGCAAAAAGGAAAAACAGATAATGGCGGCACTTATTTCGGACGGTTGTTATTACTATTTTTATTGGGGGGACGTCTGCCCGGGGTGTGCCTAAACGATGTAAGCCATTAAAAAAAGGTAAAAGCCGCGGGTTAAAAAGCCCGCGGCTTTTTTTTGTGTAAGACTATAAAATCGCCAATCTGACTTCAATCTGTTAAAAGGAGAATCATAATGACACTATTGGGAAAAAAAATTCGAATGGAGAGGATCGTTAATCGCAATACCGGTCATACGGTCATCGTTCCCATGGATCATGGTATGTCGGCCGGTCCCATAAATGGGTTGATCGATATCAAAGAGGCGATTTCATGTGTGGCCAAAGGGGGTGCCAATGCCGTGGTAGAGCACAAAGGAATGGTCGCTCAGGGCCATCGAGGCAGTGGTCGTGATGTGGGGTTAATTATTCACTTATCCGCCTCAACCGGTCTGTCAACCCACCCCAATGCCAAAACACTTGTTTGTACGGTGGAAGAGGCGATCAAATTGGGTGCCGATGCGATTTCGATCCATGTCAACCTGGGTAATGGTCAGGAAAAGGAAATGTTAAACGATTTTGGAAAAGTCAGCAACGACGCGCGTTTGTGGGGAATGCCTTTGCTGGCCATGATCTACCCCCGGGGCGAAAACATTCCCGACGAATACAATGTCGATGTGGTCAAGCATGCGGCCCGTCTGGGAGCGGAGTTGGGGGCCGACCTTGTGAAAGTATCCTACACCGGTTCGTCGGCTTCTTTTCGTGATGTGGTTGCCGGTTGCCCGGTGCCGGTAGTGATTGCCGGTGGACCGAAGATGGCTTCGGATCGTGACATTTTGGAAATGGTCAAGGGCGCAGTGGATGCAGGGGGCGCCGGCGTCTCCATTGGGAGAAACGTATTTCAACATGACGACCCGACCAAAATGGTTCAAGCCATCTCCTCCATCGTTCAGGAAGGCAAGGATGTGGACGAGGCAATGACGCATTTAGCTTAAAACAATAGCTTTATACGAATTAAGGGATAGAATGACAAGCGAATTGTCCAGGGGCAATGAGCAGTTAAACGTAAAACCGAATCTTAACAATAAAAAAATAGGCCGAGCGATGCGTAAAATTTGGGTTAAAGTAGATCCCTGGGATCATGCGATGGTTACAACCGCCATCGAAGGCGGTGCCGATGGCGTACTCGTTCCCGAGGGTTGTTCGAAGAAGGTTAAAGCGTTAGGGAAAATTGATACCATTTCAATAGATGGCGATATCAAACTGGGTACCGATGTTGTTTATTTTACCATTAAAAGTGTCGATGACGAACCGGAAATTATCAAGCTGAGCCGTCAGAAAAAAGTCATTCTTGAAACCTCGGACTGGCGGATTATTCCATTTGAAAACCTTGTCGCTCAAAACGCCAACGTCATCATGCCGGTCAATAATCTGGAAGATGCCAGGGCGGCGTTTGGCGTTCTCGAAAAAGGGGTTCAGCATGTTTTACTTCAATTCGATGCGGCTGGGGCTTTGAAGGCAGCCCTGGAAGCTTTAAAAAATGTTGAAGAAAAGATGCCTTTGGTGACGGCACGTATCCAATCGATCAAACCGGTGGGCATGGGTGATCGGGTCTGCATCGACACCTGCACACATATGTCTCTCGGAGAAGGGCTCTTGGTTGGTAATAGTAGCAGCGCCCTTTTTCTGGTGCACTCCGAAAGCCTCTCGAATCCGTACGTGGCCACCCGTCCTTTTCGTGTCAATGCCGGGCCGGTACATGCCTATACGCGCGTTCCCGGTGATAAAACCCGCTATCTGTCAGAACTTCAATCGGGAGATGATGTATTGATTGTTGATTACCTGGGGCGTGCCACAGTTGGCGTAATAGGGAGATTGAAGATAGAAAAACGTCCGTTAATGCTGATAACGGCGGAGTTGGATGAAATGACCGTCACAACTATTTTGCAGAATGCCGAAACGATCCGTTTGACGCAAACGGACGGGAAGGCCGTTTCTATTATTCATCTGTCACCAGGTGATGAAGTTCTCGCTTTGGCAGAAACCGCCGGCAGGCATTTTGGCCATAAAATCGAAGAGACCATCATTGAAAAGTGACGATGAGACTAGGATAGAGTACAGTATGGGTGAATCAAGAAAGTTTACCGACCGGCAACATACCCATAACATGGTGCCATCTGTTACTGCTGAAACGGCGGTTTATGCCGTTATCGGAAATCCGATCGCTCACAGTATGAGTCCGATAATGCATAACGCGGCATTCAAACACCTCGGTATTGATGGGGTATATGTGGGGTTTCGGGTAGTAGATTTGAAAGCCGCCATGATTGGATTTAAAGCCTTGGGGGTAAATGGTATCAGCGTGACCATTCCCCATAAAACAGAAGTAATGAAATATTTAGATCGGATGGACCCAATGGCACGGGCCATTGGAGCGGTAAACACCGTTGTTTTAGAAAAAGAAAGATTCATTGGCTACAATACCGATGGTACCGGCGCCGTGAAGGCTCTAAAAGAAAAAGGACAACTTAAAAAGAGGACTGTGGCAATTTTAGGAGCCGGTGGTGCTGCACGCGCGATTGGCTATGCGGTTAAAAAAGAAGGTGGAAAGATCACCATTGTTAATCGCAGTAAAGAAAGGGGCGAGCAGTTGGCCGATGACCTAAATGGCAACTTTGCGATTATGGCCGAATATTCAGGCAATGACAGCCAGGTGCTGATCAATACCACCCCGGTCGGCATGTTCCCATCCACAAAGGATATGCCTGTCGATCCATCAGTTTTAAAAACCCCAATGATAGTGATGGATGCCATTTATAACCCTTTGAAAACAACCTTTTTAAAAACCGCCGAAAGTCTTGGTTGCACTACGATCAATGGCCTGGAGATGTTTGTTAATCAGGGGGCCGCGCAGTTTGAATTGTGGACGGGACAACCAGCTTCGATTGAAATTATGAAGATCGCTGTTTTAGAATCAATGAAACAGAAATCGTAAAATGGAATTATAAAAAAGCAGGCTAAAAGAAGCAATGCTGGAAATCAAAACAGGCCGGATCCGTGATTGCCGAATCACCATACCGGGTTCCAAAAGCCATACCCACCGGGCGCTCGTTATCGCTGCCCTGGTAGAAGATGAAAGTACGATTCTAAACGGTCTTAGAAGTGAAGATACCGATCTGACAGCCGATGCCCTTGATCAGATGGGAGTAAAAATCCGTCGCGATACTGTGGCCAAATGGCGTGTCGTTGGTACCGGCGGCCGTTTTTTACCTTCCAAACAGCCGATCTATCTCGGGAATTCCGGCACCTCCATGCGACTATTAACCGCACTTGCCGCTTTGGGAAACTGCCCTTATACATTGAAGGGTACTGATCGAATGCATGAGCGGCCCATTGAAAACTTGTTGCAGGGGTTGCGGCAGACAGGTGCACAGGCAATTTCGATCAACAATAATAAATGTCCACCGGTGCTGATAGATGGAAAAAATCAGTCAGGCGGTCATGTGGATCTGGACTGCAGTGATAGCAGTCAATACCTATCGGCCATGCTTATGATTGGCCCTTATCTGTCCCAAGGCCTGGAAATCAACGTTTTCAAAGGGCCGGTTTCGCGGCCTTACGTTGATATGACCTTGGCCGTGATGAAACAGTTTGGTGTTGATGTGGCAAGAAACGGGTATCAGTCTTTTAGCATTAAGGGTAATTGTGCCTATCGACCTACAGCCGTATCCATCGAGCCGGATGCTTCCAATGCAAGCTACTTTTTTGCAGCGGCAGCCATCTCAGGCGCAACGCTTACGGTCAATCACATAAAAGAAGACAGCCTACAAGGGGATGTGCGTTTTATTGAAGTGCTTGAAAAGATGGGCTGTGAAATACACAAATTCGATGATGGAATCGCCATCAGCGGTAAACGACTAAATGGCGTTGAAGTAGACATGTCTTCGATGCCGGATATGGTACCAACCCTGGCGGTGACGGCAGCATTTGCTGCGGGCAAAACCCATATTAAGGGAATTGGCCACTTGAAAGTAAAAGAGTGTGATCGCATTCTAGCGGTGACCACCGAATTGGGAAAAATGGGTATTCGCGTTGAGGCTTCCGAGAATCACATGACCGTACATGGGGGCCGCCCCCATGGAGCGACCATTGATACCTATAACGATCATCGCATTGCCATGAGTTTTGCAGTGGCAGGATTGGTCGTGCCCGGTATTGTCATTCAAAACGAAGGATGTGTTGAAAAATCATTTCCATCATTTTGGAAAATATTTAAAAGGATCTACTCCTAATATGGCAAACTTTTTTAAGTAAGCGAATCGTGAATTTGTTTCTCATTGGATTTCGGTGTACCGGAAAGACAACCGTGGGACAACGCCTTGCGACAAGCCTAAGCAAGCGCTTTGTCGATACGGATCAACTGTTTGTTGCCGAATCAGGTCGATCAATCGAAAAGGCGGTCGACCTTTTTGGATGGGATTATTTTCGTCAAAAGGAAAAGGATATTATCGGACGGATCTGTAAGGAAAAAGATCAGGTGGTTGCAACTGGTGGAGGAGCGATCTTGAATTCCGCCTCAGTCGTTCATATGAAACAAAGCGGCACTTTAATATGGCTTCGCGCCCGTGAAGATACCATTGTTCGGCGCATGTCAAAAGACCTAAGTACACCGTCGGCGCGGCCATCTTTAACCGATACATCTCCGGTTACGGAAGTGAAAGTTTTGATGGCGCAACGGTTACCTTATTATCGTCAGGCGGCTGATTTTGAAGTGATAACCGATGACCGCGCACAGGAGTCCATTACAATTGAAATAGTAAAGCGGCTGTCGCGGCTATCAAAAAAAAGATCAGGAGTTAAGGGAATATGAGCAGTAATTTAGGCAAGATATTCAGGGTCACTACTTTTGGAGAGTCGCATTGTAAAGGTGTCGGGGTGGTGATTGATGGGTGCCCATCCAAAATGGCGCTAAATGAAACGGACATTCAGCCACAGTTGGACCGGCGTCGTCCCGGCCAAAGCCGGCTTACCACCGATCGTAGTGAAACCGATCGGGTTTCCATTTTATCTGGAACAGAAAACGGCAAAACCCTGGGCACACCCGTTGCCATGTTAGTGGCCAATAAAGACCAGCGTCCTGGGGATTATTCGGCAATGCAGGCCATTCCGCGACCCTCCCATGCCGACTATACCTATCAGGAAAAATACGGAATTCGTGCATCCAGCGGAGGCGGCAGATCCAGCGCCAGGGAAACCATAGGCCGCGTGGCAGCAGGCTCAGTAGCCGATAAATGGTTAAAAGAAACATTTGGGATTGAGATTGTCGCCTGGGTCAGTGCCGTGGGGCAATTATCATCGCCGATGCCCGATGTTGATTCCATCAATCGCTTTCAGATAGATGAAAACATGGTGCGTTGCCCGGATCCCGATGCTTCGGCAGAAATGATTCGCTTAGTAGAAGCAACCAAGGAGGCGAAAGATTCAGTCGGCGGTATCGTCTCTTGTGTTTGTAGAAATGTGCCATCAGGCCTGGGAGAACCGGTTTTCGACAAGTTGGAAGCCACACTTGCCCAAGCCATGATGTCCATACCGGCCACAAAGGGGTTTGAAATCGGATCCGGGTTCGAGGGAACCAGGATGTCCGGTTCACATCACAATGACCCCTTTATATCAAAAGGTGATCGTTTGGGAACGATCACCAATTATAGTGGCGGAATACAAGGTGGTATTTCAAATGGAGAGCCGATAATATTCAGTGTGGCTTTTAAACCGCCAGCGACCATCGGGAAGCCACAAGAAACAGTCGATTTTAACGGGAATCCGGTCGTGCTAGAAGCCAAAGGCCGACATGATCCGTGTGTGGTGCCGCGAGCCGTTCCCATCGTGGAGTCCATGGCGGCCATCGTGTTGATGGATATGGCTTTGAGGCAGAGGAGGTTCTCCCGGTAGCCGGTTTGCTGTCAACCTGTGTCGGTTGACATTTAGAATAATCAGCCATGTCTGAAAAACAATTATCAGCTAGTCCAACAAACTGGAAAAAGAGCCAACCCAAGGTAACTTCATGAAACAAATCGAAAATATCGGCATCATTGGCTTCGGGCGGTTTGGCCGTTTGATGGTTCATTACCTATCAAATGATTTAACCGTCAATGTTTTCGATCGGCGTAGCCGTTCCAAAGCTATCGGTGAGGTTGGGGGGCAAAGCCGTAGTCTGGAGGATGTTTGTCAATGCGATGTGGTTATACCTGCCATACCCATATCCGCCATGCCTGGCATGTTGCAGCAAATAGCACCGCTGTTGGCCCAGAGTTCTTTGGTTGTGGATATCTGTTCAGTCAAGACGCTTCCCGTTACATGGATGAAGAAATGGCTTCCCGAGGAGACCGCTATACTGGCGACGCATCCGATGTTTGGGCCTGATAGTGCAAGCAAAACCCTTTCCGGACAAAAAATGATTTTGTGCCGCCAACGGGTTGACGATGTTCGCTACAATTGCATTCGAGACTTTTTAGAGTCGAAGGGTTTGGTGATCATTGAAACAACACCCGAGGATCATGATCGCCAGATGGCCGCGACCCTGGCCTTGACGCATTTTATCGGGCGTGCCCTAGATCGTTATGGTGCCAAACCGTTGGCGATCGATACCGAAGGGTACAAACGGCTGCTATATACTTTGGAAACCGTCACCCATGATACCTGGGAGCTATTTATGGATATGCACCATTACAATCCGTACGCCAAAGAAATCCGTACGAGGTTCAAATCTGCGGTAGCAGAAGTAGATGAACTCATCGATGCTAAGGCGTTAAAGTCCGAGAGATGAGCCAACAGATTGAAAATGTGTTGGTAACCGGTGGTGGCGGGTTTTTAGGCGGCGCCATTGTACGCTTGATGGTCGCCGAGGGCGCACGGGTGGTTAGTTTTTCACGGCAGTACTACCCCGAACTTGAAGAAATGGGAATCCGTCAGATTCATGGAGATGTCCGGGACAGCGATGCTGTTTCAGATGCCTGTGAAAAAATGGATACGGTTTTTCATGTTGCCGCCAAAGCCGGCGGTTGGGGGAAATACCAAGACTTCTATGACATCAATGTAACCGGTACCCAAAATGTGATTGCCGCATGTAAGGCGAATGATGTTCGCCGTTTGATTTATACCAGCTCTCCCAGCGTGGTTTTCGATAAGAAAGACAAGGCCGGTATCGATGAAAAAACACCCTATGCGACCCATTTTCAAGCGCACTATCCAGCCACCAAGGCCCTGGCCGAACAATTAATAAAAAAGGCTGCCGCCGAAGGATTACCGACCATTTCCCTCAGGCCCCATCTGATTTGGGGGCCGGGCGACAACCACCTCGTGCCGCGTATCTTGCAGCGGGCCCATCGGTTAAAACGCATCGGCGACGGATCCAATCTGGTGGACACCACCTATATCGATAATGCGGCGTTGGCCCATGTCTTGGCCGCAAAAAAGTTAAAAGAAAAACCGGTGCTTTCGGGAAAGGTCTACTTCATCAGTCAGGGAGAGCCGATTCCCCTTTGGGACATGGTGGATCGCATTCTGGCCGCGGCCGGAAGAGATTCCGTCAAGGGGCGCGTCTCCCCTCGATTTGCCTGGATAGCCGGCGCGGTGTTGGAAGG
>JAAUYD010113450.1_pt1 | contig 11534 bp, 11 predicted proteins | sample 7278101 | NCBI WGS metagenome assembly JAAUYD01 (sample SAMN14350128, study PRJNA611818) | marine sediment metagenome | isolation source: surface marine sediment (0.6m) | place: French Polynesia: Moorea | collected 2018-08 | reverse complement strand
CGGTCGAGGCAGGTCTCCATCGCCTCGACCGGGGGCTGTCACAAGAGGGTGTGTTGCCTGGCGGGCTGTCGGTCAAACGGCGCGCAAAAGCGATACACGATCAGCTGGAACAGGAGGCCGGGCACAACATCGCTCAGCCGCACGTCATCAATGATTGGCTCAGCGTCTATGCCATGGCGGTCAACGAGGAAAACGCCGCCGGCGGACGCGTCGTGACGGCGCCGACCAACGGGGCTGCCGGCGTCGTTCCAGCGGTGCTGCGGTACTACCGCCGGCATTGCATTGGCGCGACCGAGGCCGGGCAGCTCGATTTCCTCATGGTGGCCGCCGCCATCGGCGGCCTGATCAAGCACAACGCCTCGATTTCGGGGGCCGAGGTCGGGTGTCAGGGCGAAGTGGGTTCAGCCGCCGCGATGGCCGCCGCCGGGCTTTGCGCGGTGCTGGGCGGCACGAATGCGCAGGTCGAAAACGCGGCCGAGATCGCGCTTGAGCACCACCTTGGCATGACCTGCGATCCGGTTGGCGGGCTGGTGCAGGTCCCTTGTATCGAGCGCAATGGTCTGGGTGCGATCAAGGCGGTTTCGGCCGCGTCACTGGCGCTGCGCGGCGATGGCACGCATTTCATGCCGCTCGACAATTGCATCGAGACGATGCGGCAAACGGGCCGCGACATGTCGGACAAATACAAGGAAACAAGCCAGGGCGGATTGGCCGTGAACCTGCCCGAGTGCTGAACCGGGCGGGCGAACCTCGTCGAGCTCCCCATGATGGGGAGCCGCTCCTCGGTCCGCGCTGCCGCGTCGGTTTGACAGGCCGGCCGGACAGGCGTTCGGGTGCCGCGCGCGTCTTGCGTCAAACCTTTCGCACGGTTTCTCCGGGCAGAAAGACCGGCTCCAGTTCGACCTGCGCGTCGGTCAGCTCCCCCGATGCGATCAACTCCGCCGCCTTGCGGCCGGTGTCCTGGCGCCGGCTGTCCATGGTCGCGATCTGCATGGGCAGGCCCGCAAGAATGTCGAAGGAGTTGAAACCGGCAAGCCCGACCTGGCCCGGCACGTCGATGCCTTTCTCCAGACAATAGAGCAGGCCGCCGGCAGCGTTGAGATCGGTGTTGTAGTAGAAAAAGTCGGTATCCGGGTGACGCGCAAGCATCTTTTCGGTCATGTCGCGCCCGGTGCCGAAACCCGATCCGCCCTGATAGAGCATCTGGTCCTTGAGCGACAATCCGGCTTCGGCCAGCCCCTTCCGGAACCCTTCGAGACGTTTGCGTGCCCTGTGATCCCCCGGCGTGGCCGCGCCGAGATAGCAGATATTGCGATACCCGCGAGCCGCAATTTCCCTGGCCATCTGGTAACCTGCGGCGCGGTGGCTGATCCCGACAGAAGCGGCAACGGCGTCTCCGTCCACATCCATCACTTCGACCACCGGCACACCAGCCGCACGCATCATCGCCCGCGCCGCTTCGGTGTGTTCGAGCCCTGCGATGATGAGGCCGGACGGCCGCCAGGACAGCATTTCGTAGATGACGGCCTCTTCGTGTTCGCCCTCGTATTGCGAGGTCCCGACAACCGGCTGGAGCGGCGTTTCGTGCAACACCTCGTCAATTCCGGCCAGCACGTCGGGAAAGACCATATTGGCAAGAGAGGGGATGATCACGCCCACGAGATTGACACGGTTGGACGCCAAGGCCCCCGCGATCTTGTTCGGCACATAGCCGATCTGCCGGGCGGCATCGAACACGCGTTTTCGCGTGGCGCTGGAGACATCGTCGCGGTTTCGCAGCACCCGGCTGACCGTCATTTCCGATACGCCTGCCACTTCGGCGACGTCGCGCAATGTCAGCTGTGGTTTTCCGTCAAAAGGGTTGCGTCCGCGCACACCGTCTGTCCTGTTACCCCGTTACTCACCTGTTACGCGGGAATTGGGCGTTTGTCCAAGCCTCTGCGCGGCTTGCACCGCTTGTGGAAACGCGCAATGAGTGGAGCGCGCGGCCCCGTGGCTCAACTGGATAGAGCAATCCCCTCCTAAGGGATAGGTTGCAGGTTCGAGTCCTGCCGGGGTCGCCATACCTAATCGACGCCACGCGCAGCATTGTCTGCTTTGATTGACAGACTGTCGTCAAACCTTGACAGTTCGACCATGCCGAAGGACAGCGCACATCCGGGTCTTGTCGTGCCGCGTCTGGCCGGGACCGCCCGACCGGGTCTTTGCACCGATTGCGGCGTGAGCCGGATGGGCGACGGGCGCGCCTGCGGTCGTGCCTGCCAGTTCATCCGGCCCGACTATCCCGATGCCGAACGCCGCGTGCATGGGCGCGCGGCCGGCCCGGAGGACGAGCTGTTCTTCGGAGTGTTCCAGTCGATGCACCGTGCGCGGCTGGACCCACCGGCGGACGGTGCGCAATGGACGGGTCTGACCACGGCTCTGGCGGCGGAGCTTCTGCGCAACGGCGCGGTCGATGCCGTGATCGCGGTCGCGCCTGCGGCGGACGACAAATGGCGCCCCGAGCCCGTCATCGTAACGGACCCTGAGGATATGGCGCGGTGCCGAGGCATGCGGATGGGATATGCGCCGCTTCTGGCTGCTCTGGAGCCGGCGATGGCAGCCGGACACCGCCGGATTGCGGTGGTCGGCATCCCATGCCAGGTCTATGCTCTGCGCGCGATCGAGGCGGACCTTGGGCTGGACCGGCTCTACGTCATCGGTACGCCGTGCTCCGACAACACCACGACGGAGGCGTTCCACGGGTTTCTGCAGAGGCTGGACCCGCGGCCCGAAACCATATCCTACCTCGAATTCCGGGCTGATTATCGGGTCGAGCTGCGTTTCGACGATGGCCGACCCAAGCGGGAGATTCCGTTCCTGCAGTTGCCATTGGCCGATCTGCCCGAGGATTTCTGGCCGCTGACCTGCCGGACCTGCGTGGATTACACCAACCGTCTGGCCGACATCACCGTGGGCTATATGGCGGGCGAAGGTGATCAGTGGATCATCACCCGCAATGATCGTGGCGCCGAAATCCTTGCCGGTCTGGGTGACCGCGTGGTGCTGAGAACGCCTGGATCGCGTGGCAAGCGCGCGGGCGCGGTTCGCGGCTTCCTCGTCAATACCGAGCGCGCGGCCGGGGGTCTGCCGGTGCGGCGGATGCCCAAGGCGCTGCGCGGCATTGTCGGCTGGCTGCAACCGCGGATCGGGCCCAGAGGACTGGAATTTGCGCGGGCGCGGCTGGAGATGAAAGCGATCGAGACAATCCTGCATCTGCGCCGCGCGCATCCCGCGAGATTGAAGAACATGGTTCCGTCCCATGTCTGGGCACTGGCCGCGCGATACGGGCTGGAGCCGCGGCCGGAGGAGGAGGTCGCGCCTCGTCAAGCTCCCCGCGAGGGGGAGCCATCCTCGGCGCGGCTGCCGCGGGAAATCTGAACCCGACAGAGAAGAGCCACGCGCAGAGCGCCTTCAGGCCAAGGCCGCGACGAGCCCCTCGCGAATGAGGCGCCGCAGGAGCACCAGTCGGCCCGCATCGTCCAGGTCGCCCGGAAGATCGGCGATTGTGAATTCCGGCGTTTGCAAGGCGAAGGTCAGTGGCGTCTCGACATGCGCCGGCAGGGTGATTTCGGCCCCGCAGCAGGACAAGAGCATCTGTGGCCCTGTGCCTTCGGGCCCTTCGACCCGCTCAAGCTCGAAGAACAAGTCCGGCCGGCAGCCCAGGCGGGTCTCTGCCGTCAGATCGGAGAGCCCGGCGACCTGTGTCAATTGTCCATCCACCCGGGGCAGTCGCGATGCGATGAAATCCGACCGGAACGCCTCGAGCAGCGATGCGCCGGGCGCAGTATCGTGAAGACGCATCAGCAGCGCCCTCAGTTCAGGCTCCAATGCAGCAAGGTCATAGCCGGCATTGGCAAAACCCGGCGGGAGCGCGCGGCGGAAGGCGGGGTCCTTGTGGGCCATGATCTGCGCGGCCTCCGCCACCAGATCGGCCCAGGTCCGGAACATCAGTCCCGTCGTGACATGCAACGAGGTTTCGCCGGTGGCCACGGCATCATGGGCGAGGCCACGCGGCACATAGGCCATGTCGCCGGGTTCGAGCACGAAACGGTCGGTCTCCTCACCGATGGGAACCGCGCCCGGTTCGAACCCCTGACTGGCGAGCGGCAGCTCGACCGGGCTGTCGTAAATGCGCCACTCCTTCGTGCCCTCGAGCTGCAGCACGATCACATCATGGCTGTCATAATGTGGCCGAAACCCCTGGTTGCCGCCTGGGGTCAGATAAATGTTGGTCTGCACGCGCGCGGACATCTCGGTTTCGAGCGCGCGGCAAAACTGCGCGAGTTTCGGCAGGCGTTCGTGCAGACCGGAAAGAATGACCGTGCCGCCATCGGCGAAGAGCTTGGCCACACGCACCGGATCGATCTGGCCGCTGTCATAGGCATAATCCGCCGGCCCGATCGGCTGTGCCGGGTCGGCATCCGTCGCCGGTGGTCGATCGCTGTCACTGGCGGGATCGCGGGCGGGCATATCGCGATCGGTGCCTGCGGCGTGCCCGTCATTCCTGGTCACGGTGATCTCCGGTGCGGAGAGCCCCATGGTCGAGACGACGTGATCGACGTCGGCGAAGGTCAGAAGGCCCTGCCAATAGTCGGGATCGCCCCGTTTCACGACAAGGTGCTTGCGCTCGAAGTACTCGGCAAAAAAGGCCGTGCGTGTGATCGGTGCGATCACGGTTTCAAAGCCCATATACTTGAATGCCATGCATCCCTCCCCGGTGATGGCGCCGAACAGATCAGAGTGTTATGGTAATCGCAATCAGATGCTGTAAGGGTGCCGGCCAACGGCCACCGCAAATCGGGCAAAGGATGCGACCATGAGTGATCGCAAGAAGACGCTACGCGACGACCAGATCACCACGGCATATGGTCGTGATCGTCGACATGTTCTGGGGCTCTTGGGCCTTGGTGCGGCTGCGCTGGGCACATCTGCCGTGGTCGGCCAACCGGCGCAGGCCCAAAGCGCGGATGTGGATAACGGCACCTGGACGGATGCAGGTGACTGTCCGCGCGGCATCGGCGGCGAATATACCGGGATCACCGATGCCGACAATGGCGCCATCACCGATGCGGGCGGATACGGGCGCGGCGCGCCGTATTGCTGATCGATTGAACGCGCGACCGGCGCGATCGACCCGCTACTCCCCACATCTGCCTGAAGAGTGGGTCACACCATGCGGATGACGTCCTTGTCGATGGCCAGCATGTAGCCGTGCCGGGCCACATTCTTGATCAGGAGTTCCGTCACCATTTGATTGCCGAGCGCATCGCGCAGCCGCTTGATACGAGTGGCACCTGCGGCCTCTTCGCAATCGGCGGCCTGTTTGCCCGAAACCATTGCTTCGAGCTCTGCGCCCGAGAGCATCTCGTCGTCCATGCGCGCCTCGGCCAGAACCGACAGGGTCTCCATCGCCGCGTCGGTCAGCTTGAACTCCATGTTGTTCAACAAAACCATGCGCTCTTCGCGGCTGAGGATCAGGGACGAAACCTGCAAACCCTTTTTTTCAATCTCTCCCATACGCCGGTTTTGCAGCACAAGCGTCACGACGAAGACCAAACAGGCGATCAGCAGCGCGGTGGCGAAGACCAAGAGCACGAAGATGATCGCGCGATAGCTTGCCAGAACCTCCGAAAATGCGGTGCCCGATTGCGCGAGTACCTCCAGCAAACGGATCGCTTCGCCGCTGGTCAGGGCATCGTTTTCGACGAAGATACGTTCGACGCGTTCGTTGAATGCGTTCGCGTCGGGCAGGTTCCACAGCAACAGGGCCGCCGCCGCGCCTAGAATGACGACGATTGCGACAACACCAAACTGAACAACGCGGGTTCCGGTCGCGAGGCTTTCAGAAGGCGAGATAGTATTGTCCGGCATCGGCTCTCCTGGAGGCAAGGCCCGCTTCATCGAAGACCGACATGACCTCCAGGAGCTGCCAGCCACCGCTGGAAACACGAGGTGCGATCACGTCGAACGCTGCGCCGACCGAGCAGGCCGCGTCAGGGATTTCGATGACGCCATAGTGAAGGCGCAGCGGGTCGTCCATCTTGGCCTTGTAATCTGCATAGCAGGCCGCCCAGGCTGGGCTGGTGGCCAGGACCAGGATTGCGGCGGCAATAGAGGCGTTGATCGGGCGTTTCATGCCGCAACCATGTGCAAATACGGGCCGTCATTCAATAACCCATGCGACGCTCCGGCCCGGTTATCGCATAACGGGTGGCGGTTATTGAGCAACTGGCGGGCCTCGCTCCAGGCTGCCTCCATCAGCTTTGCGCCGACATGCCCGGCGCCATCACCTGGAGGTCCAGACATGTTCAAGACGATCAAGAAATCCGCATCCGCGCTGGCGTTGTCCGCAAGCATTGCGATGGCCGCGATCAGCGTCCCGGCCACACCCGCGGCGGCGACTGATGCCGAAGACATTGCCGGTATCCTTGCGGGTCTTGCGGCGCTTTACGTCATTGGCCGTGCCATCGAAGAGCATAACGACCGCGGCAATCGCGGCGGTGGCCGCGTCAGCGCGCCGGCACAAAATCCGCGGATCACACCCGCCCGGTGCTTCCGGAATTTCGGTCACGTGCGGGGCTACCTGATGCGCTGCATGCAGAACCACGTGCCGCGCCCCAACCTTTTGCCGGCGCAATGCCTCATCCACGTGAACACCGATCGGGGTCCGCGCAATCTCTATCGTCCAAGATGCCTCGTGAATAACGGCTGGGTGCGGGAAGCTGGGTTCCGCCCGTAACCCAAGTCGAGCAGTGAGGCAGGGGGCGGCGGCGCGCTGGGGCGCCGCCGTCCTTATTCGCGGCGCGACCCAAAGGTTTTCATAAAACCTTTGCAAATTCCTTCTGAAGGAATTTGTGCGCCCGGCGGAAACGTGGTTCTGTCCGGCCATGGTGCCGGATTTTTCATTCGAAGCTGAGCTGGGCGGGCGGGTGGCAGGCATCGACGAGGCTGGACGTGGCCCGCTGGCAGGTCCGGTGACGGCCGCGGCCGTGATCCTCAACGCCGCTGCTATGCCCGTAGGCCTCAACGATTCAAAGAAGCTGACGGCGGCGCGACGTGCGCAACTCTATGATGCCATCCTTGCCCAGGCAGAGGTGGGGATTGGCTGGGCCAGCGTCGAAGAAATCGATCGCGTCAACATCCGTCAGGCGACTTTTCTTGCGATGGCACGTGCGGTGGCGGCGCTAAACGTGCAGCCGGATCACGCGCTGGTCGACGGCAATGCAATGCCGGAGTTGCCCTGTCCGGCGACGACAATTGTCAAAGGCGATGGCAGATGCCTGTCGATTGCCGCCGCCTCAATCATCGCAAAGGTTGCCCGTGATAGGGCCATGGTGGCGCTGGCGCAACAATACCCCGGCTACGGCTGGGAGGCGAATTCTGGTTATCCGACAAAAGCCCATGTCGCCGCGCTGGAAACCCTGGGTGTGAGCCCAGCACATAGGCGATCTTTCCGACCTGTGCACAACATCTTGTGGCAAGAGAAAAACCTAACTAGCTGATTCAAAAAAGAATTTGACGGCGAATCACCTTTGACTCATGTTCGAGACACGTTCGGATGGGCCCAAAAGAGGCACGACGGACGGACGGTGCGAGGGGCGCACTGATGAGGCAGAGATGACGACCAAGACGACAACAAAAGCGGCGTTGCCGCTCAACCGGGTGTTGCCCGGCGATTGTATCGAGGCAATGGCAAGCCTGCCTGCATCTTCGGTCGATCTGGTCTTTGCCGATCCTCCTTACAACCTGCAGCTCAAGGGCACGTTGCACCGGCCGAACAACACGCTGGTGGACGCCGTCGATGATGACTGGGATCAGTTCGACAGTTTCCGTGCTTATGACGCCTTTACCCGCGCATGGCTGACTGAGGCGCGCCGTGTGTTGAAGCCGAATGGCGCGATCTGGGTCATCGGCAGCTATCACAACATCTTCCGCGTCGGCGCTGCGATGCAGGATCTGGGCTACTGGCTTTTGAATGACGTGGTCTGGCGCAAGACCAACCCGATGCCGAATTTCCGCGGCAAGCGCTTCACGAATGCGCATGAGACGCTGATCTGGGCGAGCCGTGGCGAGGGCGCGAAATACACCTTCAACTACGAAGCGCTCAAGGCGCTCAATGAAGGCGTGCAGATGCGGTCCGATTGGGTGATCCCGATCTGTTCGGGTGGTGAGCGGCTGAAGGACGGCAAGGGCGACAAGGCGCATCCGACGCAAAAGCCGATGGCGCTTCTGCATCGTGTTCTGGTGGCGACCACGAAGCCCGGCGATGTTGTGCTCGATCCCTTCTTCGGCACCGGCACGACAGGCGCGATGGCCAAGGCGCTTGGCCGCGACTACATCGGCATCGAGCGCGAGGCGAGCTATCGCGAGGTCGCCGAGGCTCGGATTGCGAAGGTCCGCAAATTCGACAGTGATGCGCTGACGGTGACTGCCTCCAAACGGGCCGAACCACGCGTGCCATTCGGACAGGTCGTCGAGCGGGGTCTCTTGCGTCCCGGCGAGATGCTCGTCAGCGTCAATGGCCGCCACCGCGCCAAGGTGCGCGCGGATGGCACGCTGATCGCACAGGATACAAAAGGATCGATTCATCAAGTGGGCGCGGCGCTTGAGGGCGCGCCGTCCTGCAACGGCTGGACCTACTGGCATATCGAGCGCGAGGGCACTCGCGTTCCGATTGATGTGTTCCGCCAACAGATTAGGGCCGATCTCAACGAGTAATCACAGAATACCGCCCGTGCCTGTGGCCCCGAAGGGGTCGATGGCGCGACCCAACTGAGCCCCGCCCGACCCCAGAGGTCCGGCGGGGTTTTTTTCTATTTCGCGTCGTCTCCCAGCCCTTCGACCACACGGAAGAAGTTGTTCCAGGCGACCTGTTGAGTTGCACGGAAGTCTTCGTTGTTGGGACTGTCTCCCACATCTGTCAGAGGACCAAGGCTCAAAGGTAGAGCTGCCTCGCAAACCAATTCGACCTGCTCCTCCGAAAGCTCGCCGCCTTGTCCGCCGAGCACGCGACCGAGATCGGCGATCGTGAGGTCCGAGGGTTCGTCCAGAGCGTCCTGAATTCCTGAGGACTCGGCGTCCTCCGGGTATTGCTCGATCAGCTCGTTGAAGTGAGCCAGATCCGCGCCGTCATCGCCGCCGCATGCCCACTTTGCCGCCAATGGTGTGAGGATCATGCCAAAGCCAAAGAACCTGTTCGTCGGAAAAGGTTGATCCTGCGCCACGGTGTTCGACGCAACCAGCGAAAAAAGAGATGCACAGCCCACGCCAAACTTCTGCGCGAACGTCATCGCGGCGCCGGGTTCGCCGCAGTATTGTACGGCCCCCAATCCGCCACGTCCGGATAGTACTCCTTCCGCCAGGCGCGCACGCGCGGGTTCATCACGCGGCGCCAGAGCGGGGGGATGAGGGCGGCGATGGTCATCACCGGGTAGCCTGCGGGCAGCTCGGGCGCCTCGCCTTTCCGCGCCTGCAGAAGCGGAAAGCGGCGGTCGGGTTTGAAATGGTGGTCGGAATGGCGTTGCAGATTGATCAGCAGCCAGTTCGAAGCCCGCTGCGTGGAGTTCCAGGAATGGCGCGGCTGGACATGTTCGTATTTCCCTTCGCCCAGATGCCGGCGCGTCAGCCCGTAATGCTCGACGAAATTCACCAGTTCCAGCTGCCAGATCGCGACAAAGGCCTGGATCAGGAACAGGCCGAGCCCGGCCCAACCCCCCAGAGCGAAGGCAGCGACCAGGCAGGCACCCTGCAGGGCCGCGTAACGGCAGAACGGATTGGCCGGGTCCCACCATGGCCGGTCCTTGCGTGCCAGAAGCGCGGCCTCCGCCCGCCAGGACGAGACCAGGCATTCCCGCAGAACCCTTGGGAAGAAGCGCCAGAAACCTTCGTTGTACCGTGCCGTCACCGGGTCTTTCGGCGTGCCGACATAGCGGTGATGCACGAGGAGATGTTCGGACCGGAAATGGGAATAAAGCACCGAGGCCAGCAACAGATCGGCGCACCAGCGTTCCAGCCGGTTTCTCTGATGCATCAACTCATGGGCGTAGTTGATCCCGATCGTGCCCGTGAGGATCCCGACACCGCCGAAAAGCGCGACGCGTTCGATGCCGCTCAGCTGCGGTGCGCGGGTGGCGTACCAGATCAGGCCGAAAATCACCGCATATTGCAGCGGGACCCAGACGAGCGTGACCATGCGATAGGCGGTCAGCAGGCCGGCGTCCGTCTCCGGGTCGGCATCCTCGGTGTAATTCTTCGTCACCGCGTCGAGGCCCATGAACAGCCACCATGTCGAGACGGGCATAAGCAAAAGCCACCACCCCCCCTGCGCCGCGACAAAGGCGATCAGCGGCAGAAAGAGGACCGAAATCCAGAATGGCCAGGCGGGCCCGAGGCGAAAACCGCCCGGACCGTCGGTTGTGTCGCTCATGCTGGTAATTGTCCCCGTTCAGGGCGTGTGCGTCAATCGTCCGTCAGGCGTTGTGCCGCAAGGTCAAACGCCTTGCGCATCACCGTGGGCAGGTCGCCGGGGCGAAAGGCATGGTGCTCCAGAAACGCGCCGCGATCGGGCTGTGCGTCGATCGGCAGCCTGGCGACCTTCAGGCGCAGGATCAGGTGGAAATGCGTGAAGGTGTGGCGCACCTCTTCGTCCAACGCCTGCCAATCGGCTGCGACGGGTGGCGCGGACGGCGACGCGGCCTCGGCCCATTCACTGCCGGGCCAGCCCAGCATCCCGCCCAAGAGACCCTTTGGCGGACGGGTTTCCAGAAGCCACGCGCCATCGGCGCGGCGCGCGACATAAGCTGTGCCCTGACGCGTGGGCTTGGCCGCCTTGGGCATTTTTTTGGGAAGGTCGGCGGCGATGCCCAGTCGACGCCCCTCACAGTGTTCCATCAGCGGGCAGACACCGCAGGCCGGGCTTCTGGGTGTGCAGATCGTGGCGCCGAGGTCCATCATTGCCTGCGCGTAGTCGCCCGGACGCGCCTGCGGCGTTTCAGCCTCGACCAATTGACGAAGCTCGGTCTTGGCCTTGGGCAGCGGCGTTTCGACGGCGTAAAACCTGGCCATCACCCGTTCGATATTGCCGTCCATCACCGCCGCAGGGCGATCAAAGGCGATCGCTGCGATGGCCGCTGCCGTGTAGGGGCCAATGCCCGGCAGGGTCTTCAAACCCTCCTCGGTATCGGGAAAGCCGCCCTGATCTACCACGAGGCGCGCGCATTTCAGAAGGTTGCGGGCGCGCGCGTAATAGCCAAGTCCGGCCCATTCGCCCATGACCTCGGCATCATCGGCCGCTGCGAGCGCGTCGATCCTGGGCCAGCGCGCCGTGAAGCGTTCGAAATAGGCGCGGACCGCAGCGACGGTTGTTTGCTGCAGCATGATCTCGGAGAGCCAGACGTGATACGGGTCCGGCCGTGCGCCGCCTGCGCGGTCATGCGGACTGACGCGCCATGGCAATACCCGCGCGTGGCGGTCGTACCAGGGCAAGAGCTCTT
>JAAUYD010052800.1_pt1 | contig 11534 bp, 6 predicted proteins | sample 7278101 | NCBI WGS metagenome assembly JAAUYD01 (sample SAMN14350128, study PRJNA611818) | marine sediment metagenome | isolation source: surface marine sediment (0.6m) | place: French Polynesia: Moorea | collected 2018-08 | reverse complement strand
GATCGTCCAATTAAGGAGAACTGGATCTTTTTCTTCTTCATAGGAGCGTTCGGTAATATTAACTTCCTCAATTTTCGGCGCGGATTCTGACGATTGAGGAGCGATTGTAATCGTATTTTTGCTAGTTAATGTATCTGATGGTTTATCTGAATTATTATCAGCAAATAATTCTATATCAAATTTGTAATCCCCATTAGGTAAAGAAGATCTTTCAATACTCCACAAGCAGTTTTTTGCATCCAAACGGTGTTCGATCGGAGAACATGCCAGGAGATCGCTGCGTTGACCAGAACCTGGCATTGGCACTGGGTTTCCTGTAATTTCTGAAATAGAATAAGGATAAACTTCTGTTTTGCCACCGTTTTCTTTGGCTAAAACATTAATTCTTTTCAATTTACTAAATCGATCTATTTCCCACCTCAATTCAATCAATTCGTTTTGTCCATCTGCATCTGTGGATCTCGAAGTTATTAACCCGCTGTCACTAACCGCCTGAACTTTTGCGGGGTCGGCAATTGAGATCGTATCTGATAAGTCGGAATCGGATGGTTGGTTAGAGTTTCTTCTGGCAAATAATTTTCTTACTGGTTTGGGAAATAGCTGTAATTCAAAAGTGTATTTTCCAGATTCTTCAATATTTGTCGTTATTTTCTGACAGTTAAGAATTCGATTTTCAATATTACAAAAATTAACTATTTCTTGAGGAATACATTTTTGCAATTCATTTCCATCGCATTCATTTAAATTTCTATATGACTTATGTTCTTTTTTATTATTGTCGTCGGTGCTGGTAATTGATATTTTTTGCAACTGTTCGAGATTGTCAATTTCCCAATTAAAAACAACAGATTCTGTCTCTGTTGTTTCGTCGATAACTTTAGTAGTTCCGAATGTTTTAATTCTTGGAGCTGGGGGCAATCGGAAAAACTGCCACCAAAGGAAAAAGATCGTTCCACTCACACCAGTGACAAGTAGTGTTATTAATAATATTAAATGCCATAAGGGGCGACGAGACCAAACTATTGTTCCTTGAGGTACGTCTGTGGGGAGTGCTGGAGGTCTTCTGGTTTCTGGTAGAACCAAATCCTCGGTATTTTGCACTTCTGGAGCGAATTTTACTTCTAATCCTTTTCCCCAAAACGGTCGTCGCCAAAACATGAACCAACGAGGTTTGGCTGTAAACGCTAGGGTCTCTTTCTGAGTTGGTAATAATAGTAGTTGGTTTGACTTAAAAGTATAGGCAAATAAGTTTTGCTCGTCCCTAATACCGACAGTGAGGTCGCGCTGAATGTTGCCTTGATTGGTAATCGAGATCTCAAATTCCCCTTTGTCTTGTGGTAAGGTACGACGAAGGGGAGTTATCTCCATACCATCTCCGTCTAGTCGATCGTCGGGAAGAATTTTTAGATAGAGTGCGTCTAACAAAACTAGATCGGGTCGGTTTTGCGAAGCTAGTTTAATGGTGCGAATATAATCCCCTGCTAGGGTAGACTGGGGTGGATGTAATACTAAAGTTATTTCTCCTTTTTTGCCTGGATTGAGTTTTAGTCCTTCTGTTTCAGTTACCAAACCTGTTAATTCTATGTCCCGTTCTGGATAGTGAATGGTATACCATTTTGTTTCTAAATCGGGACAACTCAACTCAAAAGAGTCTACTAAAAGGGAAGAATTTTCTACCTCAATTTTTATTTCTACTTTTTGTTCAATTTTAAGGCGATAAGGTTTATTAGAACTAGCAGGTGGTTTTAAAGTAAATTTAGCAGCCTCTCCCCATTTATTTTCCTGTTGTGGCCGATCGACTACTATCTGTTGAGAAGAGCGGAAAAATTTGTCTGGATATTGTGCTGGTGCTTCGAGGAAAATTTCATATCTATAATTCCCTGGTGTGGCTTGTTGAGGTATTTCAAAACTCAGGGAAATTTCTTTACTGTCTCCAGCTTCTAAAGTTATGGAATTAGGTTCTAGAGTAACCCACTGTTGTAGCTGTTCGGATTTTCTATCTGCGACGGTAAAAGATATGTTGATTTCGGCATTTTTTTTGCCCAAATTAAACACCACAAAACGACGTTCGACAGTAGAACCACTTTCAACTATTGGACTCGTACCCGCTGGAGATTCTTTTTCTCTAAGTAATAGAGGATTATTGATAACACTCTGCATTTACATCCATTCTCTTAGTTCGATATATATTAACGCGATAATTTTTGGCGTTGTTCGCTATAAGAAGTTTGTCATCTATTGCTTTTATGTCTACAGTTTTTAGTAGAACGTCGGAAGATTTAGCAATCACTTTACCTTCTTTGGCAGAAGGCGATCGCTCGCCCTCTTTTTCTAGAGGCCAAAGCACGATTTTTTCATCATCTCCCACACTAGCTAGATAACAACCTCTTTTAGTAATAGCTATAGAGTGAACGGGTTGGCTTTTATTGTTTTCTTGCCATTGGTCTACAACAGCACTATCGCATTCTATGATTTTTTTAGAGGTAATTATACCGTCATCACCAATATTTTTAGAATCCGTTTTTCTCTTTGCTGTCCCTGTATAATCATTAATACATTGACGCATCTTATTGAGATTCCACAGAGTAATATATCCTCGATTGTCTGCCATTGCTAAAAGTTGTTTTTCTCTAGAAATGGCTAAACTATTGACGTAATGGTTCTGACCGAAAAGTTTGTCGAAACCTGCATCTGTATTTATTTTATATTTAATATCGTAAAATTTTTCCCCTTTCCACTCCCACACGCCAAATCTACCGTAGCGTCCGCCAACAAGTACCAAAATGGGCTTATTTTCCCCTATATCGCTAATAGCCATCGAGTACAGAGCAATATTTTTGAGATAGACTCTTCGCCTTGGTTCGCTATTATCTGGAAGTAAGTTCCACTTATAGATAAAACCACTGCCGTGAACGCTAAACAGATAACGAGCATCTTTGGTAAAATCTAGGTCGAAAACGCGATCGTTGCTTCGATACATGCTCGTTTGCTTCTCCGACAAGATATTCCAGATATTAATATCTCCATTGTCTAATCCAGCAGCTATCACGTCGTCGTCCCTAGTACTTTGACGAATGACGCGGACTGGTTGTTTGGTGTCAGAGGCAATCTCACCTTCATAATTGAGACGACGAGTAAAGAAATACCACTTACCACTATTAATTTGCCACCTGCGAATGGTTCGATCGCTCGAACCACTTATAACTGTACCTGCGTTGCCAATGATTCGCACTGAATTGACTGGACCTTTATGATGAGGGGGGAAAAGATACCAAAGCAGCCACAGTAATATCAGTCCTAAAAGTCCTCCGAGAATTTGCAATGGAAATGGAACTATAGGTTTGACCCGCAATTCTAGGTTTTGTACGCTGGGATCGCAGCGGACTTTAGTATTTAATTCTTCTTTATCGGCTTCTACTTCTTCCTCGGTATCAATTTTACTTGATAGTATGGGAATGAGTTTAAAAAATAGTCTTTTTTCTCTTCCTAACCAGGGTCGCCGCCTTCTGGCCACGAGATAATTACTATCTTTTTGTCCTGGTTCTATTTCTATTGGTTCTGGCAACTCTAAAGCACATTTTTTCCGATCTTCTTCGGAAATTTCTAGATCTATTTCCTGAACTAAATTACTTTTATTCGTAAATTCTAGTTCGTAGGTTGCACGGTTATAACTGGGAGCAAAAAAGTTTTTCTTCTTCGTGGGAATGGTCAGTTTTTCTTCGGGACAATTAAGCTTAACTACTCCGTAGGGAAGAATTGTTAAAGTTCCCCTCTCGATCGGGGGAGTATAGCCACCTTTGCTAGTTGTCTCGATGGCAAATTCGTAAGCTTGGCTTATTATTTGAACGTCTCGTGGCGGTTGACAGAGAAAGTGTTCTTCTCTCGAATCTCCAGGGGCTATTTGTATTTCTTGTCTGGTATTTCCCTCGAACCAATATGATTCAAGTCCGGATAAATTGAGAATTATTTCTATACTTTTGGGACTGAGATTGTAAATTAAGACGGGAATTTTGACTAGATCTCCAGGAAAAACTTGAAAATCTTTAATTGGCAGATAAACTTTTAAAGATCGCCTGGGTTTTTCAATAGTCAGGCTGATTCTTTGCTCTGTATATAAATCGGCATATTCAACCGAGAATACTTTTACTTTTAAATCTATAGTAGTTTGATAAACAGGAAAGGGCGGCTGAATAATTACTACGTCAAATTCTGTCTCGTCTCCTGGTGGTTTTTTCGCACAAAGTTCTGGATCTACTTGATACCACTCTGCTTCTACTTTTCCTTCAATTCCTATTGCTTCTAATTCTACTTGAAAGCTAGCAAATCGATCGCTTTCGTTGGTAACCAACACTTTAAATTGATTGTCTTTGTCACTACTGCGATCGAATCCGTCAATGGCAATATCTGGAATTAGTTTAAGTCGCTTTTTGGAAACAACTGCTTTGATTTCATTTCGCACTAATTTGACTCCTTCTCAAGATTGACTGAAGTATTTATTCACTGTTATTTAATTGTTAGTCTCGATAAATAATGTTGAGTTCGTAAGTACAAAAAGCAGGTTTTTCTCGCTCGATTATTTCTCTGACTAAATTCTCTTCTATTTGCTGAGATTTTTCGGGACGCAAATAGACGAAGAAATGATATGGTCGTCCGCCTCCAATTATGGAGTCTTGACCGAGGATAGTTTCGCCTAAAATGAAGCCGTCATTAAAAACTTCTTCGATGCCAATGTGTTTTTCTGGTTCTGGTAAATGCTCGTCTAGAGGCAAACCAGTGCATAAATGAAGATAGAAACGCAGTCCAAAAAGAGTTCCGTGCCAGCGATATAGTGTAACGGCATTACTTATTAAACGTCGCTGTCGTTTAATATCCAAGCGATCGTCTATTTCCCAAGCGACCCAACGAGCCAGAAAAGGCAACATCGATTCTGGTGCTGTCAAAGGGTCTAAATACGCCCAGAGAACTCCTAAAGTCTGCACGGCTGGATCGAAAGTTTGCTCGAAAATATTTAAAAATCGATTTAAGAAATCGACTTCTTTGTACATTGGGGGCAAAAGATTTATATAGGTGCTGGGAAGACGCACGAAAATAGAAAAAAGTCGGTATACGACTAACTGGCTTCTATTGTTTTGCTCGACGTACAAGAGAATTCGCGCTTCATAGTTTAGTTTTAATTGAGGTTGTCGATCGGTTACTGCAAACTGATTTTCAAAAAAGTCTCCAGGAATAAAGAAGCGAATTGTTTTGGTTATTTTTTGATGGGAAGCAATTTCTTTTTCATCTTCTTCCTGTGTCCAATTGTACCAATTGGAGGGAAACTCTCCCTCTAATTCAAGTCTCCATCGCAAAGAGCGATTGCTAGTATTCTCCAGTTGAAATAGCAGGTCGCTGATTATTCCTGGATATATTAGCAGATTGAGCACATTTTCCCCAGTGGGAGAGGTTGCGTCTAAAAAACGCTGGGGGGCGAGTTGTAACGATAAAGGTGCAACAGATTCAGTTTGAACCATTTTTATTACCGAAAGTAAAAATTTTCTTTAATCGATAAAACTAATGCGGTGTCCCGACGGTAGGGTTTGGTCTTTATCGTCCCAAGAACAAATAATTCCTCTATCTCCAGGGTGGATGGTTGAGAGGGGTCTGTTTTGGAGAAACCAGCCTTGAGAGTCTTTACGGGATTCAAACAAGGTGACAGTTCCGAGATTGCGTACCCCAGAAATATTTCGACATTGAGATACGATATCTGAGGAATATAAAGGACGACCTAAGGGCCAACCTTCTCTTTCTAGACCCCCAGTAATAGGATTGAGAAAGCGATACAAAGTAGCTAATATTAGCTGACGGATCTCTACTTTGTCTTCTACGTTATTGTATCTGGGTTCTAATATGACTTCTATTTCTACTTTAACTCCTACGTAATCGGGCTCTTCTAATTTGACTTGCACTCCCAAGGGTTTGCGCTCTCGCAGATAAGCTTGAATGTCTTTTTGGAGTTCGTCATCTAGAGCAAAAACTTCATTTGGATCCATTCCTTTAACAAATTTCCCCCGAAAGTCGATCGAATTGGCTTCGATCGCTGGAACAATAAGCAGACGAACGGTTCCTGGGACGTTACTGTCAGCATCTGTGACGCAATGAGCGCGAGCAACTTTCTTACTAGCCGCTCGAGTAATAACTTCAAAATCCTTGGGAGTAACTGCGGTTTCGCGAGAGCGCAGTATCTCTGGAACTCTTAAGGCTGCGTCTGTTAAAGATTCTGCGTCAACTCCACCCCGTGCTGCTTCGTGATTGATAACGGTTTTAACATAGGGTATGGAAGTTTTCAATCTAGTGAGAGTTCCAGCTTTGACATTTCCCTTGCTTCCTCCTCCGGTACGGTAAGCAACCATATATACTTCTGCGCCTGGAGGGGGAACTTTACCGTATTGTCTTTCGGGTAGGGTTTTATCTAAATCTGCTGCTTTGCTGCTAGGAGCGAGACGGCGATCGCCTGTTCTGCGGTATTCCCACTTAGCAGTTTTCGGTTGAACTTGAAGCCGCTGCCGCGTTTTTTGCTGGAGTGCTGCTGGTTCTCTAATTAGGGGTCCAAATTGAACTATACCCGTTCTCGAATCAATAGTATAGTGGGGGTCTTCCCCAGCGGAATTAGCGAAGTTCTCGACTTCTTCCCATTTTTCTGTTTCCCCGCTGGGTAAAACTAATTCTATATATTCGTCTAACTCCAGTTGCCTTTGTATTACAGGGGTTTCTCGCAATTGAAAATTTTGTCCGGCTTTACCGTTACTAACTCCTAGCATTTCTCGCTGAATTTGGACGCATTCGGTTGCTTTGACTGCGCTACCAATAGACTTAACTGACAGGCCCAAAATAATCGGAGAGCTATTGTAACCTGGCTGGTTTTCATTGGGAGGAGTATAGGTGCAGCGAACCCAGTATCCTCTGTAATTAGTTCCTAAATTAGTTTTTGGCAACTCCAATGGCAAGTGTAACTCTACCTCTGCTCCTTGTCTGATCGGATTTGTTCCTTGCTGTCCGGCATCGTCAAAACTAAATCCCTGAGTTCGATCGTCTTCTTTGTTGCTGAGAATACCTGACTGCCACTCTTTCCCATTCCAAGCTTCCCACAGGAGGGGAGGATTGTCGGGGTTGATTCCAGTAGCTCTAGCCGCTTCTCCTCTGAAATTAATTGAAATAACGTTTCCAGCTACGGTGCAATCTGGCTCTGAGTCGTCTAATACTATATACAGACAGTTACCAGGTCTAGATTCTTCAAAGAGAACGACATCTTTAAACTCGCCTAGATATCGCCACTGTTCTTGTGTTATTGGGTCATCTGGGTTGCGGGGGATGGGAGTATAGTTGCGCAGGTGGGTTTGAGATGGTTTGACGTTGAGTTTAGCGGTTAGAAAGTGCTTGATAATAGGGTTGCCAACGTGCAATTCGCGAGCTGTGGTAAAGACGATCGGCTCTTGTGTTTGGTCGTTACTTATTGACACTTCCGTTTGGTTGGGAATTATAACCGCACCTGGACGCACCTTTGTAAAGTAAAATGTCAGGATAGCCTGGGCTGGAATGGGAGGGTCTAGGCGAATGCCTAACAACTCCAGAAAACTTACGTAATTTCTTAAAGGAACTTGATTGAACCGCATTAACATTTGCTCGGTGAGCCAAGAAAATAGTTCGATCAAGGTTATACCTGGATCGCTGGGGTTGTGATTAGTCCACTCCGGACAGTAGCGAGGAATGCGCAGAATGCACTCATTCAGCAAATCCTCAAATTTCCGATCGTCCAGGTTGGGCTTGGGTAAATCTGGCAAAAAGTCAAGTTCTTCCATGGAAATTATTCTAGAAGTGTTTAATATTAATTACTTTGTGGCGATTTTTATATTAGTTCTAATTGCTAACTACAAAATGTCCTTTCTCAAGAAGGGCTTTCAAAACTGTTGTCTTCTGGAACTACATAAAATGGGTATATCATACTATGGGTATTGCGAGTTTTTTTAATTTCATACACGATCCTGAGGTCTATTAAGCTTCCATCCATTTTTGGCTCGGCTATTACTTGTTTTAAACTAATTCTTGGTTCCCATTTCTTGATTGCTTCTTCAGTATACATTTTGCTAAGTAAAAGAGTTTCCGCGTTGACTGGTTCAAATTCTAACTCGGACAAGCGAGAGCCAAAATCAGGTCGATATAATCGCTCTCCTAGATTGGTGCGCAAGATAATTTTAATCGATTCCTCTATATTTGTTTCTCCGCTGCTCAGATCGAACTCTCCTTGAAGATTTACTCGTAAAGGATAAGCAAATCCATAACCGACGTAATCGTCGTCTTTATTAGCTTTACCCGCCATATTCTTCAGCTAATTTTTACTACTTTATTATATTATTACTGATATTAAGACATTTTAAAAGGTTAAAAGTTTTATGTAAATGAAACTTCTATTTTTTTTGTTAATTTTTGTAAAAAGTACGTCAGAAAGGGCTCCTATAATTGGAATATTTGCATTTCGATCGAGTCAATAATGATTAATTTGCCCAGCTTTATCGCTTCGCTCGAAGTCAGAAGTGTGAAGTCAGAAGTCAGAAGTTAAATACTTTCTCTTAAGTTATTATAAAATTATTTATTTTTGTTTATTTCTTGCTAATAAAGTATATTTTTTGCTCTAGAATATTTAACTCTTAACTGCCTTATTAAGACAAAATATTTTTAGGATTTTTTAGACAACAAAGTCTAATTTTTGCTCGATAATTTCGACAAATATAAAGATAGTTATTGTTATCCCAAATTGCTAAATTATATTTACATATCTTTCTCCCCCTCTCCCCACACTTCCCACACTCCCCACACTCCCCCTCTCCCCCTCTCCCTCTCTCTTTCACGATCGCACCAGGTGGACTTCGGGACAGTGCTGGTTTGTCCACCTGTTTTCTCGTCTTATTTAGTTGAGGGCGATCGTTACTCCTTGTATTGTGATATTGCCAGCAGCTTTTATATTCAAATTCCCTATAGATTCAATATTCATAGTTTTGGTTGCGTCGTTAAGTTCAATTGTATGACCTGCTTTTGATTTAATAAGAATTTTTTTGTCGCTATCGTTTAAATAAATTTGGTGTCCTGCTTCGGTAATAATGTGAATTCCTGTTTTACTTTCGCCTTTATCTTCGTCGATCAACTGGATTATGTGACCAACTCTGCTCTGGAGGGTGCGCAGGCGTACTTTATTGTCAACAACAGTTTCTTTGACGTTAGTTGGGGGTTCGTCCTTACCATTCCAGAGACCGCCAACTACATAGGGTTTATTTATATTTCCGTGTTCAAATCCTACTAATACTTCATCATCTATCTCTGGGAGCCATTCAACTCCTCTTTTTTTTCCACCACCAACACTGACAACTCTCGCCCAATAGCTAGTATGTTCTTCTGTGAGGGTGGGAAACTTAACTTTTACTCTACCCATGTTATCTGGGTCTTCGTTGTCTGTAACGAGTCCAATCAAAAGGGTTTGTCCTGGTTCGAGCTGATTGGGACTAGATAGAGAAGATACTAAATTTCCTCCTTTGAGACCTCGAATTGTAAAATGGACGGTATAAGTCCTTTCGCGGTCTGGTTGGTAAACGTGGCGAGTGTCGCCAATGTAATATTCGCCTTTATACCTGCCGAGATCTTCGTCTTGGAGCTCGATAACCTTTCCTGGCTTAACTTTTGGATTGCCTTCTGCTTCTATCTCAGCCTGAAGAAATTCTCCTCTAACTCGATCGCAAATACCTTGAGCGATATGGTCTGCTTCCTCAGGATTTTGACATTGCAGATTTACTACTGACAGTTCTGAAGCTCCACCTCCCATTTTCCCAGGTACGTCGTCGGCTTTAAGTGCGTCAGACTCACTAACAACTGTCTTATTTTTTGACTTTTCAGAATGTATTAATTCCTTTTTCTGATAAAACCAAGAATTTACCTTGACTTTTTTAACTTGTTCGGCAGCATTCAACGTTAGCCGAATACCATCTAAAACAATTAAATCGCTACTATCTGGGGTGAAAGTTTTGCTACCGCTCGTACCTTTGTCAAGCCATTTGGTTTTTAGTTTGCCCCTAGAATGAGATTTGCAAAAACCCACCACGGTCGTCTTTTTCTGGGTGTCGAATTGGGAGTAGAATTCATAACCGTTGCGGACAGCCAGTTGCCGGATAAACTCCATGTTGGTTATATTGGCCTGGTATACGTGTTTGCGCCTCACCCCAGTATCGTCTATTCTATCTATCTCCAGACCGTGTTCTGTAAGAATTTTGCGAACAATTTGGCTGTCAGTTTGATCTACAAAAGTGCGATTAATGCGTCCTAAATGAAGAGGATACTCTTCGCTATACCCTCTTATTACTATAGGAGCTTGAGATCTTTTACTAAAAGGAATTTGTACGGCAGAGATTTTTCCTTGACAAAGGTATGGGTTTTGTTCTGGACCCACAAAAACTTGAGTCTGGACCATAGCAAAACCAATTGTTATTTTCTGACCGATTGTAAACTGGTCGTATTGCCAGATCCTATCTCCCTCTCCTCCTGGACCGAGATCGTTTCGGATGACAATAGTGAACATGGAGGGCATATAGAGACTTTCTTCTACAACCACTTGTAAGATGTTTTGTAATATAGTTTGACTTACCTCTGACCCATTAACTTTAATAGCCAGTTCAAATTGATAATCTTTTTTATCACCAGAAGAACCATTTAATCCCATAATTAACTCTATGTTTTTTGCTGATAAATCTATTTTAAGCTATAATTAATCTCGAAATAAAATCTTTTATCAAAGGTTTTTTAATGCTAGAACATAAAGCATCTTAGATAATAATCTAAGTACGTAATGACAAGAATTATATATGGTTTGAACAGGAATAAATATGAACACAACTAAAGCAATGCTTCAGTCACTTGATGGGACTCCTGATATTATTTTTATGTTTAATCCCCAAGAAATACCAGTAAAAGTAGGTATAGAAACGGCTGATAGTAAAGGCGCTCGCTCTGACAAAGGTATTCCAAAAGTTAGTTATTCTAACCGTAAACCTCTTGAAATTACACTCAAAAATATAATATTTGATACATACGAGCAGGGAAAAAGTGTTACAGAAGAATATATATCAAAATTTCAACAAGCAATTGAATTTGCTCCAGGGTTACAACGTCCTCCTATTTATACATTTAGGTGGGGTGGTGAAATATACATAAAACGTTGCTTTGTACAAGACCTGTCCTTTAAATATACTATGTTTCTGGCTAATGGGACCCCAGCAAGAGCTGTGTTTGATTCTCTAACTCTCAAAGAAGCCGAACAGACCAATGACGGTGGTGGAGGTGCCATTAAACCTAAGAGAACTACTAGTACTGATACCAATAATAATCATCACTCAGACTCATTTATTGGCAATATTTTTGATGATTTTTTCTAAACACCACACCCGTTTTTTTAATAGTCGTAAAGAAAGGTATGAGCGTATGCTCCCATGCGCTCTTTTTCTGTTTTCGTTAGGAAT
>JAAUYD010021421.1_pt1 | contig 11534 bp, 6 predicted proteins | sample 7278101 | NCBI WGS metagenome assembly JAAUYD01 (sample SAMN14350128, study PRJNA611818) | marine sediment metagenome | isolation source: surface marine sediment (0.6m) | place: French Polynesia: Moorea | collected 2018-08 | reverse complement strand
AGCACGCGTCTCCTGACGCGCGACGATATCGAGATTACGGTACCGAACGGCATCATCGGCAACAGCAGAATCACCAATGAGGCCGGCGGGCCGTCCGAGAAACACCGCATCCGCGTTGGCGTGGGCGTTGCCTACGGCAGCGACATCGACAAGGTCATCGCGGTCCTCGAAGGTATTGCGGCTGACCATGCCGAGATCCTTGCTCATCCGGCGCCGCGTGTGCGTTTTCGTCAGTTCGGCGATTCGAGTCTCGACTTCGAACTGCTGGGCTGGATAGCACGACCGGTTGATCGCGGACGTCTTCGTCACGAGTTGAATTGCTCGATCTACAAGGCTTTCGTGGATGCGGAAATCGAAATTCCCTTCCCACAGCGCGATTTGCACGTACGGACGATGCCCGGGAATTCCTAGACCCCTGGCTTAGTTGCCGTCGTCTTCAGCGCGGCGGCGCAGTTCCTCTCGGACCGCTTCGAGATCAGTGGTCCCGGATTCCTCTTCGGCTGGCGCCGCGGGCTCAGGCGGATCCGTCTCGGGCTGAGCTTGCGGTTGTACCTGCTGCACAGGTGGCGGAGCCGGCTGAGGTGCCGCTTGCGGTGCAGGCTCGGTTCGCGCTGTGGGCGCGTTACCACCGTCGGACGCAGGCAGAGAATTGTCATAGGCCTGTCCAGATACGGCACCCGTCTGCGTCTCAGGTATGACGGCGATCGGCAGGTTACCTTCAGGCAGGTTGTCGCTCTGTTGATCGTCGGTCGGCGGCAGCACGCCGAACTGCGCGAGGTATTCGGCCTCCTTCCTGCGCCGCTCGGCATCGACCGCTCGACGCCGCGCTTCGGCCTGAGCCTGCTGCGTGCGTCGCAGGGCACGGCGTTTGGCCTCGGACCGTTCCTCCAGCTCGCGGCGCCGCGCCTCCTCTTCCTTGGCCTGTATGCGCTTCACGGCCTCCCGGGCGTTGATGCACTCCTGGTTGTACCGGTTGCCGGCACGATCCTGGTTGCAGCGCACTACGGCCGCCTCAAGAATCAACGGGTTTTCGAGAAACTCGGTAACGGTGCGCGGCGGCGGCTCTGACGGGCCACAGCCGGCCGCGAGGCCTGCTCCGATCAGCAATGTTGTCAGACGCTTTGCCATAGCTGCCGCTGTGCCCGAAAAAAATTGATTAATTGGTAGAAAATTCAGTGCCGTGCAGCGAAGATCATAACAAAGGTCAAATAGCGCATTCGGGCAGAGTTCGCAATTTTGGAATGATTCTCACGTAATTCAGGCTATAGTTCCCAGATGTCGGCATCGAACCAGTTTTCCCTGCTCGGCCAACGGCGCTTTGCGCCGTTTTTTACGACCCAGTTCCTCGGCGCACTCAACGACAATATCTTCCGGAACGGACTCGTGATCCTGATCACATTTCAGGGCGTGGTTGTGGCCGGTATGGACCATCAATCGCTCGCCAACGTGGCGGCAGGCCTATTCATCCTCCCGTTTTTCCTGTTTTCGGCCACAGCAGGCCAATTCGCCGACAAGTACGAAAAGTCGATGCTGATTCGGCGGGTGAAGATTCTCGAAATCTGCCTCATGCTGATGGCTGGTGCGGCGCTCGTAACGGAGAGCTACTCTCTACTGTTGCTCGTGCTGTTCCTCATGGGCTGCCAGTCGACGATGTTCGGTCCGGTCAAGTACGCTTACCTGCCCCAGCACCTCGCCGAGGACGAATTGATTGGCGGCAATGCGCTCGTCGAGTCCGGTACCTACGTCGCAATTATTCTCGGCCTGATCGTCGGCGGTATCGCGGTAGGGGACGAAGTCGCGCACTTTGTCGGGGTCAGGAAGCAGACACTTCTTGCGGCGTGTCTCGTAGGTGTCGCAATTTTGGGTTATCTCGCGAGTCAGCGCATTCCGCAGACGCGCGCCGTCGACCCGCATCTGTCGATCAACTGGAACGCGTGGCAGGAGACCTGGCGAATCGTGCAATTCGCTCGGGAGGAACGCAGCGTGTTCCTTTCGATTCTCGGCATTTCGTGGTTCTGGTTTTTCGGCTCGGCTATGACCATCCAGATTCCCGCCTATACCTACGAAGTGCTGAACGGCAATGAGGCAGTAACGACGTTTCTCTTGGCTGCCTTCGCTGTCGGCGTCGGCATTGGGTCGCTGTTCTGCGAGCGTATGTCGGGACATCGCATTGAACTTGGCCTCGTCCCGTTTGGCAGCATTGGTCTGAGCTTGTTTGCGATCGACCTCTACATGGCACAGCCGCAGCCGCATCCCGAGACGGCCAACAGCATTGCCGAATTCCTGACGCGGCCGGGCGGCCTGCGAGTATGGTTCGATCTGGCGATGATCGGAGCGTTTGGCGGCTTTTATAGCGTGCCCTTGTACGCGCTCATTCAGCAACGTTCGGAACGGCGTCACCTGTCCCGCATCATTGCGGCAAACAACATCATCAATTCGTTGCTCATGGTTGGCGCCGCGGTGATGTCGATGGTGTTGCTTGGTGCTGGCCTTTCAATACCCGAACTGTTCTTGTGTATCGCAGGGCTCAATGTGCTGGTCGCTGTCTATATCTACACGTTGCTGCCGGAGTTTCTGCTACGGTTTCTGGCCTGGATCGTGATGAGTGTCGTATATCGACTACGCCCGACCGGACTCGAGAATATTCCGCGCGAAGGCCCCGCCATCGTCGTATGCAACCACGTCAGCTATATGGACCCTATTATCCTGTCCGGGTGTATTCGCCGGCCAATGCGCTTCGTCATGTGGTACAGGATATTCCAGATGCCGCTGCTCAACTTCATTTTCCGGACCATGAAGGCCATTCCCATCGCCGGCGCTCGGGAGAACAAGGAAATTATGGACGATGCATTCGAACGCGTCGATGCCGAACTGGCAGCCGGTAACCTTGTCTGCATCTTTCCCGAGGGCGGCATTACCCGTGATGGTGAGATAGCCCGGTTCAGGCCGGGCATCGAAAAAGTGATTGCGCGCCGCCCCGTGCCGGTTGTGCCCGTCGCGCTCAGCCATCTCTACGGGAGCTGGTTCAGCCGCAAGCAGACCGGCACATTGCGAAAGATTCCCGGACGGCTGTTTGCCCGCGTTCCCGTAACGGTCGGGGAGCCCGTGGCGCCCACCGAAGTGACGGCGGCCCGGCTCGAATTGCTCGTCCGTACTTTGCGCGGCGACCGTCGCTAATCCGCGGGTTCAGGCTCGACACTGCGGCCCAGCCGCGTTCGCCATTCAGCCAGCAGTTCTTCCTTGTTGCCAAACAGCGCGGCCGTCGACGCTCCGGGGAATGGCAGTTCGACCAGTTCGACGAAGCTGTTTCGTGCGGCCGGCAGATACGCACGATTAGCACTATCGGATCCATCCGGTCCGAATACGATTCCGGCACCGTTGAGCGGCCGGGGAGAGAATACGGCGTCTACCCAACCCAGCCCGGTGGCGGACAATGAGATCCGGTGCGTCCAGCGCGCCGTTCGCACGTACGCCCTCGAGCCGCTGCGATTGAACACGATTTCCTGAACGTCGCTCGGAAACGTCAGTGTATTTTCGCCAATCCGGCCGTCTGCAAGGAGCAGCAGGCTTGCCAGGCCATTCGCATCGATCATGAGCAGGTGTTGTCCGCGCGGTGAAGCAGCGACGTACCGAATAGGCGTGGAACCCTGCAGCGGCTGTTGCATCAACCAGGCGCCTTCGGTGTCGCGCGCAAGCAATTGCAGCGCGCCACTTTCGCCGGCCAGATACAGGCGGTCAACTCCGGCGAAAACGAGATCATTGTGGACACCACCGAGCTCAAGTTCGGCAACGCGCGTACCGACAGCGACATCGAGTAACGTAATGCGCGTAGGCTGCAGTACCGCCAGCAGCGCACTGTCCGGAGAGAACTCCAGGTCCGTGATTGCCTCGCTGCCGATCTCGGCAAGCCACGGCATGGGCTGTCCTGTCGACGAGTTCCAGGCCCTGACTGTGTTGTCCGCGGCGGCGCTGGCCAACAGACCACCGGTACGATTGACACCCAGCACCGCGACCTCGGCATTATGGCCGAGGAAGCTGACGTCCTCGCTCATGGCCTGCACTTCGGCCAGGCCAGCACCCGCGGGCACTACATGAACGTGACCATTCGGATCCCCGATAGCGATTCCCTGCCCGCCCGGCAACGCCAACGTAATGCGATCAGCCGATGGTTGCCACAACAGATGTTCGCTGACCTGCCCCTCCAACTCGGCTACCGGTGGTAACTCGCTGGCACGCCAGATGCGCGACAAACCTGCCGGATTGCCCGAAAAGACAAGCTGCTCGTCCTCGCTGAATGCCAGCATTGTGCTGGCCCCTGAGGAGTCGCGCATGGCCAGCGGGGGTCCAGCAATGCGACCGTCACGACTGGCGTAAATCTGAAAGCCGGTTTCGGCCCGGCCGGCTAACACGCTGGCACCCGACGGTGAAAACACGAGTTTCCAGTCGCCCGATGCCAATCGCTCGAGCATAGCGCTGTTCGGGCGCGCGACGCTCCAGAGTGACACCCCGGATTGTCCGTGCACGGCACCGAGCGTCTCACCGCCGGCTGCAAGATAGATCTCACTGGGCTGTAATGCGAGATCGATCTGCGCGAGGAGTTCGCCACTGGCCATTTCCCAGATTCTCACAGCACGATCGTAGTCGGCTATTGCCACGCGATCCCCGGTCGGATCGATTGCGATCAGTGACGGCACACCGGCCACGGTGAGATCGGCGACAACGGCTTCCTGATCCAGTGACCAGAGCTCGAGTCGCGTCTCGACGTCGCCCCGCTCAACCACGAACAGGTGACTGCCGTCTGCGGTCAGGCTAGCCGTCATGCTCGCGGCACCAATTGGCAACGCAGCAATGCGATCGCCGCTTGCCGTGTCCCAAACGTTCACGCTGTCCTGAGTCGCCGTCAGCAGCCGGCGCGCGCCGGCGTCGAGGCCGATCAATGCCTCGTTTTCATTCACCGCTATTGCACGGACCGGTTCGGCGAAAGCCAGGTCCCAGATGCGCGCGCTGTCGCTCTGCATTGCGCGTGCAACAGCGTAGCGACCACTGGCATCGAACCAGATGTTCTCGGTTTCCTTCTCGACCGGGTCCGGAATGTTCAGTCCGCGCTGAAAATCCTCCACCGCACCCTGCGCATTCAGTGTGAGATTCCAGCCAACGAACTGGCCGGCAACCCCAAGACTTTCGTCACGCACACTGATCGACCAGGTACCCGCGAGAGGCTCACCGATGAGATCGCCGAGCTGGCGCGAGGTGATTCGAATATCGTCCCCGCTCGTTGCGCGCTCGAGTCCCGTATCGACCTCGACGGCCCGGCCTGACGGAGCAATGATCTTGATGCGCAGGTCCGCAAGACGCGCATGGCTCAGATTCAGTGTCAGTCCGATGCGATTAACTGTGCCCTCCCGGTCGACGAACACGCGCCGAACCAGAGGTATTACCTCGAGCGCCGTAATCGACCAGCCTTCGCGTTCCTGAAGATCCTGCGCCGCAAACGACCACTGCGAAATTCGTGCACCCTCGGCCGACGTGAGCACCATGCTGGCTGGATCAAACACGGTCATGCTGCCCTGCTGCGGCGGCAACGTCGCGAGCAATAATGGATAGTCATCGGCTACGAGGCTCGCCGCTCGCTGCCGTCGCCGCGGCGTCGACATCTCCAGCGACTCGAGTGTCGCGAGCAATGCATCATCGCGACGTTGCTCGCGCAGCGCTGCGAACGCCTGTCGATCCCAGTAGGCCGCACGCAGCGTTGCTGCGATTCGTCCTGGCTCCGGCAATGACTCGGCAAGCGCCGCGACCACGGCGATCTCGTCGGGCGACGCTGCCGCCAACGCGCGCTGTTCGATGAAGCTGCGGAAGAACCTGTTGGCGGTATCGGCATGCCCCGGGAAAGAACGAAAATTCTCGTAAGCAGAGCGTGCTTCTTCAAGTTCGACCGTCGAAGACGTGAGCACGCCTGTGTACAGGCGTGGCAGCCACTGCGTATACCAGAACGGAACCAGCGCGAACAGCAACAGGACACCGGCCACCATGGCGGGCACGCGCAATCGCAACGGCAGGTTCTCATTGGCCCAGCGCGCCGTAAACACGAGTTCATAGAGGCGATTTCGTACCCTGAGATTGCCGTCATGATCTATCTCGAGCAGCCCGACCGCCATGAGGCGTCGCTGCAGCGGGGATCCCAGGTCGGCCGGTACCTCGATGCCCTTGCGAATCTTGCCGTACAGGTTGAGCAGCGCCTCCTTGCGCTTCGCGTCGTTGTTGATGACGCGGTGAATGTGACTCATGTGCGGCTCACTATGAAGCGCCGCACGGCCGGCCAATTGGGTCCTGGCCAGCTTGTCGATGTGCTCACCAATGTCACTTTCGCCATGATCGCGCGACACCCAACGTGCAAGCTTCTGCGTCAGGTACGGTTGACCGCGCGTCCAGTAGTAGATGCGGTCGAGCGCAAGTTTGGCATCGTCTGCATCGAGATTCAGTTCGGTCGCAAACAGGTCGATCTGTTCGCGCGAAAAGTCATCGAGCACGATCTGTTGAGTTACGTTGAACGGCGACAGCTCGGGCTCCGCCACGAGACTGACCGGATCGCACTCACCAAGAAGCACGAACGTAAGGCGTGAAAAATCCGGATCCGTTGTGCGGGCATTGTGTGCCGCGCGAAAACTCGCCAGCAATTGATCGGCGAACGGCAAATCCTCGATGCACTGGATTTCGTCGACGAAAACGACAATGCGCTCGGCCACGAACTGCAAAACGATTTCCGAATAGAACTCGAGCAGGCGCTGGCGATTGCTGAGAATGGACTTGTCGTGCCACCAGGATTGCAGATCGTAGCGAATGCGCAACTGCCGCAAGAGGCGGTACGCGACGTTGTAGTACCAGCGGCCCGGGTCGCCACCACCGTCGCGTTCGCCGATCTGCTCGAGATCGAGGATTGCGACCTTGCGGCCGTTGGCCTCAAGTCGCGCAGCGGACGCCGCAATCAGGCTGGACTTGCCACTGCGATCGGGCGCCAGCACGTGAGCGTAACGTCCCGAGACGACCGTTTCGTACAAATGATCGTCGGCATCGCGGCCAATATAGCCAGCGCGAACGGCGTGCAGCGGCGTACCGACGCTGAAAAACTCGCCCGTCGCGTCCGTCTGAACGCGTTCGTCTTGCCCCAGCTTGTTGCCCGGATCCTCGCTCATATCTGTACCGAATTGCGACGCCGACTCATTTTCGCATTATTCTTTACAAAATGAACGATGAACGCGTGCTAAAAAAGGACCTGTTCGGCAAAGTGACGCTTCGCTCCAGGGACGGCGAACGCGTTGTCGTGCGCGATACGAGTGTTGCTCACTGGTCGCTGCGCTGGCTTGCCAGGCGGCTGATGCAACGTGAAGCCGCCGTACTTGCCTGTCTGGAGCACGTCGACGGCGTACCCCGGGTGCTGCGCTTCGAACGGGATCTGCTGACCCGAAGTTACCTCCGCGGCTCCCCGATGCATGAAGCCCGGCCCACGGACCTGAGCTGGTTCAACAACGCGGCGGCCCTGCTGCGCAGGCTCCATCGCGCCGGGGTCGTTCACAACGATCTCGCCAAGGAACCCAATGTGCTGGTCCTTGACGACGGTCGACCGGCGTTCATCGATTTCCAGATTGCCTGGCATAGTCGTCGCCGCGGCCGACTATTTCGCATCGCGGGCCGGGAGGACATCCGGCACCTGCTCAAACACAAGCGTACCTACTGCCCCGATCATCTGACCGCACGTGAGCACAGCATCCTCACGAATCCCTCCCCGTTATCGACATTCTGGATGAGAACATTCAAGCCGGTCTATCTCTTCCTGACGCGCAAATTGCTGGGTTGGGCCGATCGGGAGGGCGCATCCGACCGCGGCGCAACGAGTTAATGCAGGGCCTGGAATTCGCTATACTCCGGCTGCCTGCCACAACATCACAAGGGCCCCAAGTGGACTATTGTCACCAGCATAATCTCGTCGCACCGGAAGACGCCGGCCGCGAGCGCACGTTCGGCATCCGCGTTACGTTGCCGGCCGACGACACACTGCGAAAAATCGTCGGCGACGACTGGGAGCAGCTTCACTGGTATGCAACCGAAGAAGAGCGCGATGCGGCGTTCGACAACATGGCCGAACGTCATGGTTACTACCGCAAAACGGATTCCCCCACGCAAGTCCTCGAAAAAGTCACGCGCTGATCAGCGCGGGGGCGCGCCGATAAACAAATAGAAGTTCGACTGGCCCTGCTCGGCAAAACCGGCGGCCACGTACACGGGCCCAAGAAACGTATCGAATCCGGCGAACAGGCTGCCGTTGAACTGCATCGTATCGAAGCTGATGTCCGAGCGATTCTGCCAGACATTGCCAGCCTCGGCAGAAGCGCCAAGGTAGATGGGTGTATCGAGAAACCCGCTGGAGTTGCCGACCCTGCGATAATAGACCAGCTTGGCAAGTGCCGCATGGGGCCCACTGATCTCGCCACGCTCAAGTCCCGACAGGCGCAGGAAACCTCCGAGCGGGAAGAAGTCCTGTACCGCGCCGTCCGATTCCAGCGTGGTCGCATAGCCGAGCCCGAGTTGCAGACTGTTCTTGCCTCGCGACCAGGTCTGGGCAATTTCGCCCTCAATCGTGTCAAACCTGGAGTCGGCGCCAAGCCCCGGGCGCGACAGCGTCCACTTGAGATCGGTACGCATGCCTTTGCGCGGGAAGCGCGAATTGTCGAGCGTATCGAACCGCAGACGTGCGAAAGCTCCGCCGGTTTCAAAATCGATATTGGGCAGTGCCGGGTCGCCGATCTTGACCCGAGCTTCGCCGATGCCAGTGAAAACGCCGATGCGGAATTCACCGACGCGACCGAGTTCCCTGCCGAAATCAATGCCACCTTCTGCCTCAGACAGGCGCAGCCTGGCAACCGTGGCATCGCCCGTGAACGCATTGATGTTCGATTGTTGCAGGTTAATATGCGGCGCGACGAACAGTCGTGAGTCGAAGCTCAGCGGCTGGTAGAACTCGGAGAAGAGTTTCGGGTCCGTACCCAACCGCAAATCATTGCGCCACTCCGCACCGAGCCGGTTGATGCCGGCACGAGTCAATCGAGAAGACACATTGAAACCAGTGGATCCTTCGAAGTCGTCTTCGAGTGACACGCCGAATTGCAGAAAATTCGGACCCCAGCGCTTGGTGCTGGCACGATATTCGACTCCCGTGCGGCCGTCCTCCTCCACGAGACTGTAGCTGACCTTCTCGTAGAGCTGCAGGCCATAGAGCCGGTCGGCGTTGTGGGCCAGGATATCGTGGTCGATCGGGTCGCCTGCTTCTACGGTCAACTTCGATTCAAGCACCGCGGGTGCAAGTTCACCGTCGTGAATGACGCGAACAAAGGCCAGGTGGGAGGCGGGCTCGACAGTCTTCCTGCGGCTTGCGAGGTAGCCTTGCCACGCTGACTCGCTCAGAGCGATCTCACGAAGTTTGGTTGCCTGGCGACGTGCCGCATCTTCGCCTGGATTGATCGTCTCGACGATATTCCCGAAGTCAGTTGATGCAAACACGCCGAGTTCGGGACGAATGAGCACGTCGCTTTCGCTCAGCTTGTCGATCTGCCGCAGCGTTTCCTTGCGAATCAGAATCGTCAGCATCTGTTCGGATATGGCGAGAACCGAATCAAGTTCGTCCGCCGCATACAGAGGAAACTCGACATCAACGGCGATAATCACGTCAACGCCCATCTTCTGCATGACGTCGACGGGCAGGTTGCCAACGATACCGCCGTCGACGAGCATGCGGCCATCTATGGTCACGGGTGCGAATGCACCCGGTACCGACATGCTTGCGCGAATCGCCTGCGCCAGATCGCCCTCGCCCATTACCCACGCCTCGCCTCGCTCGATGTCGGATGCAATTGCCCGGAACGGGATCGGCAGGCGATCGAAATCATCGATGTGGGAGACCTCGAGTGTGAGTTCGCGCAACAACAGGTCAAGCGTCTGTCCCTGGATGACGCCCTGCGGCAAAACGAGCTCGGTACCGCGGAGGCCGAGTTCGAAGTCGATCGGAAATTCGCCCTCGTCCTGCTTCCGACGGAAGCTGAGGTCTTCGCGCAGGGGCTGGTCGGACAACGCCGCCGCCCAGTCGAGCGACCCTACCAGCGCTTCGAGTTCCGTCGCGCTCATGCCGGTGGCATAGAGCCCGCCGACGATGGCCCCCATGCTGGTGCCGGCAATGGCGTCGATGGGAATCCGCTGGCGCTCGAGCTCCTTGAGAACCCCAATGTGGGCGGCACCGCGGGCACCACCTCCACCGAGAACCAGTCCGACTCGCGGTCGGTCCTGCACGATGTCGCTGGCGATTACCTGCCCGGCCACCAGGCACAGCAACACGCCCGACAGCCATCGCTGTCGTCCCGAATTCTTCATAGGCTTACTCCACGCGCAATGAGTCGGCATATGCGATGAGTTGGCCGAGCTCTTGCGCTTGTCGCTGCGGGTCCCAGCCCGCCTCTGCGGTCGCCACTGTCGCGATCGCATCGTATATGGATCGTCCCTGGTCCGCATCGAATCCAACCATCATACGTCGGAACACAATGTCCTCGAGTGTACGCGCAAACTCTTCGCGCAGCGCAAAAGCAACCTCTGCAGCAAGCACCCGTTTATCGGCGTCCAGCGTTCGGCAGAGCTCATCGCTTTCGCCACAGATATCGGCAATTGCAACCGCCCTGCCGCCATAGATCGACAGCAATCTCTCGATGCCGTGGTCCGCCAGGATACCCAGCCCGGCCAGCGCCTCGCGCGCACGATCGATCCCGAACGCGCCGGGCAAGTCGGCGTTGCGTGTGCGGCATTTCGGGAGTTTCAGGTGCTGCAGACGTGCGAGTTTGTCGACGGTCTGTTCGGCAAGATTGCGATACGTCGTCAACTTACCGCCAACGATCGAAATGAGCCCCCTGGCCACGTCGTCGTTGACCTTGATGATATGACGCCGCGTGATAGCCGACTCGGGCCCCTCGTCCTTGTACGGCAATGGCCGTACACCGGCGTACGCATAGTGAATATCGGCCCGGTCCAGGTTAGCGGCGGGGAAAACACGATTGGTCTCGGCAAGCAGATAGTCGACCTCCGGGCCGCTGGCGCGGACGCGGTCGAGATCGTCGTCGTAGCGAATGTCGGTCGTTCCGATCAGGTACTGTCCGTACCAGGGAATGATGAAGAAGGGCCGCCCGTCCGCAGCAGCTTCGACGTAGAACGCATCGTGCGGCGCACCTTCGAACGGTCCGACAACAATGTGGCTGCCCTTCGTGCCACCCATGAGCCGCTTGCTGGGGCCGGGTGCCGTTTCCAGAACCTCGTCGACCCACGGGCCCGCTGCATTGACCACCGCCTTCACTTTGACCCTTTGCTCGCTGCCATCGGCAGCGCGGAAAACGACCTCGTTGACGGCGCCGTTTTCGACACCGATGCGCACTACTTCAGAATGGGTGCGAATGTCCGCCCCGGCAGATCGGGCTGCGAGCAGGTTTTCCAGCACCAGCCGT
>JAAUYD010031843.1_pt1 | contig 11539 bp, 11 predicted proteins | sample 7278101 | NCBI WGS metagenome assembly JAAUYD01 (sample SAMN14350128, study PRJNA611818) | marine sediment metagenome | isolation source: surface marine sediment (0.6m) | place: French Polynesia: Moorea | collected 2018-08 | reverse complement strand
GCTCGCCGTCCTCGCCGAACGCCTCCTCCTCGAAGAAGCACCACGTGATGTCCCCGCTCCGGAGGAACTCCTCGTTGCGGGGTGACTCGTCCTCGATCGTCGTGAACGCCGTCCGCATCGCGCCGGGCTCCCACTCGTCGACGATCTCGAGGGCTCTCGCCCGCAGCTCGTCGCAGGCTGCCGGCGACGCGAAGTCGGGCACGACGAGGAAGCCGTCGCGCCGGTACCGCTCGATCTGTTCGGATGTCAGCACGACTGCGAGCCTACGCCTCGCGGTGGCGGCGGTCCGTCGCCCGAGGACGTTGTGGGCACGTCGACCCGGTTGCCACGGTGGGCGCGATCGCACCCTGGCTCCGTCCAGATGTCATCAAACCGACATCAAGTCTGGACCGTTTCGTGCCGAAGGAGCGAGTGGACGGATGGGGCGCTCAGCGAGGACGGGCCATGGCGGATGTGCAGGATTCGACGCAGCGAGATCGGATGCGGTGCTACACCGCGACGTTCCACGACGACTGGATCGGTCACCCCGGCGCCGGCGACGCCCGCGATGCCGTGCCGTGCACGGCGGTCGCGGTGCTGCGTCGCGGCCTGCCGATCGTCTCGGCGGCCGGGTTCGACGTCGGCGACCTCGACGGCGTGGTCGTCGACGCCGACGGACTCGTGACCCATCTCGTCGCCCAGCCCGGACATCGCTTCGGCGATCGCGACCTCGTCCTTCCCATCGCCCGCGCGTGCCTCGGTACGGATCCGATCCGGGTCGTGCTCTCGCGGGCCGCCATCGCCGCCCTTCCCCCGGCGATGATCCACTGGTCGGCGACGCCGACGCTGCTCCCCGCGCAAGACATCGGGGAGCGGCGTCGGCGCGTCGTCAGGTGCTCCCCGGCCGGAACGCACCGGCGCACGGCGATCCCGCGCCGTCGGCCGGCCGAGCGCGAGCGCCCGGCCCTCGTGGCCGTGTGAGCGGCGAACGCCCCGAGCGATCCGGCGCCGGCTCCCGGCCGCGGGTCAGTGTTCGCCCTTGCGATACACCTGGCCGTCGGCCGCCGGCATCCGCAGACGCTGTGCGGCGAAGATCAGCACGATCAGCACGAGCGCGAACGGCATCGTGTTGGGCAGCCAGCTCGGTGCGGTGTCCGAGAGCAGGTACCAGAGCACCATGCCGGATGCGAGTACACCGGCGAGGATCACGTCGGTGCGCTTGCCGCGCCGGTAGGCCCAGACCACGACGCCGGTGAGCCCGACCGCGATGACGAGCAGGAGCGCGTGCGTCGAGCGTCCGTCGAGGTCGAGCAACGACATGCCGAACGGGTAGCCGAACAGCAGTGCGGCGGCGAGCACGCCGTACGGGCGCCAGTTGCCGAAGATCAGTGCCGCGAGGCCGATGAAGCCGCGCCCCTGTGTCTGACCCTCCTGGAAGAACCCCGACAGCTCCATCGCGATGAAGGCGCCGCCGAGTCCGGCGAGGGAGCCGGAGATGATCACGGCGATGTACTTCTGGCGGATGATGTCGACGCCGAGCGACTCGCCGGCGACCGGGTGCTCACCGGCGATGCGCAGGCGGAGACCGAACCGGGTCTTCCACATGACCCACGCGGTGAGGGGCACGAGCGCGAGCGCGATCAGGGTGAACAACGACAGGTTCAGCATCAACCCGCGGGCGAACCCGGCCATGTCGGAGATGAAGAAGATGTCGCGGTCGTCGATGTTGCCGAGCAGGTCGGGCGTGTCGGCGCCACCGGCGAGGAACGGGATCGTGACCTTCCGGAGGCCGCCGACATCGGGCGACTGGGTCGGGTTGTTGAACACCTCGGAGTTGAGGAAGCGAGCGATGCCCGGAGCGGCGATGTTGATCGCGACGCCGGAGATGATGTGATCGACCCCGAACGTCACCGTCGCGACCGCGTGGATGAGACCACCGAGCGCGCCGCCGAGCAGGCCGATGACCAGGCCGGCCCACACGCCGTACTCGAGCGTCCCCCACGCCCCGAACCAGGTGCCGAGGATCATCATGCCCTCGAGCCCGATGTTGACGATGCCGGCGCGTTCGGCGTAGAGGCCGCCGAGCCCCGCCAGCAGGATCGGAACGCTCCATCGGAGCATCGCCTGTGCCGCGGTGACCGAGGTGAGCCGGCTGACGTCGCCCTCCTCGAGCGCCTCGATGAACGCGACGATGAAGATGCCGGCCGCGGCGAAGATCATGTACCGCGCCCATGCGGGCATCGTCCAGAGCCAGGCGAACGACCGGCCGAGCGTTGGTTCTTGCATCGTCATCCCGAAACCGCCTCGGGCACGGCGAGCGACGCCAATCGGACTTCTTCTCGCTCCTTGATCCGTCTGACGAACTCGTACGAGATGACCGCCGCGAGCAGGATGACGCCCTGCATGATCGTGACGATCTCCTTCGACGCCGATCCGGTGATCTGGAGGATGCTCGACGACGCGTCGAGGAACGCGAACAGCAAGGCGCCGATCGCGATGCCGACCGGGTTGTTGCGGCCGAGCAGGGCGACGGCGATCCCGGCGAATCCGAAGCCGGGGGTGAAGTTCTGATCGTGGCGATGGTTGCGGCTGAGGATGTCGACCATCCCGACCAGCCCGGCGACTGCGCCGGACGCGAGCATCGCGAACAGGATCATCCGCTTCGGTGGGACGCCACTCGCCTTGGCGGCCAGCGGGTTGTAGCCGCTGGCACGCAGGTCGAAGCCGAGCCGCGAGCGGTTGATGAGCAGGTGGTAGACGATGCCGACCGCCACCGCCACGGCGAGCACGCCGCTCAGTTCGCGGCCGCGCATGATGTCCCGGGTGAAGATCTCGACCAGCCAGTTGAGATCGAAGATCCAACCCGACTCCTCGATCAGCTTCGTGCCGGAGTTGGTCGACAGCTCGCCATCGCGCCACTCCACGCTCAGCCACGCCAACACGCCGCCGGTGGCGATCAGGTTGAGCATGATCGTCGAGATCACCTCGTTGATTCCGCGAGCGGTCTTGAGGAGACCGGCGAGGCCGGCCCACAGCGCACCGACCACCATGGCGACGACGATGATGAACAGCACGTGGATGAAGCCCGGCAGGACGATCGCACCGCCGGCTGCCGCCGCGAAGAACGCACCCATCTGGTACTGCCCCTCGACGCCGATGTTGAAGAGGTTCATCTTGAACCCGATCGCGACGGCGACACCGGAGATGTACAGCGGTGTCGCCTTGTTGAGCATGTCGATGACGGTCTCGAGCGTCGTGCCGTGCTTCACCATGTCGGAGTACGCGGTGAGCGGGTTGCTGCCGGCGATGACCAGCACCAACGACGACAGTGCGATCGCGAAGACGATCGCGGTGACCGGGGCCGCCGCGCTCAGGGCGAGGGATCGGAAGCGGTTCTGCGTCATGCGCTCACCTCGTCGGTCGCCGCGCCGGTCATGTACGAGCCGAGATCTCGCGGTGTGATCTCGGCCGGGTCGAGGCGGGCCACGACCCGGCCGTGGAACATGACCAGGATCGTGTCGGACAGACCGATCAGCTCGTCGAGATCGGCGGAGATCAAGAGGGTGGCGAGCCCGGCGCTGCGAGCATCGCGGATGTTCTGCCACACGGCGGCCTGTGCGCCGACGTCGATCCCGCGGGTGGGATGGGCAGCGATCAGCAGCTTCGGATCGGCGACCATCTCGCGGCCGATGATCAGCTTCTGTTGATTCCCGCCGGACAACGCGTGGGCGGCGACGTCGACATTGGGTGTCTTGACGCCGAACTCCTCGCGGATCTCCTCGGTGCGTTGGCGCGATCCGCTGCGGTCGATCCACCAGCCCTTCGAGTAGGGCGGGCTGGTCTGGTGGCCGAGGGCCGCGTTCTCCCAGAGCGGCGAGTTGAGCAACAACCCCTCGGCCTGGCGGTCCTGTGGCACGTAGCCGATCCCGGCCTCGCGGCGGCGGCGGACGGGCCAGGAAGTGATCGCCTCGCCGAGCAGGGTGATCGTCCCTGCGTCGGGATGGACCGTGCCGACGATCGAGCCGATCAGCTCGGCCTGTCCATTGCCCTCGACGCCGGCGATGCCGACGATCTCGCCGCGGTGGATGTCGAACGAGACGTCGGCCACCACGGGGCGTTCGTTCTCGAGCACCGTCACGTCGCGGACCGACAAGGCCACCTCGTCGGTGACGGTCGACTCGGTCGTGTCGGGCGTCGGCAGCTCGCTGCCGACCATCAGTTCCGCGAGCTCATCGGTGGTGACGTCGGCGGCATCGACCGTTGCGACCGTTCGGCCCTGGCGGAGCACCGTGATCGAGTCGGCGATCTCGAGCACCTCGAGCAGCTTGTGGTTGATGAACAGGATCGTCGCACCGTTGCGCTTCAGCTCGCGGAGGTTCGCGAACAGCGCCTCGACCTCCTGGGGCACGAGCACGGCCGTCGGCTCGTCGAGGATGAGGATCTCCGCGCCTCGGTACAGGACCTTGATGATCTCGATCCGCTGCTTCTCGCCGACCTCGAGCTCTTCGACGAGCTCGTCGGCGTGCACGTCGAGTCCGTAGTCGCGTCCGACCTGTTCGAGGTGCTCGCGGGCGTCGTCGAAGTCGATCCGGCCGAGGCTCTTGACCGGCTCCGACCCGAGGATCACGTTCTCGAGGACCGTCAGGTTGTCGGCGAGCATGAAGTGCTGGTGCACCATGCCGATCCCCATGTCGATCGCTTCGCTCGGTGAGTCGAAGCGCACCTCTTGGCCCTTGACGCGCATGGTGCCCTCGTCGGGCGGCTGCATGCCGTAGAGGATCTTCATGAGGGTCGATTTGCCGGCGCCGTTCTCGCCGACGATGGCGTGGATCTCCCCATCTTCGACGGCGAGGTTGACGCCGTCGTTCGCGATCACGCCGGGAAACCGCTTGGTGATGTCGATCAGCTCGATGGCAAGCGCCACAGTGTCCTCCCCACGTCAGTGTCCTCCCCAGGTCCGGTCGTCGTGCGTCGCTCCGGTTCGATGGAACCATAGAGCACCGACGCGGCTCCAGAAGCACGAAAGCGGGACCGGACGATGTGTCCGGTCCCGCTTCGCGAGTGTCGTCACCGCGGCCGGGCGGCCGCAGCGGTCTGGATCAGGCGTCGTCCGGGAGCGTCGGAACCACGACGTCGCCGGCGATGATGGCCGCCTTGGCCGCCTCGAGCTGATCGACGATGTCGTCGACGAAGCCACCCGACGTCGAGTAGCCGACGCCGTCGACCGAGAGGTCGTAGCGGGTCTCACCCGCCGTGAAGCTGCCGTCGAGCGACGCCTTGACGATCTCGTACACGGCGACGTCGACGCGCTTCAGCATCGACGTGAGGACGAACTCCTGCACCGACGGGTCGACCGTCAGGTACTGGTCGGAGTCGACCCCGATGCCCCACACCTTGGTGCCGGTCGACTCGGTCGTCTCGGCGGCGGCCTGGAACATGCCCGAGCCGGACAGGCCGGCGGCGGCGTAGATGATGTCGGCGCCCTCGGAGTACATCGCGTTCGCGATCTCCCGCGCGCGGTCGGGAGCCTCGAAGCCCGAGAACTCGGGGAACTCGGTGATGTACGCCGACGTGATCTCGATGTCGGGGTTGACCGACCTCGCGCCCGCGATGTAGCCGGCCTCGAACTTCTCGATCAGGCCGATGCCGCTGACACCGCCGATGAACCCGACCTTGCCGGTCGTGGACTTGAGCGCTGCGGCCACACCGACGAGGTACGAGCCCTGCTCCTCGCTGAACACGAGTCCGGCCGCGTTCTCGGCGATGGGAGACGGCGGGTCGGTCTCGAAGTTCAACATCGAGTCGTCGATGATCGCGAACTGCACGTCGGGGTTCTCGGCGGCGACCGTCGCCGCGTCGGCGGCGAAGGAGAAGCCGACGCCGATCACGAGATCAGCGTTCTCGGCCTGGAGCTGGAGGTCGGTGCCTCGAGCCGAGGCGTCGGTCGGCGTGACCTCGTTGAAGGAGATCCCGAAGTCGGCCGCCGCCCGGTCGATGCCGGCGGCTGCCGAGTCGTTGAACGACTGGTCGCCGCGGCCGAGCAGGTCGAAGGTGAGACCGACGGTGAGGTCGGAGCCGTCGAGATCGGCGGGCTCGTCGGCCGCCGTCGAATCAGCCGGCTCGTCGGCGGGCTCGTCGGCGGGTTCGTCGGCCGGCTCGTCAGCGGGCTCGTCGGCGGGCTCGTCCGCAGGTTCGTCCGCGGGTTCGTCGGCCGGTTCGTCAGCGGGCTCGTCGGCGGGTTCGTCGGCCGGCTCCTCCGCGGTCGCCGGCTCGTCTGCCGCGTCGTCGTCATCGTCGCCACCGCAGGCCGCGAGGACCAGCGAGGCGGCGAGACCTGCTGCAAGCAGTCGCTTGCTCTTGATCATGTCTCCCCCTTGTTGGGACAGGTAGAGCGGATATCGCAAGTGTTCACGTGAACGGCACCACCCTACTCCGTCTCCCCGGGGCGCCGGGTTTGCCACCGGCACGGTGATCGCGCAGCCGGTTTGTCAGACTGCCGCCATGGCTGTGGTACTGACCGAGATCCGTGACGGGGTGGCGACGCTCACCCTCAACAACCCCGACGAGCGCAACACGATGACCGCACCGATGGTCGCCGGCATCGTCGAGGCGATGGACGCGTTCGAAGCCGACGAGGGGGTCGGGGCGGTCGTGGTCACGGGAGCCGGCAGCGCGTTCTGCGCGGGAGCGAACCTCGGCAACCTCAAGGTCGCGACCGCCGAGAGCCTCGGGAACATCTACGAGGGGTTCCTGCGCATCGCCCGCAGCCCGCTGCCGACGCTGGCGGCGGTCAACGGCGCCGCCGTCGGTGCCGGGATGAACCTCGCCCTCGGGTGCGACGTCCGGATCGCCGCTGAGCGGGCCCGCTTCGACACCCGCTTCCTGCAGATCGGGCTCCACCCGGGCGGGGGCCACACGTGGATGCAGCGCCGGATCGTCGGCCAGCAGTCGGCGATGGCGGCGATCGTGTTCAGCCAGGTGCTCGACGGCCGGGAGTCGGAACGGGTCGGCCTGTCGTACAAGTGCGTGCCCGACGCCGAGTTGCTCGAGGCGGCGCACGAGTTCGCCCGGGGCGCGGCGACCGCGCCCCGCGAGCTCGCGATCCTCACCAAGCAGACGATCACGGACATGGCCGACATCGACGAGCACCCCGATGCCGTCGCACGCGAGCTCGACCCGCAGCTCTGGACCGTGCAGCAGCCCTGGTTCGAGGAGCGGATCGCGGCGCTCCAGCGCAAGATTTCCAGCAAGAAGTGATCGTGGATTTGTGACGGAGTGGGGCAAACCGGTCACTCTCCGTGCCTGAGGGTGACGGGTTCGCGCCGAGCGCCGCGGACCGCTGCGATCGCGGTGGAATCGCGCACAACTGTTACCTCTGGCCCTGGCGACGGCCATCCGGCGTTCGGCTACAGTTCAGCCAAGGGGAGGAGCTACACCAACCGACAAGGAGGTAGCCCGAATGAGCCAGCGACATCGCACTGCGGAAGTGCCGTTGCCGCCCAAGCAGGAACTGCGTGCCCACGCCCACAGCGAGCGGCATCGCATTCATGTGGAGCTCAACCAGGTGGCGCATCAGGTGAGTGCCGGCGAGGATCCGGAGGATCTGCACGAGCCCGGTACCGCTTGGAAGCCGATGCATCACCACGACGCTGAGGTCGCCAAGGAGAAGTTGGCGAAGCAGCGCAAGCGCAACCGTCGTCATTGGAAGACGAAGATGTGGAAGCGCCGCACCAAGATGCGCCAGGAGCGCGCCGAGGCCTTCCGCCTCGCCGCCGAAGGCGAGTTCTGAGACCGACGTCGGTCACCGGGAGCTCACCTCCCGGACACATCGATCACGGCACGACGGATTGGCCGGCTGCGGCGACGCGGCCGGTCAGCCCGTGATCCAGGTGGCGACGAGTTCGGGCCCGCGAACGGCCCACTCCTCGGCGGTGATCGCATAGCGCACGTGGTCGTCCCACGTGCCGTTGATCTCGAGGAACCGCTCGGCGATGCCTTCGTCGCGCAGGCCGAGCTTCTCGACGACGCGGCGGCTGTTCGTGTTGCGCGGCACGATGCAGATCTCGATCCGGTGCAGCTGCAACTGCTCGAACGCGAACCGGAGCACGACCACGACCGCCTCGGCGATGTAGCCGTGGCCCGCGTGTGATTCGTCGATCCAGTAGCCGACCGTCGCCGACTGCAGCGCGCCGCGCGTCACGTTGTTGAGGTTGACCTCGCCCGCGAATCGCTGGTCGACGAACACGCCGAACGGGTAGGCGTGGTCGGACGACCGCTCCCGCTCGCGTGCGCTGCACCTCGCCTCGAACGCGCTGCGGTCGCGGGTCGGGTCGGGGAGCGACGCCGTCCGTTGCGGCTCCCACGGCACCAGCCAGCCCTCGTTGCGCACCCGGACCTCCCGCCACGCCTGGAAGTCGGCCGGGCCGAGCGGCCGCAGCATGATCCGCTTGCCGTAGAGCCGAGGCTGGGGTTGGCGACGGAGGAGGCTCGAGGGGTGGCGCATCATGGGACCGATCAGCGGTGCGGGCCGAGCAGCGTGACCTCGTCGAGGCGGAGACGGCGGACGACGGCCAGCAGGATGCAGCACGAGGCGACGACGGTCTCCACGGCGTCCGACGCTAGTCCGGGATTGTGGGCCCGGTCGCGAGCGGTCTCGGTCGCGAGCATCCGGAAGATCTCCTCGGCGTCGGGCTTCGACAGCTCGATCGCATCGGGTGCCTCGTCGGCGCCGACCTCGACGCGGGCGATCGCCTCGATCGGCGGACCGGCACACCGGAGCGTCGTCACGTCGCCGAGCGTTTCGTGGGCGCGGAGGATGTCGTCGAGCTCGTCGGTGATGACGCCGAGCGCATTGGTGAGATCCTCGGGCCGCGGGGGGTCGTGGTCGCTCAGCCAGCGTTCGGTGAGGTTGGCCGCGCCCCACGGGATCTCCACCGACGGTCCGTCCGGGACGGCGATCGCGCTGGCCGTCGCGCCGACGACGAGGTCGGGGCGGTCGGTGGGGTCGTCGTCGCCGGCTGATGCCGTCAGCTCGCGTTCGATCCAGCGGCCGACGGGGTCGTCACCACCGGCGAGGTACCACGCCCAATGCGCGTGGAGGCACTTCACCCCGGTGCGCGTCCCCCCGACGCCGCCGCTCGGCCGAGGGCCGGTGTGGCCGTCGGCGATCGCGGCGTCGCGCTCGGCCGCGTAGCGATCGTGGGCGGCGGCGAGCTCGACGGCGTCGACCTCGGCCTCGGCGCGATCGACGCCGCCGGCCGATTCGAGCTGGCCGATCCGGCGGCTCTCGTCGGAGCCGACCAGCCAGTACCGGGTCGGCATCGGGGTGCCGTCGTCGAGGAACGGAGCGTTGCGCAGGACGACCGGGTCGCCCGCGTCGTCGCGGACGACGATGTCGAACTCGCCGCGCGGCTCGCGACCGAGCAACTCGCGGACCCGAGCTGCGTCGCCCGGGGACACGGTCACGGCGACGGGATCAGCCGCGCCGGCGCAGCAGGAAGAGCAGCAGCAGGATCGCGGCGATCGCCGGGCCGAGCCGCTTGAGCATCGCAGGGCCGGCCATGTCGGCGAGGTCGACCGGCTCCGCGGCCGGGCCCTCGATCTTGCGGACCTTGGGCTCCTCCGCCGTGGCGGTCGCCGTGGTGGCGGCTGCGGTCGCGGCGGCGGGTTCGGCCGCGTCGGCCGCCGGCGCGGCGTCGGCCGCAGGGGCGTCGGCGCCCTGCTCGTCGAGCATGGTGTTGAGGTTGGCGGCGAACTGGTCCATCAGCTTCTTGCTGACGTCGCCCATGATGCCGCGCCCGAACTGGGCGACCTTGCCGGTGATGTGGAGATCGGCGGTGACGACGCACTTCGTGCTCGTCGGCGAGAGCGCTTCGGCCTCGGCGAGGATGTCGGCCTCGGCGTTGCCGCGGCCGCCGGTGTCGCGACCCTTGCCCTTGAGCTTGGCCTTGTAGTTCTCGTCGTCGCGCTCGACGAACTGGGCCTCGCCTTTGAACTGCGCGGTGACCGCCCCGAGCTTGACCTTGACGCGGCCGCGGTAGACGTCGCCCTCGATCTCCTCGAGCTGTGCGCCGGGAAGGCACGGAGCGATTCGCTCGACGTCGCAGATGATCGGCCACGCCTCCTCGATGGGGCGGTTCACGGTGAATTCGTTGACGATCTGTTCTGCCATGTTCGGAGATCCTCCAGGGTGTCGATGTCGGCCGCCGACCCGGGGCAGGGTATCTGCTCCACCAGCTCGGGCCTCAAACGGGCGACGGCCCGGGCACCCGCGTCGCCCTCGGTCGGCATCAGGGGCCAGACCTCGCGTGCGAGGCGGACCGGATTGCGGGGTCGGCCGTCATAGGTCGCGATCGCGATCGGCGCCCGGGCGGCGGCGACGCGCCGCCACGCCTCGGCCGTGATCGCCGGCTGGTCGGCGAGTCCGACGACGACCGCGTCGACGCCGTGGAGTCGGTTCGCAGCGGCGAGACCGACCTGTAGCGACGTGCTCTGGCCCGCCGCCCAGTCCGGATTGTGGACGCGGATCACGCGGTCGAGCACGTCGGCGTCGAGCCCGCCGAGGTCGACGGCGCCGGTCACGACGACGACGGGGCCGATCGCGGCGTCGAGCGCTGTCGCGATCGCTCGCTCGGCGATCGGCCGACCGTCGAGCTCGGTGAGCAGCTTGTGGCGCTCGCCCGTGAACCGCGAGCCCCCGCCGCCGGCGAGCACGATCGCGGCGGTCCGATGCCTCCCGTCGCCGGCCGGGTCGGGTTCGGTGTCGGCGCCCGGGTCGGCGACGTGCTCGGCGTCCGGGTCGGCGGCCTGCCCGGCGGCCGATGTCCGGGCTGGCTCGGCGTCGGTCATGTGGCGAGTATCGCGCCTCAATCGCCGATCTCGTGGCGTGGCCCCCGGTCCGCCGTTCGATGACACCGAGATGGCGTTCTCATGTCACGGACATGACAGAAGCTTGACGGGAACGCTTGTTTGTTGCGGATGTATGTCGATAACGTGGCGATCAGCACACGACAGCCGGGTCCCAACCGGCACCGAGACCGACGCCTCCGGCGCATCTCTCGCGGACAGAGATCCTCTCGATGATTCGACGCACCCCCACCACCTCCCCGTCGCGCCCGAGCCGGCGCATCGCGATGGCGATCGCGGCGGCGACGATCGGCCTCAGCGCGCTGGCCGTGGGCGACGGTGCCGGCGCGTCACCGAAGACCGCCTCGCTGGCGCTCGCGTCGGAGGCCGAGCAGGCGCTCGTCGCCTACGCCGACTGGGAGACCGACAGGAACCCCGCCGACTACGTGCGCTTCGTCGAACGCCGCGACGCAGCGGCGACGATGACCGCGGCCGATCTCGAGGTCGATCCGTCCGAACTGCGTGCGGCGTGGGCCGGCGTGCCCTTCGCCCAGCAGCGGGCGGTGCTGGCCGCGATGTCGCAGCTCGGCGTGCCGTACCGCCGCCTCGCATCCGAGCCGGGGGTCGGCTTCGACTGCTCCGGTCTCACGCTGTGGGCCTACGCCCAGGCCGGTGTCGAGCTCCCTCGTGTGAGCCGCGACCAGATCCGTGCCGC
>JAAUYD010053038.1_pt1 | contig 11542 bp, 7 predicted proteins | sample 7278101 | NCBI WGS metagenome assembly JAAUYD01 (sample SAMN14350128, study PRJNA611818) | marine sediment metagenome | isolation source: surface marine sediment (0.6m) | place: French Polynesia: Moorea | collected 2018-08 | reverse complement strand
GACACGCCCAGGGCCACGCCGTAAACGCCCTCGGTGGTCAGCCAGTAGTGGGACATGCCCTTGGCCAGGCTGGCCCCTTTGTGGGCAATGACCTCGGGCATGTGCGGCCCGCCAAAGGTGTAAATGATGAACACGGTGGCCACCACCATCAAAGGCGGTCCCAATGCTCGGCGGGTAGCCTCCAGCAGCAGGGCCAGGCCCGTAATGGCCACCACCAGATCCATGGTGGTGGGGTCGCCCGGTCGATCCGCCAGCGCCGCATAAAACCAGAACAGATAGGAGGCGCAGAAGGCGGCCACCAGGGCAATGATCCAGTCCTGAACCGGTATGTAGCTGCGCGGCGACGATTTGAAGGTTGGATAGGCCGTGTAGGAAAGAAATATAGCAAAGGCCAAATGAATGGCCCGGGCTTCGGTGTCGTTAAGTACAAAGATGTTGAAAATGAAGGGCAGCGGCGACGCGTACCACAGCTGAAACAGCGTCCAGAGCAATGGGACATAAAAGAGGATATTCTTGGATATCGCGCCGGTGGGATTGCGAGCGCCAGACTCAGTTTCAGCAACCAACGCATCGGGATCGATGGATGACGCCGTCTTGCTATTCGATTCGGCCATGGCTGAAGGTCCTCCCTGGAAAGCGATGGGTATCCGCTAATACTGAAACGTGCTGCCGGAGGAAAAAATGATGGAAACCACCTCGACGCCTGCGCAGAACACCTCGCTGGTTATGTATTGCACTTTAAGGAACTGCGCGCACAGCCCTTACAGCTGCGCACGCAGTTCAGCAAGCGGCTATTTCAACAGGCCGGCTTCCATATAGTATTTTTTGGCGCCGTCATGCAGCGGTGCGGACAGGCCGTCTTTGATCATCTCTTCCTTCTTCAGGACGCCGAAGGCCGGGTGCAGCTTCTTGAAGTCGTCGAAATTCTCGAATACCGCCTTGACGATCTCGTAGATGACTTTTTCGGGCACCTTGGTGGAAGATACGAAAGTTGCGCCCACGCCGAAGGTCATGGTGTCCGTGTCGGTACCGCGGTACATGCCGCCGGGAATGGTGGCCATGCGGTAGTAATCGTTGTCGGCGACCAGCTTTTCGACGGCTTTGCCAGTGACGCTGACGACCACGGCGTCACAGGAGGTGGTGGCCTCTTTGATGGAACCGTTGGGATGGCCGACGGTATAGACCATGGCATCGATTTTATTGTCGCACAGGGCGCTTGACTGTTCGGCGGCTTTCAGCTCGGAGGCCAGTTTGAAATCGTCTTTGCTCCACCCCAGCGCTCCCATGAGAACCTCCATGGTGCCGCGTTGGCCGGAACCGGGGTTGCCGATGTTGACCCGTTTGCCCTTGAGCTGCATGAAATCAGTAACGCCGGAGTCCTTGCGGGCGACCACGGTAAAGGGCTCGGGATGGACCGAGAAGACGGCCCGCAGATCCTTGTTGGGACCTTTATCCTCGAATTTGCTGGTGCCGTTGTAAGCATGATATTGCCAATCGGACTGGGCCACCCCCATGTCCAGTTCGCCAGCGGCGATGGCATTGAGATTGTAAACCGAACCGCCGGTGCTCTCGACGCTGGCACGGATGCCGTGGGACTTTCTACCCTTGTTGACCAGACGGGCAATGGCGCCACCAGTGGGGTAGTACACACCGGTCACGCCGCCGGTGCCGATGGTGACGAATGTGGTTTCAGCCTGTACCGGTGCGGGACCAACGCCGGCAAGCAGACTCAGGCCAAAAAACAGCGCAGTGACAACGAGAAATGACTTTTTCATCCGAACCTCCTTAATTGTGGTCAATCATCGTGACCGGTTGGTAATAACGGGCATGGTATGCCACTATTGTGTGACCCTCCTCCAACACACCGTCAATTCACATGAAACCATCGATAGAAAATCCATGCGAACACGCACCCGGACGATGGGCGTGCAGTGTCGGCATCTGTTCTGACCGCTGGTCTTTACGCTTGATATGCTAAAACGGATTCAACAAATGAAAGGCACATGTTTTGCTGAGTCCGTAAATGAGCAAGGTTTGTGCCACCTGCTTTCAAGGGCGCAGGAGAAGACTCGACAGGTATCGAGACGCTTTACAATTAGGTTTACGGGCTGATTGCGAAGAAAAGCCAAGCTGATGAAGCTTGAACAAGATATAAAGGTAATATAAGGGAATTTGATCAATTCATCAACCTTGAAAACCAAGGCGCGCTCTGGCAGGGGTGGCAGCCGCTGAATACGGCTTTACAAAATTGACCATTTGATCAATTATGGCTGATATGCTCAACATGTTGATGATACCCGCAGCCTTCTCACGGGCGGTCCCTCGCTGCCCACAGCTGGTGCTGATCTCATTGCTGGTGATGCTGCCGCTGGCGGGGTGCAACATGCAGCCCCCCGATGCCCGAGAGCCGACCGATGCACCTGTAGCGATCACGGTCTCCGGCTTTAGCGTTCCCGTTTTCGCCACCGCGGATGAACAGCTCAGCTATGCCAAATCCCTGTCCGCCAACCCACGGGAAAAGTCAGCCGCCTTGAATCTGGTGATTGGCCGGTTTCCCAATGATCGCCGCCACATCGGCGAAACCCGTTTGGAGCTGGCTTATCTTTTCCTGGGCAGTGATTATCGCCTTGCCGATGTCCGCGCTTGCGAAAGGGCCCTGGCGGCTTACGAAGCCATAGCGGGTGAGTTTTCGGACCTGCCGGCCATCCGGGCCAAGGCCTACTGGTATATGGCCTGGATCTACACCGACCTGCTGGAAGACCGGCCCCGTGGTCTGACCCTGTATGCGCTGCTGGCAGAGAAGTTCCCCGAAGACAGCTTCTCACGCATCGCCCCGGTGCCTTGGCTGAAGCTGGTGTTTCCCAACCCGGAAATCAAGCCCTACACGGCCGATGACCGACGCACCCATTCGTGGGCTGGCCTGGCGCTGCTGGAAATCGTGCGCAATGCTCCGGACCGGCACACACAGCAGCAAGCCTTCGAGACGCTCTGGCTGGAGCACCGCCACAGCCTGACCACCGGATATGCGCTTAAATCACTGTTGGATAATCAACCCCCGGACGAAAGGATGGCCTCGATCGTCACGGAGTATATCAACGGCAACACCACCAACAGCGCCCTCAACAGTGACCTGCTGGCATCCTTGACCGGAAGGTTGGCTGAAGCAATGTCGGACTGAGCCATGATACGCAATATTCTCATGACAGGTAGCTTCCGGCACTCATTTCAAGTCCGTCTTTTTGCCGCCATAACCGGCATGACCATCCTGTTTATCGCCATAACGGGATATTTTTCCTACCTGCTGGGCCGACGGTCGGTGGAAAAACAGATCGAGCAGTACGCCGTCGGCACCGCGGCCCAGATCACCGACCGGATACGGGCCTACCTGCTGCAACCAGCCCGGGCAGTCAGCCTGCTCAAAACGGCCGCTGAAAACGGATTTATTCGCCCCGACGATGAAGGTGACCTGCTGCGCTTCTTTCACCTGCTTCAGCAGGAGTATCCTGGTTTTCTCAATATCATGTTTGGCGGCAACGACGGACGATTCACCATGGTGCCCCCCCAGCGGCCCGAGGTTCATAAACTCTTCGACCCCCGGATTCGTCCCTGGTTCCGAGGGGCCGTGGACGTCAACGGCCCTTTCTGGACCCAGGTCTACGTATTCGCATCGTCCCAGCATCCGGGGATTACCGTCTCCACACCGGTTAAAAATGCTGCTGGCACCGTTTTAGGCGTCTGCGCCATCGATATCGATCTGTCCAGTTTCTCTCGCTTTCTCAACACCCTAAAGATCGGTGCAAACGGTTATGCCTATATCGTCGACAACGTGCAGGGCCGGGTCATCGCCCACCCGCAGCTGCTCAATCCGCATTTCAGGCCGGAACAGATCCGATTTCTCAACAACGGTCTGAAAGATCTCAGGGCCGCCAAACGCCGATTCGACTTAACTGTCTTCGAAGGTGAAGCGTTCTTCACCGCCTACACCGATTATCCCGAAAGCAATTGGTCCGTGGGCGTGAATCTGCCGGTATCCGATTTTCTGGAGAACATCAACGCCATTAAAAAAGCCACTGCCACCTTAGTTCTTGTCGCCGTCTGCATCTCCTGCGTGGTGAGCTACCTGGTGGCCCTGACTATTGTCAAACCCTTGAGATCCCTGGAGCAGGGCATCAAGCGGGTCAGTGCCGGCGACCTGGACCACAAGGTCCGGCTGCATGATCCCAACATCGTCGGCACTCTGGCGGATGCCTTCAACCAAATGGCGGCGTCGCTGAAACAGAGCCAGAAAGCGCTTAAACAAACCTACTTCGAGCTGGCCGAAAAAGAGAAAATGGCCGCCCTGGGGCAGCTGACCGCCGGTATTGCCCATGAGATCAAAAATCCGCTGGGGGTGATCCTCGGCTCCGCCCAGGTGGTGGCCAACTCACGGAAACCGGAGGAGATGCGCCAGCGGGCCAACCGGTTCATCATCGATGAAGTCATCCGGCTGAACAATACGCTCAAGGCATTTCTGGCCTTTGCGCGGCCGGTGGCGCCCACGTTGGAGAAGACGGACCTGGCCCGGCTTTTGAACGACACCCTGGAGAGCATTGCCGGTACCGCCGGCCAGCAGCGGGTGCTGGTGGACCGGTCGCAGCTGAACCCGGTACCGGCATGCGCCGCGGACCCTGACCAGCTGCGCCAGGTGTTTTTAAACATACTGCTCAATGCCCTTCAGGCCATGCCCGATGGCGGCACGCTGACGGTGAAAACGTCCACCACGGATGCCGGATCCCAGACCGGGGATGACCCGGACCAAGGGCATGGCACCGCACAGATTCTCGTCTCCATATCGGACTCGGGCGAGGGCATTCCCGCAGATCGTTTGGAGAAGATTTTCGAGCCCTTCGCCACCTTCAAGGATGACGGCACCGGCCTGGGACTGTCCATCGTCACCCAGATCCTCAAACTGCATCACGCCTCGATCACTGTGAACAGCCAACCGGGGCAAGGCTCCACCTTCAGCATCCTTTTGCCTGTGTCCAAAGGACAATCTCATGCGACATAAAGTACTCATCGCCGAAGATGAACCCAGAATGCGGGAAGTGATCGCCATGCTGCTCAGCGACCTGCCCCTTGACTTTGTCGAAGCCCGCAATGGTAACGAGGCCATCGATCTGTTCGACAACGACACCTTTAGCTTGGTGATTACAGACATCAAGCTTCCCAAGGTCAATGGAATGACGATTCTGCGCCACGTCAAGACAGTCGATTCCGAGCTGCCGGTCATCGTCATCACCGCTTTCGGCTCCATCGAAAACGCGGTGGAAGCCATTCATTTAGGCGCTTTCGACTACGTCACCAAACCGTTCAAGGAAGATCGGCTGCGCGATTGCGTGCAAAAAGCGCTGCACATCAGCCGACTGACCGCTGAAGTGCGTCACCTACGCAAAGAGATCGAAGGCAAATACAACTTCGGCAATATCATCGGCAATTCGTCCCAGATCTGCGACGTGCTCCAGCAGGCCGGCAAAGTGGCCGGCACCGACACGACGGTCCTGATCACCGGCGAAAGCGGCACCGGCAAGGAGTTGCTGAGCAAGGCCCTGCATTTTAACAGCGGCCGGGCGGCCGGTCCGTTTCTGCCGGTCAACTGCGCGGCCATACCGGCCCAGCTACTGGAAGCCGAATTGTTCGGATATGAGGAGGGCGCTTTCACCGGCGCCACCCGTCGGCAGAAAGGCAAATTCGAGCAGGCGTCAGGAGGTACGCTCTTTCTGGACGAAATCGGCGACATGGCCATCGATGTGCAGGCCAAATTGCTGCGGGTGTTGGAATCCCGCACATTTCAGCGCCTGGGCGGCACCACGACCATCACCACCGACATTCGTGTGATCGCCGCCACCAACCAGAACCTGGAACGGAAAGTCAGCCGCAAATCCTTCCGGCAGGACCTGTACTACCGCATCAATGTCTTTCCCCTGCACATCCCCCCCCTGCGGGAACGCCAGGAGGATATCGGCCTGTTGGCCAATGGTTTTATCCGGGACTTCTCCACCGCCTTCGGTCGGCGAACCCCCCGGCTGTCGGACAAGGCATTGACCCGGCTGGAAAACCATACATGGCAGGGCAACATCCGCGAACTCAAAAATGTGATCGAGCGGGCGCTGATCCTTTGCAAGGATGACCTGATCACCACCCGGCACCTGATCCTGCAAGAGAGCAGCGAACTGAGGCTGGACGAGCTGGACCTGGACAACATGGTCAACCTGTTGATCCGCAGCGGCGGTTTGGACATCGTGGATCTGGAGACCCGCTTTGTCAGGCGGGCCATGCAGCTGGCCAAGAACAACGTCTCCAAGGCAGCCCGCCTGCTGGGCCTTTCCCGGCCCACCCTGCGCTATCGGCTGGAAAAGTATAAGATCGGCCTGGCCGAATGACGACATCGACCCACCACAGCGCCCCGCCGGTGGTCAGCGTGATCCTACCCACCTACAACCGTGCCTGGAGCCTGAGGGCAGCCATCGATTCGGTCCTGGAACAACACATCGAGGGCAGCGAACTGATCGTGGTGGATGACGGTTCTACCGATGACACCGAACGGCTGGTCTCCACGTATGGTCGACGGCTGCGCTATATCCATCAGACCAATCGGGGCGTGAGCGCCGCCCGTAACACCGGCATTCGTGCCGCGGCGGGATCCCTGATCGCCCTGCTGGATTCGGATGACGCGTGGCTGCCGGGCAAGTTGAGCGCCCAGCTCGACTTTTTCGAGGCCCACCCCGAGGCCCTGATCTGTCAGACCGAGGAGATCTGGATCCGCAACGGCGTGCGGGTCAACCCGGGCAAACGCCACCGCAAGCAAGCCGGAATGATCTTCGAGAAGAGTCTGGCCCTTTGCCTGGTCAGCCCCTCGGCAGCGATGATGAGAAAATCGCTGCTGGATGAGGTAGGGCTCTTCGACGAGAACCTGCCCGCCTGCGAGGATTACGACCTGTGGCTGCGCATTGCCTGGAAATACCCTATCCATCTGATCGACCGGCCGCTGATCGTCAAGTGTGGCGGTCATGCCGATCAGCTGTCGCGCATGCCCGAGCTGGACAAATACCGCATTCGATCCATCCGTGGCCTGCTGGACCGGAACTGCCTCACGTCGGGTCAGCGACGGGCGGCCATCGCCATGCTCAAAACCAAGTGCGCCATCTATGCCCAGGGCTGTCGCAAACGGGGTAAGGTGGTCGAAGCGGAGTATTATCAAACCTTGGCCGACGCATTTACCAGCTGACGACGGTTGCAGGGGGCAATCAATTCGACGATTTTGGGGCACTTGGCGGGGGAAGGCTCGCCACACTATGCTGGGCTATTTCTCCGGGCGGCGATCATCGACAATCACAGCCAGCTTTAATAATCGGGAGCTGATGGCAAGCCCAGCACGCTGAACTGCCGTAGGGTTGACTGCGAAGCGAACCTTGTTGGATTCCATGAAGAAATTGATCATCACCCCCTGACTTGGGTAGCCGGGGCTATCACCAACGGTAAGCACCGGATGCCCGTCCAGGCGTTGCACGATGTCCGCCACGGATGTGGACTGGGAGCCGGAGATAAACAGAATGTCGCATTGGGCAACGGCCGGTTGCCATGCGGAAAACCGCTCCACCGTCAGGCTGCGCGGCCCCACCGTTTTGTCTTTGAGACCATCGATTTCATCTTCGAAAGGATCATCGCCCAGGATCCCGATTCGAAAGGGATCTGCACGCTTCGCCGTGACAGCAGGCCATTCGATGAACTTGGTAAAGTTGTATAAAAACGCGGCTTTTACCCGGTATTCTACGGACGATGCCCAAACGGGTCCCGGTCTGTACACTGCCACCACTACTGTCAGCAGGACGGCGACCGCTGTCCAGCCAAAGACCGTTCGGCGCCATGCATGTTTATGTCTCGATTGCCATCCAGACATGCAGTCGTATATCCCTTGTTGCATTGCAGTTGGATACGCCCATCGGGAACCGGTGCTAAAACTGCCAGGTGAGCTTGGCGTACACGCCGCGTTCTATCTCGGTAGCCACAGTTCCTAAGAATTCAGGTTCGAACTCCGGGTGATGGTCGTCGATTAGATTCTGTCCCACCAAAGCCAGCTCCAGGCTTTCAATGGGCTTCCAGGCCAGGCGGGCATCCAGCGTCACATAGCTCGAGATATCGAAAGCCGGTAGCCGGTCCACGAAGCGACCCCACAGATCCAGTTCGACGTTGCCCGGGAGATTCCACGAGGATCGCAGCGATACCTGGTGCCTGGGGCTGGCGTCTTCGACCAGAACCAAGCTCTCTTCTGCTATGGAGGCGGTCTTGGCGGTCAGGTCGGCAGTCCATAAGCTGTAAGCGCCCTCAAGACGCCAGTTACCTGCCACTTGCCAGTCAGCCGACAGCTCGAACCCGTAGGTTTGACCTTCCAATTGGTTATTCAACTGGGTCAGAAGTATCAAATGGGGCGGAAGCGGTGAAAGTTCCAGTTGGGTGCCGTGAAGCTCGGTGGCCCGCAGATGGTCGTAGTCATTGAAAAAGATGGCCACATCCAAGGAGACCGTCTCCAGCGGTTGGCTGCGATAGCCGGCTTCGTAGGCCCACAGCTCTTCACTTTCTAGATTTGGATTGCCGAACACCACCGGTTGGATCGGCAACGGCGCGGAGGGCGACGGTGGAATGACCTGGTCGCGTACTATGGAGTCGGTTTCCCCACGAGAGGGTGTGCGCACGGCCCGGGACACCGACAGCCACAGTGAATTGCTCGGATCGATTTTGAACAGCAGACGGGCGTTGGGCTGGACCTCAACACCGGTGGAGTCGTTATGTTCGAGCTTGATACCTAACGTCAGGAATGCCGCCTGGTCCCACAGCTCGATTTCGTCCTGGATGAAACCGCTATACAAATTCTGGTCGTCCTTGAGAGGCTCGATCTGGAATGTGTCAATCGCATCGATCTCATCCCGGATATGACGAAAGCCTGCTCCCCAGATGATCTCCTGACGGTGGCCCAGCTGAAAGCGGTGCTGAAAGTCGATATCGTAAGTGTCCACACGGGCTTCGCCAACAAACGGATTCCATTTGGACCGGTCGGCATAGACCTGTAGCCCCATGTCGGCCTCGTCACCAAGCGCTCTGTCCCAGCGGCCCAGAAGGTGACCGCCGGCAAAACTACCCTGATGATCGACGATCTGGGCATAGGGCGGGGTGAAGGTGCCGACCGATACGGTATCGCCAGCGTTGCCGTCGTAAACTTCGCCCTGGAGCATGAAGCGGTTGGCCCCTTGCAAAGCGGCATCGACGCGAAACCCGCCGCGCAATGTGTCCCAATCGTCGGCAGCATCGCTGCCGTCGGCGAAGACCGACTGATCGCGCTCGAAATACTTACCAAAAAAACGGTAGTGGATATTCTCCTGCCAGGTTCCCCCGTAGCGTAAGCCGCCCAAGACCCTTTCTTCGGTTCCCGCGCCGGCAACCGCCAGTCCCCCCTGAGTATCGGCTGCGGATTTGGTGATGATGTTGATCACTCCATTGACCGCATTGGCGCCCCAGATACTGCCGCCCGGTCCCCGGATCACCTCGATGCGGTCGATGTCTTCGAGCAGGGTGTCCTGCACCTCCCAGAAGACACCCGAAAACAGGGGCGTGTACACACTGCGGCCATCCATGAGCACCAGCAGTTTGTTGCTGAAACGACCGTTGAACCCACGGGAGGTAATGGCCCACTGGTTGGCGTTGATGCGGGCCACCTGAATGCCAGGGACCATGCGTAGCGCCTCGGGGATCGAGGTGGCGCCGGAACGGCGGATGTCCTCCTGGGTGATGACGAAGACCGCTGCCGGCGCTTCGGACAACTTCTGCGTTTTTTTGGACAGGGAGGTGATTTCGATGTCCATCAACGCTTCAATGGAGAGTTGGGTGAGATCGGCGGGCATCTGCTCCGCGTCAGCGGTGCGGATCAATGCCAACCCGAACCAACCCATTGCGATGACGCCCAAAAGCATCCGGACAATGATCCGGTGAAACAACAACGACAATGGATGGCGTGACATGCGAACCATAGCAAGTACCTCTTCAGTCTGGATGGTGATGCGATTGCTTTGGCAATGATATCGGATCGAAATCGTTCAGCTTTAGCTCAAAATCAAAAAAACACATCCTTAAGGAAAAGCGATCCTTCCGTTAAAGAATCCCCTTGCGCCGCCGATACTATCGATGTGGTTGTCATGGGCTGCATGCGTTGCTGCGCACCAACGTTGTGGCCCAGCGCCCGCGATCCGAGGCGGCCCGCTGTCCATAGGTGGGAGCTGCCCGGTTTGCTGGCAGTCGACACCATCAAGCCATCACGACTGGATAGGATGAAGATTAGTGACCCAAGAATCGAAATCGGTACCCCGAAAATACTTTTCCATCCGTAAAAAGCTGCTCGTCCTGCTTGGGCTGACCGCTGTGCTGACCCTGCTGTTGGCGACCACCGCCATGGTGTTTAATGAGAAGCGCAGCACCCAAAAAAGCCTGATCCGGGAACTGCGTTCCATCGCCGACGTGGTGGCCCTGAACACCGGCGCGGCCCTATTGTTCAACGACCAGCAGACCGCACACGAAGACTTGCGTTCGCTGTCGGCCAAGCCGGAGGTCGCCGCTGCCATCCTTTACACCAGCAACGGCGATGTGTTTGGTTCCTTTACATCCGGCGCCGTAGACGGCTCCAAATGGGTCGATGCATTGCGTCAACGCCATTCCGACGTAGAGACCCTGGTCCGCCGGCTGCCAGACGACGGTGATATCACCTTTTCAGCCGACGGGCACTTGCACATGATTCGGCCGGTTATCGTGGATGGCACCCTGGTCGGCGCCATCCATCTGGTTGACACCATGCAGCAGATGCATGCCCGGCTGAAAGCCTTCTACCTAGTCGTATCGGTCATTGTCCTGATCACGCTGGCGGTCGTGCTGATTCTCTCCGCACGCATGCAAAAGTTATTCACGGACCCGCTGTTCGGTCTGATGCATTCCATCGACAGTGTTATCAGCGAGAAGAACTACGCGGTACGCGTCGACCGAAATAGCAACGATGAGTTCGGTATCCTGATCGACCGTTTCAACGACATGATCGGTGAAATCCAGCAGCGGGACAGAGAGCTCAAGGAATACAGCGCCGACTTGGAAAGGCGGGTCGACATGCGCACGGCAGACCTTTCCGCAGCCAAAAAGGATCTGGAGGCCATGGTGATCTCCTTGGAGGCGGCCAAAAACGCCGCTGAGGAGGCCAGCCGGGCCAAATCCCAGTTTCTGGCCAACATGAGCCATGAAATCCGCACCCCCATGAACGGGGTACTGGGCATGGCCGGACTGCTGTTGCAGACCGATCTGGATATCGAGCAGCTTCGCTTTGCCACCACGATCCAGAAATCGGGCGAGTCCTTATTGGCGATCATCAATGATATCCTCGATTTTTCCAAGATCGAAGCCGGTAAGCTCGAACTGGAGGCCATTCATTTCGACCTGCAGATGCTGGTGGACGATGTGGTTCAGATGCTGGCTT
>JAAUYD010032378.1_pt1 | contig 11543 bp, 11 predicted proteins | sample 7278101 | NCBI WGS metagenome assembly JAAUYD01 (sample SAMN14350128, study PRJNA611818) | marine sediment metagenome | isolation source: surface marine sediment (0.6m) | place: French Polynesia: Moorea | collected 2018-08 | reverse complement strand
GACGAATATCTCATAATTATCAATAAACCTGCCAATTTAGTAGTCCATCCCGCACCAGGTCACGAAACAGGAACTTTAGTACATGCTCTTTTATTTCACTGCGATAATTTAGCTGGAATTGGTGGGGTTAAACGTCCAGGGATAGTTCACCGACTTGACAAAGATACAACAGGGGCGATCGTCGTAGCAAAGACAGATCTAGCCCACCAAAAATTACAAGCTCAACTAAAAGCCAAAACTGCTAGACGAGAGTATTTAGGTATTGTCTTTGGTGCGCCAGCTACAGAAAGCGGTACTATTAATTTACCTGTAGGTCGTCATCCCGTCGAGCGAAAAAAAATGGCTGTTGTCCCTACAGAAAAAGGAGGGCGAGAAGCTGTTACTCACTGGAAAATTTTAGAAAGACTGGGAAACTATAGCTTAATGCAATTTCGACTCTCTACTGGTCGCACCCATCAAATTCGAGTTCACAGCTCTTATATAGGTCATCCCATTGTCGGAGATCCAGTTTACAGTTCTAGAGGTTCTGTTGGGGTAAATTTATCCGGTCAAGCCCTTCACGCTTGGAAGTTAACAATAGAGCATCCGGTATCGGGAGAAATAATTGAGGCGATCGCTCCTCTTCCTGCGGATCTCACCAAACTCTTAGCAGTTTTACGCAAAAGAAACAATACTAAGGGGTACTTGCCAATCGACGAAGCAATTTTAAACTAAATCGTCTTGCCGATCGGCGAGTACCCCCGATCTAAAGATTAGATCTTAGATTTAAACATTTGCAGTTTGTCGATCGCCACGATAAGGAACAGAATCTAAGCTAATATTCATTGCTGAGACTCTTGGTAAGGGATTGACTGCAGGTCTGATGCTGCGAGCCATATTTAAGAATAGAGAAGGATCGCCTGCTTTAGACTGTTTCTCTTGGGGAATATAACGACGCACTGAAGTCTGCCAAACAAATTGGGGGAAGCCCAAGATCTTACGATAGTATTCATCGTAACGGGGAGATTTGATGTTGAATGGCATTTCACCTTGGTCTCGACCTGGTAGGCTACGACGACGTTGGTAGGGTACTGTGTCATCTCCAAAACTATCTAGATATTCGTCGCTACCAAGTAGTTGGTCAATAAAACCTTCTCTACCCTTTGTAGCAACCATAATTGACCAAGCAATTTTTTCTTTTTCGCTGTACACGTCGCGACCTAGTACGCGCTGTACGGTTTGCTCGACAAAGCGGTAGTTGTTGTTGAGGTTATAGAAGCTTCTGGTGTAAGTATTAGAGAGCAACAAGCCTCGGATGAAGTCCCTTACGGTAATTTGACCATTACGCAGTTGAGACTCTAGGAAGGGTTCGCGATCGGATTTAAAAGCGTGGAAAAAAATCTGACGATATGCTGCTTCAATCAGATTATCCATGTCGGAAGGAAAATACAGGTTTTCTGCCGAATAAATCACAGGTTGAGCGTCACTTCCAACCTCATATCCGCTCACCCTTTCGTTTTGGGTTTTAGGAGCGTAGTTTAATAAAGGAATAGTCAACTGAAAACCTCCGTCTTTTTAAAAATCTTAAAAACTTAATCCCAATAATAAAGGAGCCTGGGCTCTTGGCTGAGAAATATTAACAATTATTACAAATATTAAGACATTGTGAAAAGAAAGCTGTTAGCTATTTGCTGTTGGCTGTTAGCTGTTTGCTTCTCCCCATCTCCCCCTCCCCCCCTCTCCCCCTCTCTCTCCCTACGTCACCAGCCAGTAACGGAATACAATGAGGTTGTTTCTGAAGAGATATTTTGATTTGAATCTTCTTCTTCTATGCGAACTTCAGCACAGAATGTAGCGGTGTTAAATCCCCCGAAACGTTTTACTGTGCTAGTGCGCAAGCGTAGATTAGGACTGGCAAACCAAAAGCGCTCAAATATGCTCATAGTTTCGTAGTCGGTAATTAAAATCAGCCCGTCTTCATCGTCCATTTCAAAATGACCGACTACGGGAACAATTTCAGCATAGCCTCTTTCTCGCAGCAGCTTGCCAGTTCTTAAGTCATCAGATTCAGGGACTAAGGCAAATACTGTTGTACCTGCATGATTCTCGTCTTCTTTGTCCCAAGCCATGGAGGCTTCCCAACGAACAAATGCTCCACCCATAGCTAAACTAGGATCGATATTGTGAAGTTGACAAATTTCGACTACTTCTGAGCTATCTGCTGCTAGCGTTCGTACCAAAATATCTGAATCTCCTGTCTCGGCACGTCGAAAAGGAAGATGATGAGTTGTTCTTTGCGATCTCCACTTGCCAGCACTACGCCGGAAAAATTCCATTGCTGTAATTGACATAAGTAATTTTTTATCTCTTGTAGGTTATTAGTTTCGTACCAATAACCTATAACATAGCTTCTTAGATTGGTCTTTATATTAAGTTTTGTTACTTAGATTAATTATGGCTTGACAACATGGACTTTTTAAGAACAGTTATGTTAACTTATTTTAAAGTCGCCGAATTCATAGCAAAAGAAGTTCACATTCTTTTGCCCCATTCATTTACAAAAGCTAAGGAGCGATAGTTGTGGAAAAACCTGTAAACCTCAGCCTCGAACAACAATTCAAATTGCAAATTCTCCGAGAACAAGTTAAAACCTTGAGCAAAGAGCAGGCACAGGAATTTTTACTGGAATTATTCCGTCAAATGATGGTCAAGGACAATCTGGTCAAACAGCTACTAAAAAATGTTTGATACAGTAGATTTTTTTATACAGGAAGTCCGATCGTGTTATAGTTTTTAGCTGGTAGGTTAGGCAAGAACGAGTGATGAATTATTTATGCGTGCTCTGCTCTTGTAATCCTGTGTAGAAACAAGTTCACTGTAGGAGCAAATGGCAAGCGTATCCTACGATTGAACCGCGAAGGCTTTCAATCGGCAGTTAGCAAGTCGCAAAAACAATCGAATCAAATAAGTAAATAGGATACTATTGCCATCTGAATTTTTCGGTACTATTAACTACCTAATTGTGTTTATAGATAAGATTTCGCAGCAGAAGCATTTAAGCAAATTGCTAAATATATATTTATTCTTAGAATTATCAAGAATTCCTGACAATTGAAAAATCCTCAATTTTATCTAACAAAATGCCAAAAACTCGATCGCATCGGATGCAACAGGTATTTTGCATCGCAGTATATTTGGTTCAAAGTGAAATTGATTGCAGCTAACTAAAAACATTACAGATTATTACTTTGTTTTTAATAAATGAGACCGCAGTATGACTCTTCTCTTAATGTTCTAAATAGGTTAGTCAAATTGATTGACGATCGAGATAATTAAATCACTTTTGTCAAATATTAAGGAGAGCTCGATGCTTGACGCTTTTTCTAGAGCTGTAATTAACGCAGATAGCAAAACTGCTTGTATAGGTGGAGACGAATTAGCTTCTTTAAGAAGCTTTATTTCAGAAGGCAATAAGCGCTTGGATGCTGTAAACGCTGTTGCTAGCAACGCAAGCTGCATCGTTTCCGATTCAGTTGCTGGAATGATCTGCGAAAATCAAGGTCTAATTCAAGCTGGTGGAAACTGCTACCCCAACCGCCGCATGGCTGCTTGCTTGCGCGATGGTGAAATCATCCTACGCTACGTTACTTACGCTCTCTTAGCAGGTGATGCTTCCGTTCTCGAAGATCGCTGCTTAAATGGTCTTAAAGAAACCTACATCGCTTTGGGCGTACCTTTAGGTTCTTCTGCTCGCGCAGTTGGAATCATGAAAGCTTGTGCAGTTGCACACATCAACCAAACCAATAGCATGTACTCCGGTAGCTCCAAATATCGCAAGATGGAAACTGCTCAAGGCGACTGCTCTTCTCTTGCTGCTGAATGCGCTAGCTACTTCGATCGCGTTATTGGCGGTTTAAGCTAGTAATTTTGTTTATTTTTAATTTATCGCTCGCAGAGGTATTAAGGTAAGCCTCGGTTTTGTCAAGATCCATTCAGGAGATATCAAAATTATGAAATCAGTTGTCACCACAGTTGTAAGCGCTGCAGATTCTGCAGGTCGTTTTCCTAGCAGCTCCGATCTAGAGTCAGTTCAAGGTAGTCTACAACGTGCTAATGCTCGTCTAGAAGCTGCTGAAAAGCTAGCTAATGGCATTGATGCAGTAGCTAAAGAAGGTTACGATGCTTGCATCAAGAAGTATCCTTACCTCAACAACGAAGGTGAAGCAAATTCTACTGAGGTTTTTAAAGAAAAATGCCTTCGCGACATCAAGCACTACCTACGTCTGATCAACTACTGCTTGGTTGTAGGCGGTACTGGTCCTCTAGACGAATGGGGTATTGCTGGTCAACGTGAAGTATATCGCGCTTTAAACCTACCCACAGCTCCTTATGTAGAAGCAATGCGCTTCACTCGCGATCGCGCTTGCGCTCCTCGCGATATGTCTGCTCAAGCTCTAGTTGAGTTTCGCGGTTTGATCGACTACGTAATTAACTCCTTATCCTAGGATCTCGTAGTTAACTTTTTTGACTGAATGGAAATAATTCCATTTTGCCTGTGGGGGCTCTCGGTCTGTTGCTTAGGCTTGTAAGGGTTTAAGTTTCAGCCTGGGAGTCTCCATTGTTTTTGGAAGCAAAGAGAAAAAAAGATAATTTTTGTTCGTAATTAACGATCGCGAGTCAAAATTATAGATAAACTTTTCTAATTGCGAACAAAAATCACATGACAACAGATTCTCCATTTGAACAATTAAAGCACCCCAATCCAAATTTACGGGAACGGGCGATGCTCGAAATAGCGGAAACTCGCGATGAAAAGACTATTCCCCGCTTGATGGGAATTTTAGCAGAGGAAGATATGGTCTATCGGCGAGCTGCTGTTAAAGCACTTGGAGTTATTGGTCCAGATGCCGTACCCTCACTAGTAAATTCATTGCTCAATAGCGACAACGCTACTATTCGAGCCAGTTGTACTAAAGCTTTAGCTCAGGTTGCTGTCAACCATCGAGAAAATCCTTTCCCAGCCGAAGGCATTCAGGGATTAAAAACAGCACTTAATGACTCCGATCCTGTCGTTCATTTGTCATCGGTGATGGCTTTAGGCGCGATCGGTTCCCCTGTTTTAGATATTTTGATTGAAACTTTGAAAACTACAGATAATGTGGCTGTAGCAGTGGCGATTCTTAACGCGCTGGGTTCCATAGGCGATAATAAAGCGGCAGAAGCACTAACAGAATTGGCTAACGACGAATCTGCCGACTCTTACATTAAGGAATCAGCAGCAAGTGCATTATCCCGTTTGGAAATGGTCTCTCAGTTTCAGAGAGGAGCGCAAAAAGAATAGCGATCGTCAAGTATAATTTTTCACTTCGACTGTAAATTGAATCTTGTGTTCTTTGCCAAATTCAAGTAAATTTCCATCATTTAAGATATAGGGTTCTCCTGGCTCTAACACTTCACCATTTAAACTAGTAGTATTAGTGCTGTCGTTGTCAACAATTTTGTAACTATAGACACCAGAATCCCAGAAAATATAAGCGTGAAAGCGAGAAACTCTTTCAGAGTAGGGTATATTTGTCAAGTCTATTTCTGGTTGAGTAGGAGTTTTTCCAGTTTGTCTGCCCAGATAAATTTTCTTCTGTTTTTTTCTTAACTCCTCTATAGTTATTCTTTTGCCAGAACTGTGAACAATAGTTAAAGATGGTAGGGGATTTTCTGGTTCGCTTATACCTTCAACTAAAGTAGAGGTAGGAGTAAATTCGGTTGTTTGCTCAATTGTTCTAAAAGTTGGCTGGTTTTTAACTAGATCGTATAAAGCAAGGTTTAAATGATATGGATTTCCATCTCTGCGATCTATTATTTGCTCAAGACGATCGTCAGTCGATTCAATTCCGTATTGAAATGCAAGTTCTCTTACTTGTTCGGGCTTAAATTCTGGCAATTCAATAGCTAATCCGACATTAAATAGCGATCGATCCCTATTGAGGGGAATGGCTTCTTGAGAATAGATTATTATCATGCGAAGTTTTTTCCAAACTTCAAGATTTTTTGCATCTTCATACCAATCTCTGAGGAGACCAAAAAATTCGCTAGCAACTTTAGATTTATAAAAAAGAAGATCTATTCGATCGAAAACTAAAACTAGAGGTTGCTGCAGTATAGTTAACAAATACTCTTCGAAATAAATATTGCAGTTAGTTTTGCTATTGGCAATATTGTCCCAATATTCGTCTATTCGATTAGGTAATTCCAGTTTTAGTGTAACTGTAGCGCACAACCATTTTAAAAGTCGCTCTAGATCGAGACAAATTCCCTCATCTACTGACTGGAAATTAAGATATGCAGTATTGTACCTTTGTTTAGCAGCGCGATCGAGAATTCTGATTGCTAAAGAGGTTTTACCCATCTTTGGCGAAGCTTTAATTCCGATCAGACATCCATCTTGCTTAATAGCTTGGTAACACCTAGATTCTATTGGGGGTCTTTCTATATAAAACTTAGAACCTATTTCTAGTGGTTTGCCAAGAAATTCTAAATCTTGTATGTTTTCTAGAGACTGGGGGCGATCGGGTAAAGCCTCTCGAACTCGATTATTTATTTTGACTTGTTCGTTTGAAGAATTTACTCGTGCTTCTGAAGAAGCAAAAACTGACCCAGAATACTTTTGATATCGCTCCAATGCTGCTTTAAATGTCTTCTTGCTAACTTTTTCTCCTAATGTTTTAGAGAGTAGATTCCATAATTCAGAACCAATTACTTTGGCATAGTCTTCAGAGCAGTAATTATTCTCAGCAATTCGCTCGTATTTATGACCTAACCACGCTCCTTTAAATATATTTACTTGTAGAGTACTCAAGTGTTTGCCTGTCTTAGAATAGATTAGATTATCTACAAAGACTAATATGTCTTGGAGTTCCATTTTCTATCAAGGTCTATTTGTTTCCTATTTTCGTACATCTCTGTTTTCGATCGATCGTGACGATAATTTACCAATCCCTATGTGTTAGATATTTAAATATGGAGTTGCTGCACAATAGGTTTAATTTTTTTATGTAGTTGAAAAAAAAATAAATTCTTAATTTCTTAATTATTTATTACAGTCTTTTATTGAAAACTAACAACTACACTATGATTTATATTTACGAATATAAAACTATAGATCTAATTTGTAAACCCATAAAACTCATATAAAACTCATATAAAAGCTGAATTATAAAACAATATTAGCTAAAAAACTAAAAAAAACACCACAAATAAAGAAAGACGAACACTTAGATTAATTTTGTTCGTCTGCTTGCTTAACCCAGTCCCAAAATTTATGGATCTACCCAACGACCGTCGGACTTAATGAGATTAATCAACTCTTTTACACCTTCAGACTCAGGTACCTTTTTGATTTCATCCCTACCGCGATATAGGGAAATATAACCTGGTTGCTTACCTACATAGCCATAATCTGCATCTGCCATTTCTCCAGGGCCATTGACAATACAGCCCATTACTGCTATGTCTAAACCAGTCAAGTGTTTAGTTGCTTCCCTGACTTTATGCAAGACCTCTTCGAGATTGAATAAAGTGCGACCGCAAGACGGACAAGCAACGTACTCTACCATTGTTTTGCGCAATCCCAAAGCTTGCAAAATACTATAGCAGACGGGAATTTCTTTTTCTGGCGCTTCAGTGAGAGAAACTCGAATTGTATCTCCAATCCCTTCTGCTAAAAGAGTACCAATGCCAGCAGTAGACTTGATGCGACCGTATTCTCCATCTCCTGCTTCAGTTACTCCTAAGTGTAAGGGATAGTCCATATTCAGTTCGTCCATGCGCTTGACCATCAGGCGATAAGCAGCTAGCATTACCGGTACTCGCGAAGCTTTGAGAGATATAACCAGGTTGCGATAGTCTAGAGATTCGCAGATTTTAATGAATTCTAAGGCGGACTCTACCATGCCTTCAGGAGTATCGCCATAAGTAAACAGCATTCTTTCTGCTAGAGAACCGTGGTTAACGCCAATGCGCATAGCTTTACCTTGTTCGCGCAAGGAAATTACCAGTGGTTCTAAAGTTTCTCGAATTTTTTCGCCAATTTCTTTGAATTCTGCTTGGGTATATTCAGTACGATCGGCTTTTGGCTTTTCAAACACGTATAACCCTGGATTGATTCTTACCTTATCGACGTGCTTAGCTACTTCTAGAGCTATTTTCATGCCATTATGGTGAACGTCAGCCACCAGAGGCACTACTTTATAGGTTTGGGCTAGTTTTTGCTTAATTTCAGCCAATGCCTTAGCATGAGCTATACTCGGCACAGTAACGCGGACTATTTCACAGCCTATTTCGTGAAGGCGACGAATAGCGGCAACGGAACCTTCTACATCTAGAGTATCTTCATTGATCATTGACTGTACCACTACAGGATACACGCCACCTATAAAGATATTGCCAACTTTGACAGGACGAGTTTTGCGCCTGTTAATTTTGGTGTCAAAGGCTGGTTGAGTGTTAGTTCCAACTTGAGGATTATCGAGAGTTTGCATAATCTGTTTACCAACTTTGTCCGCTTTTTATCCAGAATATATATATTTTCTCAAATTGTTATTTGTTATTGGTTATTACGAAAAGTATTTCAGGAAGCTTCAACGCTAATATACTTTAGAAAGTAGCGCATAGTTGGATCGCGGGCGCGTCAGGTGGGTTTTGAGATAAAAATTATCGATATAAGTGCATTAGATGAAGCGGCGATCGTCGAGGTTGCTAATTTGTTAGTTGAAGGTTTTCGAGAAAATTGGCCTGATGCTTGGCCCAATCTAGATAGCGCTTTAGAAGAGGTTAAAGCATCTTTTGGAGGCGTTCCCTTGGGGATCGCCGTAGCGGCGCGAATCAGTCGGGTAGCTGTCGATCGAACGGGTCGAGTATTGGGATGGATTGGTGCAGTTGAGCAGTATGAGGGGAATGTATGGGAAATACACCCATTGATAGTGCGCGCGGATTCTCGCAGACAAGGAATAGGTCGATCGCTGATTAGAGATCTGGAAAACTGCGTAATTAAGCGTGGCGGTCTGACTTTGTGGGTTGGGACTGATGACGAAAATAACCAAACTACACTTTCTCAAGTTAATCTCTATCCCAATGTTTGGGAACACGTTTTGACGCTCCCCGCCCTAGAAGGACGGGGATTCTTGGCTCACAGACTCGTCGTAACCTGACAGGATTTCTCCTTCCCTTGCTAGAGGACAAATCTCCCCAAGCGTGAGTTAGGGTGCGCCCCACCCTACTGAGGTGTTTATTTTTAATGAGGAACCCTTTTTCAAATAATTTTGTCCCTTCGCAGTTAAGTTAACGGTATAGAAGGGTTCCTCATTAAAAATAGATCTCTTGTTACCCTACTTAACCCCAATTGCAAAATGTTTATTGCCGCATTCTCGTCGCGATCGGCAACATAACCGCAGCTACAGACGTGGGTACGAGTAGACAATGTTTTCTTAACTTTATTGCCACAACTCGAACAACTTTGACTTGTGTAGTGTGGCGGAACAGCAACAACTACTTTGCCATATTTATCGCCAAAATATTCCAACCACTGTCTGAAGAGTGACCACGCTGCATCACTAATCGACTTAGAAAGATGACGATTTTTAACTAGACCTTTGACATTTAAATTTTCACAAACAATCAGATCGTTAGACTGAATTAAACGGAGTGCCACTCTTTTGACAAACTCTTCTCGTTGTCTGCTTACTTTTAAATGTCTAAGAGCATATCGTTGTCTTGCTTTGCGATAGTTCTGAGATTGGGTTTTTCCTTTGCGAAACTTTTTAGACTTCTGCCGATTAGCCCGATTTAATTGTCGCTCTGAATAAGGATAAAATCTAGGGTTAGGCTCGATGCCACCGCGACTATCAGCATAAAAATACTTTAAACCTACATCAATTCCTATTGCTTTTTGAGAGGGAAGAATAGGTTTAATTGTATCTCTTGGGTCTAATTTTATGGAGAACTGAACATAATATCCATCTGCTCTCCTCAAGATTCGCACTCTTTTAATTTGTTCTGGTTGATAGTAATTAATGTCTCTAGAACCAATCAGCTTAAATGTGCCGATCTTTTTCTTGTCAGTAAAAGTGATATGTTTGCGGTTCTCAGAAAGCTTCCAACCAGATATTTTGTACTCAACCGAACGAGTATTATGTTTAAAACGTGGATATCCTTTTTTGCCTTTAACCTGCTTTTTACAGTTATCGTAAAAACGGTTAATGGCTCTAAGAGTTCTCTCTACTGCTGTTTGACAAGCATGAGAGTTTAACTCAGTAACAAAGGAGTATTCTGCTCTAAGTGCAGTATTGTATCTAAACATTTCAGTCTTACCCACACCGCGATTATCCATCCAAAAACGAAGCACCTTATTGCGAACAAATTGAGTTGTCCTAATTGCTTCGTTAATAGCTTGTATTTGCGCTGGTTTTGGCTTGACTTTATATTCGAGGACGAACACTTTTGATACTGACTACACTGGTATCATTTTAACACAGATATTTAAAAGCCGTCCTGGAAGGACGGGGCTTGAGACCCATTTTTTCGGTCAAAATTAGAAACCTAAAAAATCATCCTTATGAATTTTATCAAAAGTGCGGTTTTGTTATCGTTGGCGTAATGCCAGATGCTAATGGAGTAGGAAAACCAGATATCTACATGGCAAAATCCTTATACTCGATCGACTCGTAATTGTCTAATTTTCTCCCACAATTCCCAAAACCCTAATAAACTCTAGAGGTAAACTGTCACTATCGGCAATAAAAGCAACTTCGTAAACTCGATCGCCTATTATCTGCTGCGTAGGTTCTAAGAGAACTTTTAGAGGTTGAAACAATTCTGGATTACTCTTTGCTGCATCGCTAAAACTATTCTGGAGATCTTTTAACCAAGTAGGTAAATCTGTAACTCGATCGCTTAAATTAAAAGACAAATGATAGTAACCTACATAATGTTCGTCGCCAAAAGCATCTGGGGGAGGTTTGGGTTCGGGAATTTGAATTAATTCTATCCTTCCTCCTAATCCTTCCATCCAGCAAGCAAGAGTATAGCCTGTTGTAAAACGTTCTTTTACCTTAAATCCTAGTTGTTGGTAAAAAGCGATCGCGCGGTGAATGTCCGCCGTCCTTATTGAAGCATGATGCATTATCTACTATTCAAAAAATTTAAACGCATAGGGATATCTTTCTGAGACCCCTTCTTGTTTTTCTAAATTAAAGTTAAAGTTAATCGCTTCCCAACAAGGATCTTTTGGGGATTCTGGACTAAATTCTACGGGAAGTCCGTAAAGTCTTGGCGCTTCTTTGACTTCTGAATTTCCTCGCCAAGGCTTGCTACGTTCTAGGTAGGAACTAACTAATTGTCTGTAGCGACTGGCGATAATCACTTTTGTCGCTTTGTATCCTTCTGTATAGAGACGGTCTAAAGCTTCGTGAATTTCAAAGCGAATTCCATCTGGATGAGTGTGTTGGCGATACCATTCTCCTTCCCATCTACGCCAGTGACGTCCAGACTGTAGGTGAATCAACTCGCCTGTT
>JAAUYD010294764.1_pt1 | contig 11544 bp, 15 predicted proteins | sample 7278101 | NCBI WGS metagenome assembly JAAUYD01 (sample SAMN14350128, study PRJNA611818) | marine sediment metagenome | isolation source: surface marine sediment (0.6m) | place: French Polynesia: Moorea | collected 2018-08 | reverse complement strand
GTTTTTACTTGAACTCACTCAAGCCGGAAAGTAAATTACTACACTGGTAATTAATAGACAAACGAAATATTACGATTCAATCCGTTTTATTCCGTTTTGCTGCTCACTCTAGCAAACATCTCTTCTAAGGTATAACTGACTTTGGTGGGTTCATTCATGGGTTACACTGATAATAGATATTTATTTTGACTGTCCCCTAAAATAATTTAACCCCTTGACCTTCTAAATAAATTTCTTGCCAAGACGGTTGACGATAATCTGGGTTTTGACTTTGATCGACGTATCCGACTAGATTAGGAAGTTGTTTAAAATGAATTTCTTGATTGAGATATTGATTAATTTGTTGTAAAAAATCTTGGGGATAATCTCGAATAATGGGATGTTTAATCACCATCGATTGATATTTACCTTCGTCGGGGTCCGTAATAATATCTAAACTCAAAGCAGCTAAAGGTTGAATAAACATTCCCGTGGCTGCAATTTTGAATTTTCCATTGACCTCATTTTGTTTCAAAACGGCGACGAAATGAGAGCCTTCGGGAATATTGTAGGGAATGCTGTCACGATCAACAATGGGTTCCACCTCAATGTTATAACCTCGCGTCAACCCTTCTTCTAGGGTAATATCTTCGTACGTTTGATCGGGATGAGGCACATAAATGGTGAACTGATGCAAGTCTAACCAAGGATTATTGATAGGGTCATCGCTGTCAGATTTCCAAGCATTGTAACGCTCTTTCATGGCCTTACCCACAGGACTATCTTGGTTACAAATATTAATCAAAGCCAAACTAAGAACAGATTGCTCAAATTTGTTGGTTGCCAGAATTTCTGAGGGTAGGAGTTCCATGAAAAGTAATTCTTATTGTTACCTAACCCAATGTTAAGAGGGAATTTAGAAAAAAAATCTTAATTTTCCTTAAAGGGTTATTGGGACAATAGTTCGCTTTGGGTACGCACTTTTCTCATGGTTTGAGGCAGTACCCCGACTAATAAAGCAAAGGTTTCGTCCGGTAAAACACTAGCGGTTTCGAGATCAAACCAATGTTCAAACTGATTTAAAATAACTTGGGCCCTTTGTTGAGCAATGGTATTATCACTAATTTGTTTGGCTAATTTAACCCATTGTCGCCGAATTAAATAACTATTGACCCGTTCTTGGGACGTTTTGGGGGTGCTTAAGGATAATTTACCCACAGGAAGGACATCAATGACATCGTGATCGAAATTGGCTCCAATAGCTGCTCCTGGTCCTGCAAATTCGGCATGATAGGGTTTGTAGAGGATTAAACCATTTTTACGACGGGGGTTAATGACCAGTAGTTCTTTATGGTGCAAATGTTGAAGAATCTCATCAATTTGTTGTTTTTGCTTGGAGGTCACTTGCTGGTGAAAAACAGGATTAGACATTAGGTTGTTTGTATCTTCTTTTTTAAGAATAATTTTTGAGAACGAAACAAAAGCCAATCAGGCCACATGAGTTCTGTTTGGGAGATTTGATAACCATTACTCAAATACAATTGTTTGGCCGCATCGTTATTATCCAAAACATGAAGATTAAGGGTATCGTACCCCCATTTTGAGGCAATTGCTTCACATTTTCTGAGTAACTGTTTAGCAATTCCTTGTCGTCGATGACTCTCAAGCACTGCTAAATTACTGATATAGAGATAATGGCCATTGAATCCACTTCTGAGACTTAGTTCAATGGTTCCAATGACTTTTTCCTTGGTTTTCTGAGGGGTTGTGCTAAGTTCTACCGCCACTAAACAACAATAATAGGGAACTATTCCACGAAGACGCGATCGCAAATCTTCATAGACTCCTAATTTTAAAATCGGTTGTAAGAAAGATAACCATCCCTCAGAGGGATGAAAACTCAGGGTCAGCACTTCCGTTAAAGCTTTGACATCTTTTAATTTGGCTTCCCGAATGTTTATGGAAACACAACAAGAGGAATTTATTTCCAACGCAGAACTATCATCCATTAAATAGGATAACTCACAAGGTTTCACAACCTTCCCCCATTCAATTTTTAAATGATGTGAATTTATTTTTGTCATTTATGATGACCTTTATATCATTTATGAATGCTGATGAGCTAAAGGTTTTCTCAGATTAGGTAATGGCTAACAAGAATTAGCAAGGGTCAACAAGGCAGATGTCTCATTGTAACCTAAGATTCCTCTAATCTTTTATAATAATAGTAAAAATATCGAAGGTTACTATGCTTAATCCAGTTAATTCTTTATTAGGTCGTCATCCAGAAAAGATGAAAGCCAATGTAGAAATCTATACTTGGCAAACTTGTCCGTTTTGTATCCGTGCTAAGTTACTTTTATGGTGGAAAGGGGTTAATTTTACTGAGTATAAAATCGACGGGGATGAAGCAGCTAGAGAAAAAATGGCACAACGTTCCTCTGGAAAACGGACGGTTCCTCAAATCTTTATCAATAATCAACATATTGGGGGATGTGATCAGTTATATTCCCTCGATGGACAAAATAAATTAGATCCTCTTTTAACAAGGGAAGCTGAAGCATTTAAGTAGTATAATCTCCTGATTTTCCCCCTGTTTTACTAATTAAACATATATTTTCAATGGTCATGGATTTTTCTAAAGCTTTAGCCATATCATAAAGGGTCAAAGCGGCCAGAGAAACGGCAGTTAAGGCTTCCATTTCTACTCCTGTTTCGGCTTTGGTGATCACGGTTGCTTCGATTTGATACCCTGGTAAAGCTGCATCTCCTATGATGTTTACCTCTATTTTATGTAGGGGTAAGGGATGACATAGGGGAATCAAATTTGCTGTTTGTTTGGCGGCCATAATACCAGCTAATTTTGCGGTTGCTAAAACGTCACCTTTCGGGGTATTTCCTGTTTCTATGGCCTCAAATGTGGCTAATTTCATTCTTATTTGTCCCCTAGCAATGGCTTGACGACGAGTTATCTTTTTAGAAGAAACATCCACCATTTGTGCTTCTCCCTTTTTGTTAAGATGGGATAATTTAGATTCAGGTTGATGAGACATTAATGTTTAATTCTCCATGATTAATTCTCAAAATCTCTTTCCATTCTTCCTCTGATAAAGGTTGTGTCATTAATTCTATATTAAAATGTTGTTTGGCTGCTTCGGTTAAAACCTTAATAATATCTTCTCTGGAATAATTACTTGATAATTGTTCGGTTAAGGTTAAATTCCAAGGAGCAATTTGATTAAAAATCATTTCAAATAACTCTTTATCCGTTGACAAAACCATAGAACCATGTTGCAAAATTGATCGTCTTCCTCGTCGTTGCGCGCTACCAATTAATTTACTCCCCTCTGCTGTAATTAAGTCTGCTATAGTTGCTGTATTAAAGCAACTGGAATTATGAATATATCCCCGTTTTGCTGTGCCATATTGTAAGGGAACACCCAAGGTTTTCCACCCTTGAATTAAAAAGGTACAAATATCTTGATAAATAGCCAATGTTTTACGATTATCTAAGGAAATAACCACCGTATAAGTTAAATCTCCTTGATGTAAAACTGCTCTTCCTCCTGTGGGACGAATCACTAAATCTAAAGGTTCCTTTTTCCAGATTAAATTATTCCAATGGTGGGGATATTTTTTTTGTAAATATCCTAAAGAAATTGTCGGTTTTGACCAGGTATAAAAGCGTAAAATGGGTGGTGTTAGTCCATGTTCATGTTGTTCAAATAACCAGCGATCAATGGCCATTTGTATTCTTCCTGATGCTTGAATTGGGGGAATAAAACGCCATATTTTTCTGCTACTCATCAAATTAAAAATAAATAATCTGGCCCAAAATAATCATTATTCCTGTAAAAATTAAAGCAAAAATGTCTTGATTATTATAGGATACTGTTTCGGAAGTTACAGGAATTCCTTGATACCCTCGTGATAACATTGCCTGATAAATTAACTCTCCTCGTTCATAACTACGAATAAATAAAGACCCGATGGCATTTCCCATTACATAACGAATCATTTTCCGATTACTCATTAAATTTCGAGAAATCGCTGCTCTTTTCATGGTGGTAAATTCTCGATTTAATACATCTATATAACGATACATAGAGGCCATGATTGCAACTAATAAGGGTGGCATTTTCAAAGCTAATAAAGCTTGAAATAAAGCAGGAATTTCTGTAGTTAAAACCAACGTATTTAATAACAGTAAGCATAAAATAACTTTAGTGGTAACACTTCCTAATACCATGACTCCAGTGGTGGTAATTTGTAGTATCCACCAAGACCAAATAACCTCCCCTTCTGGGCGAAATAACGTTCCCAACAAGACGACCCCAACAAAAGCAAATTCAATAATTACTCTAGAGAATAAACTAACCCAAGAAACACGACTAATCAAGATTAAAAATAACACCCCAACCCCATAAACTCCCCAAGTTTTCCATTGCCCATTAGGGGTTAAAGCAATGGCAAAAACACCAATAAAAGTGCATAAAAGTCGTGTCTGGGAATTGAGTGAATGCCAATAAGTAAGAGGTTGTTTTTGCTGTTTATTAACAACAGAATGAATGTGTAACAACATATTTAATTGAGAATTAAGAATGGTAGAAGGATATTCATTCTAAATTCTACATTCTAAATTCTAAATTCTAAATTCTACATTTCCCTCCATCACTCTTCCCCTTGTTCATTGTTTGCTTTAACTGAAGGCCGAACTAATAATTTCCCCGTTCCCCAAGCGATACCAAAGGTTACCACAGTCCCTGCTAAACCAGCTAAAGGAGTAGCTAAAGCGTCGGGAACCCCTCGTAAGGCATATTCTTCAAAAAGAGCGTAGAAGGGCAATTTTTTGGCGGGTGCATCTTCGATGGCCTTATCTTCAAATTCTAAGTCTTGGGAAACTCTATCTAAACCGTCGGGATCAGAACTGGCAAAAGGAGAAAGAAAAACAGCGATAACTAGAGCAATTCCTAGTCCAGTGAAGATAAATAGGCGATTACGTTGATTAGAAAGTTTATTGGTCATTTTAAAAATATTTCTGTTTTTAACCATTAAAATTTTGCTCAGCATCTAACTTGAGAGAGAAAGGACTATCGTAGATGAGATCCTGACGCGATCGCCAGACAAACCCTACAGCAATCACGGTAATCATAGCTTCTCCAACACCAATAATGACGTGCCAAGATACCATAGCAATCATTGATACGATTAAAGGGACAGTCCCTGATAAAGCTAATTGTAAGGCTGTTGCGATCGCAGCGATCATCACACTACACCAAGCAGATACTACGGTTGCTATGGTCATACTTTTCCAAGAACGACGACCGAGGGTGAAACGAATCGTTTTATAGAGATAATAACCGCAAAAAGTTCCTAATAGCCCCATATTCAAGATATTTGCTCCCAAAACGGTCAAACCGCCATCTTGAAATAAAACCGCTTGAACGATAAAAACCACTGTGACCACTAGGGTTCCGGCCCACGGGCCGAGTAAGATACCAGCTAGGGTTCCTCCCACTAAATGACCCGATGTTCCCCCAGGAATGGGAAAATTAATCATTTGTGCTGCAAAAATAAAAGCTGCACAAACCCCCATTAAGGGGACTGTTCTTTCTTGATAGTTTTTTTGTACTTTTTTCAGGGAAACAGTAATTAAAACAAGGGTAATAACCCAACAAAATAAGCTAACGGAAGGACTCAAAAAGCCGTCAGGAATATGTAGGGCTAAATAGGGTGTCAAGACGGAATTTTGGATGATTTGTTCCATAAAAAGTAAACAAAAGACTCTTTGTATCAATTTAGCTTCATTTTCTTTTGTAAACGTTTTTTCTCGGTTTAATAATTATTTTCACAACATCTTTAGATTTTAGGTAAAGCAATTTAAGGTTAAAAATAGGTGATAAAAGAGAAAATTTTACTAATTTTTAAGAATTTATCTTGATTTATCTTTGAAATCATGATAACACTTCTGAAATAAATATAAATAAAAAGTCTTATTTCCTAAAGATTAGGCACAATTACTATATAGGTCAAGGATGACCAATGATAGACCCAATCATAGCTAGGGAATGGAACTTGTATGAAAAGTTGTTTTTTAAATTTCCATAAAACGAAAATCTATCGAGGAATTATTTTAGGAATAGCAACCTTATTATTAGTGTTATTTCAAAGTGGTTTTTTACCTAGTTACAGCTTAGAGAATGTCGATAATAATCAAGGATTTCCTGTCGTCTTTGACCATATCACTCTTTTTATGGTTTATGAAGCACATGGATCTTTATTAGCAGAAGAAAGAGCAGATATTATCACCCGTAGATTAAACACGATTGCTAATGATAGTAATATTGAAATTGCCGATGATAAATTTGATCTTGATGATCGCGGTGATATCATTGTTATTTTATTTAATAATAAAACCTTAATTACAATAACAGGAGACGATGCGATAGCAGCAGAAAGTTCCCGTCAACAATTAGCAGAAGAATATTTAAAGAGTCTCAAAAAAGCATTGAAAGCTTATCGACTCGAACGCCGCCCTTTTTATTGGGTGATTGGGGTTATTTGTACCGTAATTAGTTTATTAATTTTATTATTAATCTTAAAAATATTTGACTTTATCTTTCCTTATATTAATTCCCATCTAGAAGCTTGGCAAGGTACGTTAATTCCATCCATTAGAATCAAGAATCTAGAACTCTTATCAGCAGAAAAATTAACACAAGCTTTTAAAACACTGCTTAAAATAGTTCGCATCATTGTCAGTTTTTTCATTCTTTATATCTTCGTTCCCATTGTTTTAGGATTTTTTCCACAAACCCGAAAATTAGGTAACCTTCTATTTGACTATTTAATTAGGGCTATTAAAACTGTATTTAGTGGATTAATTGGTTATTTACCTAATATTTTTGTTGTGGGTGTGATTATTTATTTAACTTATTATATTTTGCGATTTTTGAAATTTATTTTTAATGAAATAGAAACAGGAAATCTACAATTTTCTGGCTTTTATCCTGAATGGGCGCAACCCACTTATCGACTACTCAGTTGGTTAACTATTATGTTAGCTGCGGTGTTTACTTTTCCTTATTTACCAGGGTTTAATTCTCCTGCATTTAAAGGCGTTTCTGCCTTTGCTGCGTTACTATTTACATTAGGTTCAACGGGAGTTGTTTCTAATACAGTGTCAGGATTAGTTTTGATTTATACCCGTGCTTTCCAACTTTGCGATCGGGTAAAAATTGGGGATGCTGTAGGAGATGTTCTAGAAAAAAATCTCTTGGTAACGAGAATTAGAACGGTTAAAAATGTTGTTATTACTATTCCTAATTCTGTCATTATTAATAGTAATGTTATCAATTATAGTGCTTTAAAACGAGATTTACAACGGCCTTTAATTTTACATACAACCATTACCCTTGGCTATGATGTTCCTTGGCGCACAGTTCATCAGGTATTAATTGCTGCTGCTCAATCTACTAATTATATCTTAAAAACCCCCTTACCCTTTGTGTTACAAACAGGGTTGAATGATTTTTATGTTAGCTATGAAATTAATGCTTATACCAATGAATCTACCAAAATGTCCGCAATTTATTCCGAGTTACATCAAAATATTCAAGACAAATGTAATGAAGCTGATATTGAAATATTATCTCCTCATTATAGTGCCATTCGTGACGGTAATCATAATACTATTCCAGCCGATTATTTACCCGAAAATTATACCGCCCCAGGATTTCGTTTAGATCCAGTTACTAACTTATTCAACCAAAATAATAATTCGGTCAATGGTTCTTTGGAAAGTAACGAAAATTAATAAAACTCTATTCTACTAAATTGTTTGATTGTTTGATTGTGGACTTTGAAATTATCGGCGACATTAGCAATATTGAAATTATTGCCAGTGGTACAGGTATTCGTAATCGTTCAAAACTACAGAAAAAATATGGTAAGGGAAAGTGGCGAAAATTAAAGGGAATTGCCCAAGTTCAATTACCTAATGGTACAATCAAATTAGCTGAAATCCATTGGTATGAAGCGCATGGTATTGGCAAAAAAGAATTTAAACTTAAATTACCCTTTTTAGATTGACCATGAAAACAGAACCCTCTCAAGTAAATTATTTTGCAGTTTGTCTCAATAATGAAGGTTACGAAGCTTCTCTAGAAATTGGTAAAATATACCGCATTATCCCTGATGAAACAGCAGAGATTAATGGATTGATTCGAGTTATTGATGAAAGTGGAGAAGATTATGCGTTTTCAAGTAATAGATTTTATCCAATGGAATTACCTAAACCAGTAGAAGAAGCATTATTATCAATTAGTTAGGGTTGATCTCTTTTTCAGCAAACCTTATGTAAAACTGCTTCATAATAGTTATATATATTAGAGTTAGTAAACATACTACATTTAACAACGATAAGCCAAGGCAAAACGACCAATTCCTGCTAAATCTGGTAAAATGTAAATAGCATGATAATAGCCAGATGCTTCTAATAATTGTCTAACTTTCTCCCCTTGTCCCGCCATCATTTCCACTAAAAAAATGCCCCCTGAAATGAGATAATCAGGAGAACTATTAATAAGATAATTAATCGCTTCTAACCCATCTTTTCCCCCGTCTAAAGCAAGCATCGGTTCGTGTTCTTTAACTTCTGGTTGTAGTTGAGATAGTAAGGAGGTGGGGATATAGGGAGGGTTAGACACCATTGCGCTGACTTGTCCTTTTAACTGTTGCAAAGGACTCCACCATGATCCTTGATAAAAGTTAATTCTAGAAGAAAACCCCTCTTTAAGAGCATTTTCTTGGGCAATGGTTAACGCTTTTATGCTAGTATCAACAGCATGAATAGTTGCTTGGGGAAAACTATCTGCTAGGCCAAGAGCGATCGCACCGCTTCCCGTTCCCAGATCCACCCAATGGCCGAACACCAAATTAGGGTTAGGACTTTCCTTAGCTGCGTTAACCGCAAAATCAATAATTAATTCCGTTTCAGGACGAGGAATTAAGACATCAGGAGAGACTTTTAAAGAAAACTTTCGCCAGGAAGTCACCCCGACTAAATATTGTAGAGGGACTCTTTGTTGAACCCGACATTGCCATAATTGGGTTAATTCTGATAAGGGATATTTTAGAGGAATCTGCGATCGCTCTTTAAATAACCCTAAGCGCAAAGATAAACCATCTAATGGAGTCATTCTTTGAACAAACCAGTCTACCTCTGAAGGTGATATCTCAGCAGCGATCGCTTCTTGTTTGGCCCAATGACACCATTGGTCTAATGCTGGGCCGGAGATAGGAAACACAGAGGCCATATCCAACTTTATTGAGCTTGATTTTCAGAATTAGAACGAATAATTTTCATCATTTCTTGAGAGGGCCAAAACCGTAAACTTCTCCAGAAATTATTATCATTTTTCTCCAAATTAGCAATTAAACCACTCAAAGAAATAACATCAATATTAATGCTTTGGCCAAGGTTCGGTTGATTTTGAGTGACGGTATCGATCCATTGGTCAATGGTTGCTTTTTCAAAGAAGACGGGGACAATTTCTTGATCATCTTGTTTGATAGTTAGATAGGATTGATCGGATTCAATTTTAGCCATGTATAAAGGAACATCCCCTGGATATTTCTGACCCTTTTCACTGACCAATTGACGAGCGGACTGGAGTTCTGTTGCACTGGGAACATACTCCAGAAATAGACGGGTGGAATTGGTTGAGGTATCCCGTGCAATTTCATAAATACGACTCAGGGGAAGAATTTGAATGCGATAGGAACTAGCCATGTCAGGACTGATTTTTTGTAATTCTGTTAAAAAAGCTTGAGCTTCCCTACGACTCATAAAAACGGGGGTAGTGAAGTTACCATTGTCTAATTGACGACCAATGGGCAATCCGTCTTGATCAAGTACACTATAAACGGGGATTCCTGCCAAAAATTCCACAATTTCCGATTGTGGTAAAGCAACCACTGGGGTTGGTTGTATTAAGCTGAGGTTACTAACGGGATTGATCAGGATTCCTACAGTTAAACTCCAACGAATGATACTCTTCATGGCGTTTTTGTTGACCAGTATAACAAATCTAAAATAGAGAAAACCCCCAAACTTAAACATCTGGGGATTTCAATGGTGGTTAAATTACAATTTTATTGACCTTAATTTGGCTGAGACTTGATCGCGTCTTGAATAAATTTCATGGTTTCCTGGGAGGGAATTAATTGTATCTGTTTGAGCATCGCATCGTCTTGAGTTTGTAATAAACCGATGACATTTTCCAAGGCCACCACTTCAATTTGCATGGTTTCGGCAATATCAGGCTGATCTTTTTTCATTTGCTCTTCTATGGCCTCAATGGGAGCTTTTTCAAAGAAAAAGGGGATGACTTCTTGATTGTCTTGTTGAATGGTTAAAATGCTATTTTCAGGGCCACCCCGAAGAATAAATAAGGGAACACCCCCTTGATATTCTTGTCCATTATTACTTAAGACTTTTTTGGCCGACTCCACCGCGCTTCGCATGGGAATATAAGCAAATTGTAAAGACTCTGTTTCTGTGTTGTTGGCCAGAGCAAAACGATAGATTTCTCCTAAAGAAACTGGTTGGACTTTAACTTGATTGCCTATTTCTGGTTGAGTTTCTTTGAGTTTAGTCAAAAATTGGTTGGCATCTTGCTGACTCATAAAAACTTGTGTTACTTTCTGATCATCTAAATTGGCAATCAAAGGGCCACCCTGTTCTGTGGTGATGGTAAAAACGGGAACGCCTTGTAGAACCTTGATAACCTCAGCTTCAGGAAGGGCTAAAACTTTGGGCATTTGAGCGAACCAAGTACCAATCAAGGTACTGCCTAATAAACCTAAAGTAGCACTCCAACGGATTAATGATTTCATAAAAACTAACCTCACGTTTTATAAGGATATGTATACTAATTTTGATTATAGAGTTCGATTCAACTCTTTGTGAGTCTAGGATAACTTTTTTACCTTATCAAATTTAGTTCATAGTCGTTGGGTTAATAATCTAAATTTTTGCTTAAACCCTTAAGATATGTACTTCGAGACTATTAGACTGATTTTCTTCTGAGCAAGTTCCTTTGAGCAGAGTAGGAGACTGAGGGACTAGGACACTAAAAAACTGATAACTGATGAGGCGATATTGACGCTCTCCTGTAGTTATGGGGATAAGAAAAATTTATACCTTGTAGGATGGGTTAGGCGCAGGGTTGATTTTGATGAAAACACAATAAGTTTTGGTCTGCGCCGTAACCCACCATTTTAGGTATGTAGTCTATTATACTTTTTACACCACACCGTCGGGAGAGCCCATTATACTAAGACTTAACTTGGTTTTTCTGTATGGATTCCCTTTGGTCAATTTTATTTGTTGGTCGTTTTTTCATCCCTCACTAATTTTTGTGAGTATTTTGTGGAAAAATATAGCGAGGGTCTTGAACACACCCCATCTATAATCTTTGATTTAGATGGGGATTCATTGGCACCCAGAAAGTTGTAAACTTCTAAGTGTCTCCAGAGTTACTGGTGTCCGCAGTGTATTTG
>JAAUYD010192010.1_pt1 | contig 11546 bp, 7 predicted proteins | sample 7278101 | NCBI WGS metagenome assembly JAAUYD01 (sample SAMN14350128, study PRJNA611818) | marine sediment metagenome | isolation source: surface marine sediment (0.6m) | place: French Polynesia: Moorea | collected 2018-08 | reverse complement strand
CCAACTCCGATTGGTCACTCTTGGCCACGACGGCGCACTCAACAACCGCCGGATGGCTGATGATGGTGCTTTCAATCTCGGTGGGTGAAGCCCAAATCCCCCCAACCTTCATCATGTCGTCTGAGCGGCCGGCATGATAAAAATACCCCTCTTTATCCATCCAGTATTTGTCTCCGGTGAAGAGCCATTCACCGACAAATGCCCGCTTGCTTCGATCATATTGATGTAAATAAGAAAGGGCGATCGACTCCCCTTTTAAGATCAGGTTGCCAATCTCTCCCGGCTGCACGTCTTCCCAATTCTCATCAACAATGCGCACCTCATAACCGGGAACCGGTTTGCCGCTGGCCCCCGGTTTGATATGACCCGGTTGATTGGAGATAAAGATGTGATATACCTCAGTGGCTCCAATGCCGTCAATAATATCTAAGCCGGTGGTCTCCTTCCACTGGTGCCAGATCGGGGCCGGCAGCGCTTCGCCGGCCGAAACGCAAAGCCGCAGGGAGGATAAATCATAGCGCTCCAGCAAATCAGGGATAGCCAGGGTCATGGCGTAACCGGTGGGAGAATTATAGAAAATCGTCGGCCGGTAGCGGTTAATCTGCCTCATGACGTCCTTGGCGATTCGAGGGGAACCGGCAAACAGCACGATGCTGGCCCCGACAGAGAAGGGCATCAGCAAATTGCCGCCGGTACCAAAGGTGAAAAACAGCTTGGCCAGGGCGAACGTACAGTCATCTTCCTGCAGCCCCAATACGTTTTGCCCCCACAAAACGGCCGTGAGAATCAAATCTTTATGGGCGTGCAATATGCCCTTTGGCTGCCCGGTGGAACCGCTTGAATAATTGAGCGTGGCGATATCTTCTCGATGGGTTGGGTATGTGGCACAGGTGGTCGGGTGGCCATCGATCCACTGTTTGTATCCAAGGGCGCCGGGTTGAGGGTCCCCCAAAACGATGACTTCCTCTAAAAATGATTGCCGTTCGCGAATCACCTCGATTTTTTCCAAGAGCGGTTCGCTGACAATCAGAATGCGGGCGCGGCAGTCGTTTAAAATATAATCGTACTCTTCCGGGGTAAGCAAAGTATTTATGCCGACGTGAATGGCCCCAATCTTGAGGGTGGCAAAGAAGCAGATCACCCACTCCGGCGTGTCGTGAGCCAGTAAACCGACATACTCACCCGGCCGCACCCCGGCCGCCTTGAGCGCGTTGGCCACGCGATTGACTTCGGCCGACAGCTGCTGAAACGTTAGCGACCGGCTGTCGCTAAAAAGAGCGCCCTTGCTGCTGCGAGTGGCCAGATTATGCTCCAAAATTTCGATGGCGTTGTAATGAAGGGGTAAATCAGCTGCTTTCACGTCGACCTCCTGTTATTTCTGGACTTGATGGGTTGGCGGCCGTAGTGCCGCTCGCATTCGCAAGTACTCGTCACGCTCTTTCTGCGCGAGCTGAAACGCCTGGTTCCGGCCGGTGTGATACTGTTTGGGCCAATCGTGGCCGCGAAAATCGTACCAGGCCGCCGCCTGATGGGTGAAAAACGGGGTAGATAAATGCAGGCGCGCCAGAGCGACCAGGTCCGCGCGCCCCTGCAGCAAAATGGTATTGACGTGGTCCGGGCTGTAAATATTGCCCACCGACATCGTGGGTATCCCGGCTTCCTGGCGCACGATATCGGCAAAAGGGGTTTGATACATGCGGCCGTAGGTTGGTTTTTGATCATCAACGGTTTGGCCGGAAGACACATCGATTAAATCCACCCCGGCCTGCTTAAGCATCCGGGCCATCCCCACCAAATCAGCTTCACTTAACCCCCCTTTAGCCCAATCGGTGGCTGAAATACGCACCGATATCGGCTTATGATCTGGCCAGACGGCCCGACAGGCGGCGAACACCCGCAGCGGGAAGCGCAGGCGATTTTCAATTGAACCGCCAAATTCATCCTGGCGAATGTTGGTTAAGGGGGAAATAAAGCTGGCCAGCAAGTAGCCGTGGGCCATGTGAACTTCGAGCATATCAAAGCCGGCCTGATTGGCGTATTCGGCCGACTGGGTAAACTGCCGGACCACCAAATCCATGTCTTTCTGCGTCATTTCCCGCGGCGTCTGACTGACCCCTGGTTTGTACGGGATTGGGGAAGCGGAGATAAGCGGCCAATTGTCAGGACCGTCAAGCGGTAAATCGATCCCATCCCAGGCCAGTCGCGTTGATCCTTTGCGGCCAGAGTGACCAATTTGCATGCACAGCTTGGTGTGACTGTTTTGATGGACAAAGTCCACAATTTTGGCCCACTCAGCACACTGTTCTTCATTCCAGATGCCGGTGCATCCAGGGGTGATACGGCCAGTCGGGGAAACACAGGTCATCTCCACAAACATCAGCCCGGCCCCACCCAGCGCCCGGCTCCCCAGGTGAACCAGGTGCCACTCGTTGGGCAGACCATCGACGGCCGAATATTGGGCCATCGGTGAAACCACCACGCGGTTGGGAAGCACCAGGTCGCGTAATTTGAAGGGAGTAAACATCGGCGGCGTGTCGTCAGGCACGTCAAACCCCTGGTCGCGAACTTTTTGATTGAACCAGCCGCGCACCCGATCGACAAAAGAAGGATCGCGCAAAATGAGGTTTTCATAGGTGACCTGCTTGGAGCGGGACATGACCCCAAAGGCGAACTGTTCCGGTTCAAGATCCCAATGGCGATCCATCGCTTCAAACCACTGCAGCGACACATCGGCCGCATGCTGCAGACGGCCGACCTCATCTTCACGGTTTTCCTGGTACAGCTGCAGGGCCTGGTCGAGTTCCTCCTCGGCGCAAAGGGCTTCAAACAGGCCGATGGCGTCTTCCATGGCCAATTTTGTGCCTGATCCAATGGAGTAATGGGCTGTTGTCTTGGCGTCCCCCAATAAAACGACGTTATCCTTGATCCACGTTTGATTGCGAATCATGGGAAAGTGTCGCCACAGGGAGCGATTGTCGATGAGGGAATGGCCGTCCAGCTCGGCCGCAAAGATTTCCTCGATTAGGGGGAGATGCTCCCCTTTTTTATCGTCCAGTTTGTCAAAACCCAGTCCACGCCATGTTTCTTCTGAGGTTTCAATGACCCAGGTGCTGGCGTTATCTTCATATTGATAGCAATGAGCCACAATGGGCCCGTAGGCGGTTTCGCGAAAGAAGTATTTGAATGCATCAAATTCCTTGGTGGAACCAACCCAGCAAAAAACATTTTTGCGGTTATCAATTGAGGTACCAAAATGATCGGTCAGAGCGGTGCGAATGCGGCTGTTAATGCCGTCTGCGGCAATGATCAAATCACTTTCTTTAAATGGAGATGTGTTGAGCATGACCGGATCAAATTCGTATTCAAAGGTCAGGTCAACCCCCAAATTATGACAGCGCGATTGAAGCAGCAGCAACAGTGATTTGCGGGAGCAGCCGGCAAATCCATTCCCAGCTACACGAAACGTCTTGCCCTTGAAAACGATATCAACATCGTCCCAGTAGGCAAAATTTCGCCGAATTGCTTCGTATGAAGGCTCATCATATTCCTGAAAAATTCCCAGGGTTTCATCGCTAAATACCACGCCAAAACCAAAGGTGTCGTCAAAGCGGTTTCGCTCATAGACGGTGATCTCATAAGCCGGCCATCTCTTCTTTGCCAACAACGCAAAATATAAGCCGCCTGGTCCACCACCGATGATTGAAATTTTCATGATGAGTACTTTTTTTGATATAGATATTTAACGACCGTTATGCGCAATACATTAACAGCAAAAATTTGGGCTGTCAAAATGACCTGGGCAAAAAGTTTCTTTGGTTGGGCAGCTGGATCGGGGTTCACAACCGCGTTTTTGATTTAAAAGCGATCGTTGAAGAATGAAGATACGGCCGTTTGTCCCCCTTGATACCGGCCGGCAAACGGGGTCAATCAGCAATGAGGAATTTGTGTTTAAATGTTGGGATTCGGGCTAATCCGCGGCTGTTTTTAATAGGGATCCACTTAAAAAGATGCAACGTGTGGGGAATTAATAAAGTTCTCCCCAAACTTCTTCCCCATTAAGAACGGCCGCGATTTGCTTGGGAAATTGAAGCCGGTTAAGGGGTTTGCTGATGTACCCGTTCAAGCCCTTATCTCGAGCCTTACTCATTTCGATATCCGGGTCAGATGCGGTAACAACCACAATCGGTATATCAGCGAGTTCTGGCACGACGCGAATGGCTTCAAACACATCGTAACCAGATCCACCACCAGGAAGCATCAAGTCTAAAAGAATAATATCGACTCTGGTCATATCCCGCAGTTTGTCCAGGGTTGTATCCCCCCACTGGTCGTATGAAATATAGGCTCCGTTGTTCTTTAATATAGATGAAATAACGGCTAAATTTGAGGGGTCGTCTTCAACAACAAAAACTCTTTTGTCTTTCAACAGCATGCTGATTTCCTTGATAATTTAAATTTGATTGATCTCTAAAATATTTCACAGTTTGAAGTATAAAGTTAAAATTGAAAGTGATTCTCTAGAGAACAAGGCACTTTTTTCTGCAAACTTTTAACTTTTTGCTGTTTAAGTGATTCACAATAAGTTTTATTAAAAAACAGCCACGGATTAACACGGATTTTCACAGATTTCTCTCTAGTTCCTGTGGAGCTCTGCGAAAATCTGCGAACCTACGGTTCTGCGCTACGCGCTCTGCGGACACCTTCTTCAGAAAACTTTTTGCAACTTACCTAATGTTGATTATGGGGAAAAATTTAAAATAATCAATCACCCATTTATCTCATGAAATATGCCAAACCGCTTGACCTTGCAAAATCTGATTGACAAATTGCGGGAAAAGCCGATTGTCAATCGGCTTGCCAATTAAGCCAGTAAAACCGGTTTCCCTAAGTTTATCGACATCGGCCGCCATCACCTGAGCGGTCACTGCTATGATGGGAACCTCTTGATAGGTAGGGATATCGCGCAGCAAAGCCAGCATTTCATACCCATTATGAGGTCGTACTTCGATGTCCAAGAAAATAATGGACGGCACCGCCGGAAGGGCCTGGACCCTCTCCACAAAATTGTTGCTGTGTTCAAAAAACTCGATTTGTGAAAACCCCATCACTTTGTGCAGCAGGATTTGTAACACATCGCGACTTAATGGATCATCATCCACGTACAAAAATGTTGCCTCTGAGTTGCTCATCGCTGCCTTACTCTTGTGCTGGATAGCCGTTGGAGGCTAAAGCCGGCGCCGTTTCCGGAATTTCACTTTCAACGGGGAAAGTAACATAGAACGTGCTGCCAACACCCAATTCACTTTCAGCCCACATCTGACCGTTGTGTGCTTCAACAAAGTGTTTGGAGATAGGTAGCCCCAAACCGGTGCCGGATACGCTGTATAGTTCGTGCTCGATCTGCTCAAAAGAATTAAAGACCTTTTTCATATCTTCCTGGCTGATGCCGATACCGGTGTCACGCACTGAAATGTGGATGTTTGAATCCTCATGCCCCGCAGCAATATGAATTTCTCCTTCGGGGGTAAATTTCACCGCGTTAGAAACGAGGTTCAGCATAACCTGTCGAATTCTTCTTTTATCCCCCTTTAATTCAGGTAAATTCGGCTCAATGTCAACCGTTAGGGAGATCGGTTTTTCCTTGATCAATCCTTTTGCGGTGGCGGCCGCACTGTCCAAAATGTGGTTCATATTGACATCCTGGACAAACAGGCTCATTTTACCCGCTTCAATTTTTGACAAATCGAGAATGTCATTGATGAGGCTTAATAAGTGTTCCCCACTGGTGATCGTTTTGTTGAGGGAATCCACCTGCTCGTCGTTAACTTCTCCCAACACACCATCCGCCACAAAACCGGTAAAGTTCAGGATCGCATTGAGCGGGGTGCGCAGTTCATGCGACATATTGGTCAAAAATTGAGTTTTGATGCGATTGGCCTCTTCCGCCTCCTGTCGTGCCTGGGAAACGTTTTCAAAAAGCTGGGAATTATAAATGGCTACCGCAATCTGGTCCGCCAGCGTTTGCAAAATGGTAATGTCATCCGGAGAAAAGCTATCTTTCTCCTTGCTTTGAACATCGAGGACCCCCAATAGATACCCACCAGCCTGAAGCGGTAGAGCGATTTCTGATTGGGTCTGGGGCAGGTCGGGGTTTTGGAAATAAACGTCTTCGGTGTTCACATCAGCGACCAGGCGATGCCTTTTATTGGCCAGGACATACCCAATAATACTTTCGTTTCCTGCTTGAAGGGTATGACGGCGAGCCAGCATCTTCTGACCGCCTTCACTGGACGCTGCTCTCAGTACAGCCTGTTGATCCTGTTCATCTGCCAGGAATATCGCCACGTGGTAATGGCCAAATGATTCACTAATCTTGACAGCTACACGCTCGAGCAGATCTTCAAACTCCAATACCGAAGTGACATCCCGGGCTACGATAGCGGCCGTTTCCAACTGGGTTGACCGTTCCGCCAGCTGAGACGTACGCTCTTCAACGCGATCTTCCAGACCGGCCAAAGTCTCCTGCAGCTGGTCGGCCATCGTGTTAAAAGTGTTTGAAAGCAGGCCAATTTCGTCACCGGTGTCGACATCAGCCCGGGCAGATAGGTTGCCACCAGCAATATCAGCCGCCGTATCTGTCAGCCGTGAAATGGGATTTGCCAGAAGATTGGCCATAAAAACCGCCGCTACGGCCGCGCCAATCGTGACCAGGAATGTCGTTAGAAGAATGTTTCTACGCTGGTTGTTAACCGGTTCCAGGGCGGTGAGTTCGTCCTGAAAAACCACAATCTGCCAACCTAGATCATCGACCCCCGAAACGCCGGTGATGTCGGTGACCTGAGCCTGGCTGATGAGATTTACGGCGCCGTTTATTTCTATTTCAGCATATTGGGCCTCTTCCAAACCCTGCAAATTTGCCAGGAGGGTTTCATCGGCCGCTTCCATCCGCCCTTCGTTAGAGATCAAAAACTGATCATTTGGCAGTAAAATCCCGATCTCAAAACCGGTGCGCACCGATTCTGTTTCCAATACAAGATCAGCCAAAGTTTCGAGGCTGTAGGTGCTGCGCAGGATACCCAGGATCGTTTCCCGTTCCCGATCATAAATCGGAACGGCCATATTTAAGCCAAAGGTTTGACTGCTTTCATCAAAAGAAGGCTGGCCGATATAAATGGCACCTTCTCCATCGTTATAGGCAATTTGCCACCATTCTTCATCCGCCTGATAATAATCGGATGTGCGGTCGGTGGCTGCGGCCAATCCGCCATATTCATCGGTAAAAAATACCTCTACTTGATCCGGAAACAAATTGCGAAACGTCTGCAGCTCACTGGCGGCCGTGCTAAACAGGCGCCGGCGAATCAGCAAATCATCCTCCCCAACGGAAACCCATTCTTCATCGATTTCAAGAATAGAAGCCAATATCGCCTCCTGATCACCGCCGAAGGTGTTCAGGTAGTTGGCGTTTTGATCGGCTGAAAATTCACGCAGCGAGCGGTTTAGACTCAAAGATTGTAGGGCGTCTGTTTGACGAGCCAAAAGATCCCCGACTGCAAGAGCTTGGGTGTCGGCCAGCCGCTGCAGATTGTTGCCAACTTCATCGGTTAAGGCCTGGCTGGTTGTGCGGTTGGCGGTAAAGGCGATTAAACCGCCGGCCAACACGCTGACCAGCAGAAAGGCGGTAATGAGCTTGCTTCGCAGGTTCAGATTAATGAGTTTCATCATAATATTAAAAGAGGTATTACCTGATACTGCAATTATCCAATAAACATTTTGGCGGGTTTTCGACCGGATTCCAGCCGAAAACCCGCAGTTTTAGTTATTAGCTTCTTCAGGGGAGCAGCGGGGTCACCAGCTCACCGGCCGCGGCCGCTGCCTCTTCCGGCGTCTGAGTCCCTTCAATGACGTTGCGATACATCGTCCACACCACTTCCGAGATTTCCGGGTAATTCGGGCCGTATGCACGCGGCCGAGCAACGGCCACCTGATCGACAAAGACCTTGATGTTGGGGTCACTCCAGCCGGGATCATCAGCCATGTCCTGCCGGTTTGGTAAACCCACGGCCAGGAGAGAGCTGCGCAAATTAACCGGGTCTGTCATCCAGTCAATCACGGTCCAGGCCTCTTCCACATCGGTATTCGCCCCAATCGCAAAGTTCTCGCCACCTAAAATTGAAGCAGATTCAACTCCGGTGGGCCAGGGAGCCACACCCCATTCGAAAGAAACGCCGTCCCGATCAAAATTCGGCATTTGCCACGGTCCATTGATCATCATAGCACATTGGCCGGTAATAAACTGCTCATAGACTGTGCCTTGTCCCATCGGATCGCCTGGTGAACTCTGGTCAACATTAACCAGATTGTTGATTAAGGACAAAGCTTCAACGCTGCCTTCGTCCCCGATGGTTGGAATGTCACTCCCTGCCTGCCACAAGAAAGGCAAAAAGGTAAAGGTTCCTTCTTCGGTGCCGCTTGTTGAGAAGCAGAATCCGCTCCGCTCCTCAGTTGTCAGCTGTTCAGCCACATCGCGAAGTTCTTCCCAGGTTTCCGGGGCCTTGTCGAGACCAACTTCGGCCAGCATATCCGCGTTATAATACATGGCGGTGGCGTTGCTTTCAAAAGGAACTCCGTAATTCCGTCCTTGAAATACGGTCGAGCTCCATGGACCATCAAAGTATTGATCCTTATCATCCCAATCGGCAATGATATCGGTGAGGTCGGCCATCGCCCCCACGGCCGCCAACGCTTGATGATTTGGATTGTCCACAATCATAATGTCGGGTAATTCCCCGGTTTCTACCCCTTCCAGGATCGCCGGTACCAAGTCCACAAATCCGACAACCGTACGCTCAATATCGATATTTGGATGTTCAGCTTCAAAAAGGGCAATCGCCGATTCTAGCTCCTCATTTAATTCAGTCATGCCGTAGTAATCCCACCATTCTATGACGGTTTTCTCTTCTTCCGGTTCGGGCGCCTCTGTCGGTGGTGCCTCTGTTGGAGGTGGTTCGGTTGGTGCTTCGGCCTGTGCCGATTCCGTTTCCGGTTCCGTTTCTACAGCCGGCGATCCACAGGCGACGGCAGCGATGCTAAAAAGTGTTACTACTACTAAACCCAAAACCTTCTTCAAGAGCATTACAATTCTCCTTAGTCGAATGAACTTATTTGCCAATCATGTACTGCGGGGCTTTATTAGGGAAGAAAGGAAGGTACAAATGACGGACTTTCCCTAATAAACTGGCATTCTTTGATCGCCAAACATCATATCACAATGAACCGGGTATTCGTTATGAGACATTCGGTCTAGTCATTTATGGCTACCGTTTGTGCGGGAAGCAGGTAAAATCTTTGACAGTCCCCCCGTTTAACTTGACCGATTAGTGGATCAATTTATTATTGGCGGGAAGCCGCGCAATTTTAAGGCGATCAACCCAGAAAGGAAGCAAATTGATGAGCTATGATTTTGATTATGACGTGTCGGAAGGGGTAGCCACCATTACGTTCAACCGACCGGATGTCCTCAATGCCCTGACCTTGGCAATTTACGCTCAATTTCGCGATTTGATGGTTACCCTTCAACATGATGAGCGGGTCAAAGTGGTGGTATTAACCGGGCGGGGCCGAGCATTTTGTTCCGGCGGCGATGTGTATGAAATTATCGGCGAAATGCTCGAGCGGGATATGCGGGCTCATCTCGAATTTTGCCGCATGACCGGCGCGGTCGTGCAAAATATGCGCCTGCTGGAGAAGCCAATCATCGCTGCCCTAAACGGCACCACGGCCGGAGCCGGCGCGGTCATCGCCCTGGCCTCCGATTTTCGCCTCATGTCTGAAGCCGCGCGCATTCACTTCCTCTTTACCAAAGTGGGGTTGACCGGGGCCGATATGGGCGCGGCTTTTCTCCTGCCGCGCGTGGTCGGCCAGGGACGCGCGACCGAAATTCTCATGTTTGGTGACAAAATTTATCCGGACCAGGCCCTGCAAATGGGGTTAGTCAACCGCGTTCTCTCACCAGATGACCTGCTGCCCACGACCCAGGAATGGGCTGCCCGTCTTGCTTCCGGCCCCACCTTTGCCTATGGTATGACCAAGCGCATGATTAATAACGAGTGGAATATGGACCTCGTTTCAGCCATCGAGCAGGAGGCGCAGGCCCAGGCGCTGCTAATGATGGGAGAGGATCATCGGGCGTTTTTTGAAGCATTTAAAAGGAAGCAGGAGCCGCAGTGGAGCGGCAGATAGACCACAGACAAAAGACCTCAGACTTCAGATATGCGAATATCTGTGGTAATCCGTGTTATTATGTTGATTTAAATCTCCCCAGTCGTTTAGATTTAGGTGAAATGACGAAATAACATGCCAGAAACAGACAACCTTTCTTTTGATATGCTGCCGGAAAGGCCAGACGATCCGCCTAGGGATGGCCCGATAAGCCCTAACCGCCTGGCTGAATTGCGAGCCATAGCGGGTGCTGGGCCAGTGCTAATTCTGACCCACGATAACCCAGACCCGGATGCGCTGGCTTCCGGTAAAGCCTGCGCAGCTTTGCTAAAATCAGCCTGGGATATCTCCAGTCGGTTGTTGTACAGCGGGTTAATCCAACGGGCAGAAAACCGGGCCCTCCTCAACCTCTTAACCCCGGAATGGGAACACAGCAACGTGCTTCCTCAATTGGACCAATTCTCTGCCGTAGCGCTGATTGACACTCAACCAGGGGCAGGAAACAATCGCTTGCCCGTTTCTCACATCCCCCAGATTGTCATCGACCATCATCATCCCATTCGGAAAAATCTGCCACTGGTACCTTATGCCGACGTTCGGCCGGAGATAGGAGCTACCGCGACTTTGTTGGATCAATACCTGGAAGCCGCCGGGATCGTGGTTGATTCTAATTTGGCAACCGCGATGTTCTACGCGCTAAAGACCGATACGCGGGGCTTATCCCGGGGGGCTTCCTCAGCTGATGAGGTTGTCTACCTCAAACTATTGGCCCAAATTGACCATAGTAAGCTGATTCAAATAGAGCAAGCAGGATTATCACGGATATATTTTCGCGCCTTTAGCCGCGGATTGCGTGCCGCAAGGGTTTACACCCAATCCGTGGTAGCTAATCTGGAGATGATGCACCGTCCTGACCTGGCGGCTGAATTGGCCGATATACTCATCCGTTTTGAAGAAGCTGAGGCTGTCCTTTGTCTGGGCATTTACGAACAAATTCTGCATCTTTCAATCCGCACCAGACCCATGGGACAAGACGCCGGTTTGCTCGTCCAGCAGGTAATTGTTCCCCCAGGTAAAGCGGGCGGGCACGGCACGATGGCCGGTGGGCAGGTGCCCCTTGCTGGACAAAAAACAAATCAACTGGTAGGTGAGATCGTAGACCGTTTTTTGCAAGTCATGGGGGAAACGGGAAAAAGTGAAAGCCTATGTTGAGCAACTCTATCCGTTCCGATGCTGAACTGGCGCAGATGGTCGCCCCCATTGCTGAAACCACCCAGCCGGACGTCATCATTTGCGTAACTGAAAGCGGCGTTTTTGTGCAGCAT
>JAAUYD010110673.1_pt1 | contig 11548 bp, 10 predicted proteins | sample 7278101 | NCBI WGS metagenome assembly JAAUYD01 (sample SAMN14350128, study PRJNA611818) | marine sediment metagenome | isolation source: surface marine sediment (0.6m) | place: French Polynesia: Moorea | collected 2018-08 | reverse complement strand
CCTTTTTCAAGGGGGAGATCCTTTACCCGGCATAAAAATAGCAAAAATCGCGACATTTGCCCTTAACCGAATGCCATTGTGGCAAAGGGGGCCGGGGGGATTTCGTCATTTCCCAGACATCGCAAGGTGACAAAATCCCCCTACCCCCCTTTTTCAAGGGGGAATTTGCTATTAACACGACATTAGGGATCCAGCGCGTCTGCTTCGACGGCAATAAGCTCGTAGCGCCGGCTCCCAAGTCCGAGGGCTTCTGCATACGCGACTTGGACGGTACCATCTGTTTTGGGGTAGGACATGGATTCGAGGGTTTGCCCTGTGCGTTCGATAATGGCGTCCATCACCGCTGCATCAATCGCGACCGGGTCAAAGGAGGCGAACAGCCCGATATCATCCATCAGGGGCACCTGTTGCTTGCCCAGGCAATCGCAGTCCTTGGTAATGCTCTGGGCCTCTGTGATGTAGCAGATACGCCCTGGCTTTGCCCGCGCGATGGCAGCGGCGTGCTCGACGATGCGCTCTTGCAGCTCGCGCCCCATGATAGACCAATCAAAGGTGACTGCCCCGTGAAGGCAAACAGCAATGCACTCCCCACACCCGATGCATTTATCCCGATCAATGACCGCGGTCTGCTCGATTTTTATTGCCCCGGACGGGCACCAGCTGAAGCATTCCTCGCACACGCGGCATTTCCTGGGGTGCACCCGGGGCTGTTGACCAAAGTGTTGGGATAACTTGGCCTTTTTCGAGCTGCAGCCCATGCCCAAATTCTTAAGGGCCGCACCGAGACCGGTTCCCAGGTGCCCGGTGGCGTGGGATAGGATAAGCGCGCTCCGGGCATGGACGATCGCAGCGGCAATGGGGACGGTTTGATAGTGCTTGCCATCGACGGGCAGGGCGATTTCGTCGCTCCCGTTCAATCCATCGGCTGGAATAAACGGCGCGTCCATGTTGCTCAAGCCGAACCCGCGCGCTTCGGCCACGCGGATGTGTCCCACGCCGTTGTCCCGAGGGCTTTTGTACAGCACGGCCGAGTCGGTCAGAAAGGGCTGCGTGCCTGCTGCCTGTAAACACTGCACAACCGATTGGGTCACTTTGGGAGAGAGCGCGGTATTGCAGCCGGGTTCTCCCACGTGAACCTTGAGCGCGGCCAGATCGCCCTTTTGAAATGCCGCGTCCAGCCCGGCCCGACGCCATAGGGCAGCGACTTTCCCAGCTGTGATGCGCTGGTCCTCGCTGTGATTGGATGAAATGAAATAAACGTTGCTCATGAACTGTTTTTAACACCAGCGCCCGCGGATCTCCATAGCTTTCATTTGCAATCTGTAACGACCCGAGCATTGAATGTATAATGCGTTCTATCGTGGCAAATCAAACCGAAACAAAACTATCGTTCGGCATCCCCAGGATTAAATGGGCCCTTATCTGCGCTGTCGCGATTGGCCTCATCCACGGGGCATTTGCCTTACTCGTTTTGGACCATCTCCCCCAAACCATTCCCATGCATTTCGATGCCATGGGTCGCGCAGATGGGTTTTCCGGTGTCAGTGCTGCGAATTGGTTTTTGTTGTGGTTTGTTTCAGTAGGAACGGCAGTGCTCACGATCTGGATTGCCCTTAGGATTGACCGCATACCGGTCGAGTACATTAGTATTCCCCGCAAGGAGGCGTTTCTTTCCCTAAACGCAGCTGCCAGGGGGCGGGTGTTTGTCGAGATCAGCTTTCAGATGGTCGTGTTCGCCGGTATGCTCATGCTTTTTTTCCTCGTCCTACACCTGGCTATCGCGTTCGTGGCTTTGGGATACATGGAGCAACTACCCCCTTGGCTCGTGTATGGCAGTACGGTCGTTCTTATCGCATGGAGTATCGGCATCATCCTGAGGATTATGCGTGCCATCGACCAGGAGACAGACCACCGGGTCAAGCGCACGTGATGCCACGTTAAGCCCGTAGCTTTCTGGTCTTCGACGTTCGGTACTGGTTGCTAATCATCGCTTTGATAAAAGATGTAAGGCCGCTTTCATTGGGTCTGGGGTTTTTTCCTTTTGACATTCGCTTGAGCTGTCGCGTGTACCAGACCACCTCCATCAGGGCCACTTTATCCACTGCTTTTATGCCTGTCGTAATCGGTTGGATTTTCACCCCAGGATCTTGGCCATGGAGGATTTTGTTTGAGTAATCCGGATCCACTGCCAGGGGCCGAGCAATGCCCACCAGGTCCAAGTCGCCGTCAGAAAGGGCCTTGTTCATCACGTCGGCTGTTCTAAAACCGCCGGTGACCGCAAGGGGAACGTCGACTTGCTGGCGCACCAATTTGGCGAAGTTCAAAAAATAGGCTTCCCGGCTGCGCGTGCTTTCGGCAATTTTTCTGCCGCTCATGACAGGGGCTTCATAGGTGCCGCCTGAGACTTCGACGAGGTCGATCCCTTCCTCTGCCAGTTGTTGGATCGTCTGTATGGATTCATCCTCTGTGAGGCCGCCCCGTTGAAAATCAGCAGAGTTGAGTTTAATCCCGATGGGAAAGGCATCCCCCACGCTGGTGCGCATGCGGCGATATACGTCGAGGACAAACCGCCGGCGATGCTCGGCACTGCCACCCCAGTTATCGCTGCGCTGGTTGTGGTGGGGGGAGAGGAACTGGCTTACCAAATATCCGTGGGCCCCGTGGATCTGTACCCCGCTGAACCCGGCCTTCTTTACGATCTCCGCGGCCCTGCCAAAGCGCTCGATGATTTCCACTATCTCCGCACTGTCCAACTCGCGGGGGGTAGCAAAGAACCGCTGCATCTTTTTTTTGAATGGAATGGGAGACGGCGCCACCGAGTCCCTGTTGAGTCCCCGGGGCACCTGCTTTCCAGGGTGATTCAGTTGTACCCACAGCTGGGTGTTGTGCTGCTTGCCAGCATGGGCCCAAGCTGTGAGGAGATCCATATCCTGTTCATCTTCAATGGCCACGTTATTGGGTTCCCCCAATGCCCGCCGGTCGACCATCACATTTCCCGTGATCAATAGGCCAGTACCCCCGCTTGCCCAGCGATCGTAAAGCCTGACCAGGTCTGATGTGACGTGGTTATCCATGGTGCCCAGCGCTTCGGACATGGCTGACTTCAACAGTCTGTTCTTAATGATGTGACCGCTAGGGAGCGTAAATGGGTTGCTTATCAAACTGGCGTCCGCGTCCGCGGTGGTCTTGATGGCGCTATTTTTCATGCATCCTCCTGGTGGTTACCGCCATTAACGGGCATAGCAGATCACACATCCACTTCGCAAACCACCTCGATGGCTGCATCAGGCGCGATCTCCCCGTGTGCCACGACTGCAAGATGCGGCATCTTTCCTGAGAACATCTCTGCAATTGGGCGGCGAAGAAGGGCGGGAACTATCAGTACAGGATTTGACATGTCAGCCATTGCCGAGTGACAAGCCTCGGCAATCTGGGAGGCGATATCTGGCGCAAGTGCCAGCCGATCCCCCTGTTCTGTTTGCACCATTGCACTTTCGAGCACGGCGGTGACATCCGGGCTGAAGGTTGCGACTTGAATAGGCATTTGTTTGCTTTGCAATGCGTCTGTGATGACGTGGGACAGGGCACCTCGGACAGACCTGGTCAGGTCATCGTGGCTCTGCCACGCTGGGATTCTCGATACGGCCTCGAGTATTTCAGGCAGATGAACCAGGCTAATGCCGTCCCTCACCAGGTCGGCGAGCAAAGCCGTCAACATGGGTAGGCGGATGATTTTGGGGACGGTCTCCCGGATCAGCACAGGGCGATGCCTGGCAATACTGTCCAGAAGGTGCTGGGTCTCATCAAGGCCGATGAGACGGTGGGCTTGGGCGCGCAGGTGTGCAATGGCTTCTTCAATAATTTCGTCTAGTTGATTGCCGTTGTTGGTGGGCTTAGGTGCGATCATTAGGGTCCTGCCCCGCACCCGCACCTGGGCTGCGTCCACTGCCAAGCCACGCCCGCCGTCGACAACGGGCACGGTCCGGAGGGGCAGTCCCAGTGCCTCCTGCAGGGGTGCGGCGATCTTTTCTGCGATGCGGCCCCATCCACCCATGGCAGCGGCTTCTTTGGACAGTCGCGCGTGCAGATCTCCACCGAGCTCAATGGTTGCTGCGGGTTCTACTGGGTCGCTCTCAGGCTCTGAAAGCTCGGCTTCCCCCAGACGCCGAGCAGTGCGTCGTTCGTCGCGAAACTTGGCAGCCGCGGCAATCCCTAAACCGCTGCCAAAGAGTGCAAACGGCCAAGCAGGCAATCCTGGCACCACGCACAGAACCAAAAGCGCTGCAGAAGCAGCGGCCAGCGCCCTGGGTTCGGCAAAGAGTTGGCGGCCCAGTTGTTCCCCGAGTTTACCGTCTCCAGTCCCCTGGCCCACGCGGGTTGTCAGCAGGCCCGCTGCCGTGGACACCAGTAGTGCGGGAATCAGGGTGACCAGGCCGTCACCGATAGTGAGTCGCGTGTAGGTATCGAGCGCCTCCCCCAGGGACATCTGCCGTTTGAACATGCCCACCAACAGACCGCCAACGATGTTGACACAAATAATGACGAGGCCAGCGATGGCATCTCCGCGCACGAATTTCACCGCGCCGTCAAGGGATCCATAGTACCGGCTTTGGCGATCGAGCTCGGCGCGCTGTCGGCTCGCCTCAAGGGAGGAAATGGCACCGGCGCGAACGTCTGAATCGATGGCCAGCTGCATACCAGGCAGCGCATCTAGGGAAAATCGCGCCGCCACCTCCGCAACCCGCTCGGCCCCCTTTGTGATCACCAAGAACAAGACCATGGCCAAGATGCCGAAAATCACCGCACCGACAAGGATATCGCCACCTACCACGACGCCGCCAAAGCCGTCTATTATCTTCCCAGCATCTGCTCGCAGCAAGATAAGCCGTGTGGACGACACATTCAGTGCCAACCGGTAGAGGGTGGCGATCAGCAATAGGGTTGGAAAGGCGGTAAACTGCAGGGGCTTCTTAATAAAAAGTGCCAGTGTGATGACCAGCACCGAGACGCCCAAGTTCGCGCCTATGAGCAGATCGATCAACCACGGGGTGAGTGGCAGCACCATCATGAGCACGACCGCCACAATGGCCAGGGCAAGCCCGGTTTCGAAGAGTCGCCCCTGGGCTGCCAGGATACTGGTCAAAAAGTGCTTGTTTTGTCGTTCCATAGGCTCACTCGCGCATCTGAGCAGTCAACCGCAACTTTGCGTTTTTTGAATCCACAGACCTCAAAAACAACGCCAAACAGAGAAAATTGTCAAATGGCTTGGGTTGGAGTGCTCAGTATATCTGCTCAGTATATCTCCCAGCGCAGTCCAATGATGCCAGCAATGTGAAATTGACCTTGCCATACCGGATCCCTTAGCCAGCCGCCTGCGCGAACACGGAAATATGGCATCAATCCAATCGCCGCTGTCCTCAATGTCACTGCTTCGTATGAGATCCTACCAGTGATGCGCTGTCTTCCGACAGTTGCATGATAAGAGCGCCAGTACTCATATCCCGCGGCAATGGCAAGCTCTCCCCATCCCCCTCCATCGTAGACATATCCAGCATAGGCGTCGTGGGTGATCACCCAGTCTCTGGCCCTGAGGTTCATGAACTCCCCTTGATCAAAGTACCAGTCGGTCTTCTCAATGTCAGGCGTCCCCAGGGTCAGGTCTTGGAAAAAGAACACCGGCTCGTATAACACCGCCAATAAGTTCCCCGGACAAATCTCGCCCCCAATAGCAACCACGGGTTTTATCCTCAGCCGCATGCCGCCGAAGGCAGGTCCGGAAAATTCAGTATCCCTTGGGCCATCGGGAAGATAATGAAAGTAATCCGCTTCTGGGCCTGGCTGATGGATGAATCCGATATTACCTCCGCCAAGGCTCTGAACCCACGTGGCATCTACAACCAGCCGAAACGGGAGTCCGATCTGAGTGGTGACAAAAACGCCGGTCTCTGAAGTGCTAGAGAGTCGCTGACTGATGCCCAGCCGAAAAAAGTTTTTTGCGATAGGCGACTCATAGTCGAACATTTTTCCCTGATACCAAGCCCTGAGCTCCCCTGCTCCGCCCAAGTAATGGTAAGTAAACTGTCCTTCCAAGCTGGCGAACCAATGTCGCTGTTTAGCGCCGTTCTCTTCGTAGCCACTCCCATCCGAATCGCTTTGTCGCGCCTTCGGTCCATCGCAAGTGGGCAATCCAGCTTGCGCAGCTGGATTGTGATACACGCACTCTCCTGCGATATATGTCGCAATCACCTTCATGGTGTACAGTGCCGCGGGGTCTACCTGAAACGGACTGCCTTCTAGAATGACAAAGTCAGCCTCAAATCCGGGCGAGATGATTCCGAGCGAATCTCCCCTGCCTATCGCCCGTGCGCCGTTTCGAGTGATGCCAAGCATTGCCCTACCTATATCGATGGTTCGCGAAGATGCTCCCTCAATTGGGTTTCCGTCCGGCGTTTGTCCTGACGTAACCACCGCTGCATGGGAAAGAGGACAAAGCGGTATGCGCTGCGTTTCGTATTGGAATCCCGGATAATCGACATCCAGTCCATAGGGCCAGTCCGATGTCAACGCCGGCGCGATACTGGCAGCAAAGAGATCATCGAATTGAAGTAGTCCGTTGAATTCGCTGTCGTTATAAGTCGAAGCAAGGTCCGCGAGAACATGCAATTGCCCGGGCAACAGGGTCACCTGAAACCCTGCTTGCGCTATTTTTTCTAACAATTCGCCATAACAACTTCCGCAATGATCGAGCACAAATACGGATTCTTCTGTGACATTATTGCCAAGACCAAGGCGTACATCCACCAAACGCGCAGCCCCCTTAAAGCTTTGAACATGCCACGCCGCGCCCCTCCCGCCGAAGTCCTCCATCATCTCCGCGATTTCCCGAGCGCGATACACCGGCTCTCCCCCTGGCGACTCCGGCCTAGGGGTATTCTCCGGCACTTGCAATGACCCATCCAGGAAGTACTTTGCTCCGAAGTATCCGAGCCTTTGGTCTGCATCGCGATCCATCAGCCTCATAAGAAACTCGGTGATAGGCATGGGGCCATATGAGCGTGCCATAATCCGCAGTTTTAGTTTGGACTGCCGCTGCAGCTTGCGATATCTGCGGAAGTGGGAGGGAAAGAAGGTGTTGTCACCAATTGCCGTCATGCCGTAGGAAAGGGCTAACTTCTCGGCTTTGAGAATCGCTTCGGTAATCTGACTGCGCGGGATTTTCCGATGTGTGTAACGCAGTGCCTCGAATGCGGCTTCATCTTGTAGCACGCCTGTTAGCTCCCCGGTTCGATCACGAATGAAATCGCCACCTGGAGGAGGTGTCGAATCTCGCTCGATATTCATTTGTTCTAATGCTTCGCGATTGACATATGTATGGTGTCCACCTTTAAGAGCGATGTATATCGGCACATCCTGAGGAAGGATTGGATCCATTACATCGTGGGTTGGAAGCTCGCCGTCAAACGGCTCCAGACCCAAGTTTCGGGCAACGATCCACCCGCCGATGGGTCTCTTTGTCGCTGTTTTCATTCGCTGTTCCAGCGCATCGAGCGACGTTACACCTCCAAGATTCGTCTGTAATAAGCTCAGTCCGCCATCCACAAAATGGATATGCGCGTCGATAAACCCCGGTGCCACGAAGGCACCCTGAAGATCGACTTCCAAACAGGGCTTGAGCCAGGGTTCCAAATCGTCGTCGTTATTTCCTATCGCGATAAACTTCCCACTCTGAATAACAAACCAGCTCGCATCCACCTTTTCTGCCCGGGCGCTGAATATCGATCCATTGCGGTAAAGTGTACAATCTGCGGCAAATGTCTTGCTAGAGACTAGTAACAGCACTAGGAGACCAGGTATCACGACACTGGACAAGGAAATAATCTTCTTTTTATGCATCACATACATCTAACACCTGCAATTGCAATTTGGAACACCTCTGCATCAAGGGCATTTGCGATCCAATAGCATATGCATCGATTTTGGCACGGATGCCTAAAGTGGTATCGAGAATTTCTTGTCTTCTTCAGAAAGCCCGGTGCTGTCGAGATTCCGTTTGATTAACGCTGGGTCAGCGATTGCAGCTACGATCCAATAGCGGCGTGCCTATGAATAGAAAAAACCTATTTGTTGTATAGATAAAACCGATTATATGATAAGTACTAAGCTGATGGACATCTGCCTTGCAGATGTTTGGATGAGGTACTAGACGTGGCCCTGACCTACGACCAGAGCGGCCGTCCCAATGCATCGAGCGGACGAAGTGGTACGGACAGCACACGGGACCGGCCAGTGTCGCTGGAGATTTTCACCGGAGAGCTCGGGTGCGGGGATCTGATCTACGAGCTGAAGTTGCAGCTCGACCGGGCCGATGCCGGTGCCAAGGTACGGGTGGTCACGGCCGATCCAGGAGCGCCAAGGGACATACCCGAGTGGTGCAAAATGACTGGCCACGTGCTGCTGGAGCAGGATGCTCCGTTCTATATCATTCAGGTCCGAAACCGGGCCAAAGGAGAGACGTGATGGGAAACAAGTTTTGCGTGACACTCAAGCATTGTCGAACTGATGGAGACAAGGCCACACTGGCCTTTGTGGTGGCCAATGCAGCCCTGGGCAGCGACAAGGATACGCTTATGTTTTTGATGAGCGACGGGGTCTGGGCCGCGGTCAAGGGGGAGGCGGAGAAGGTGGTGGAGGGCGAGCCGTTCGCTCCACTCAAGGAGCTGGTGGACAAGTTCATCAATGGGGGTGGCAAGATGTACGTGTGCGCGCCGTGCATCAAGAAACGGGGTATCACAGAGGAGCAGCTGATCGAAGGGGCAGAGCCGGCAGGCGGGGCGGCCCTGGTGGCGTGGCTATCAGACGATCCGGCTTGCGTCGACTTCTGAGATGCTGTCCGTGCAGGAGCTGGAACAGCTCGAGCCGACCGAGATGCTGGACGGCGGCGCCCTGGACTGCGGCTCCGGGCTGGTGCTGATGCTGCGAGACGCCATGAACCAGGTGCCTGTGGGTCAGGTGTTGGAGCTGAGGAGCTCAGAACCAACAGTGGGCAGTGATCTGCCCCCTTGGTGCGAGATGGTGGGTCACGCCTACCTGGGCAACCTGCCGGGCAATGACCGGGTGCGGTACTTCATCCGGCGGGGTGAAAAAAAGGCCGACGACAGCCCTGCCCTCGAAGATGATATGAAACGGGCCAGGGATTACGAATGGCGCACCCGCACCCGGTATCGAGGCGGGCTCAGGACCACGGTTTACTGCCGCAACTTCCAGTTCGACGTGGGACAGCCGGCCAGCTTCGAGGAACGGGACGATCACCCCAGCGCAGTAGAATATGTGCTCGGCGCCCTGGGTGGGGCACTGGCAGCCGGCTTTGCAATCGAGTGCGAAAAGGCGGGCCTGGATGTGGATGACGTCGAGCTGACCGTGCGCGGCAAATTGGACAATGTGCTGGCCCACCTGGGGCTGGAACAGGGGAACCCGGGTTTCTCGGTCATCGAGGTGAAGTGCTTTGTCTCTACCTTTGCAGACGAGGGCGCGGTGCGCAACGCGTGGACCCTGGCAGTGGAGCGGTCCCCCCTGGCGGCCACCTTGAACAAAGGATGCGATCTCAAGCTTAAGATGGCGATAGTTTAGTAAAGGAAGGAGGCGAGAATGTATACCGTCACCCACGTGGGCAGCTGGCCCCGATCCAGGGATCTGCTCAAGGCGCTGCGGGACAAACAAAAGGGCGTCATGAGCCAGGCGGCGTTCAATCGGTTTGCAGATGGGGAGGTGCGCCGTTGCCTCCAGGCACAGCTGGACGCCGGGGTGGAGCTGGTCACTGACGGCGAGCTTCGCCGGGACAACTTTTACTCGTTTGTCACTGACAAGCTGGACGGGACCGTGCTCTACTCCCTGGCCGAGCTGCTCGAAAAGATGGACGACAAGGCCGAATTCGAGGAGATGCTCCACACCTTGGACGTGCCTGCCTCGGCCATCCGCAATCCCACCTGCGTGGGCAAGCTGAACCGTCGGGAACCCCTGGCCGAAAGCGAGGTGGCGTTTCTCCGCCAGCACACGGACCGGCCCATCAAGGTCACTCTGCCCGGGCCCTACCTGTTGACCCGCTCCATGTGGATCGGGCGCATCTCCAGGTGCGAGGCGTACCAGGACAAAACAGACATGGCAAAGGACGTGGTGCGCCTTCTGCGGGAAGAACTCCTGGAGCTGAGGGACGCGGGCGTGGCCTTTGTCCAGTTCGACGAGCCAGTGCTTACCGAGGTGGTGCTCTCAGAAGAGTGCGACCGGCGCACCTTCATGTGAGCCACCCTGGCCACCCGCCGGGATGCGGGTGCAGAGCTGGCATACGCGGCCGGGCTGCTGAACGACATCATCAAAGGGGTAGACGGCGTGCGGATCGGCATCCACGTCTGCAGGGGAAATTGGAGCCGGTCCGAAGAGGTGCTGCTCGAAGGGGACTACACCAAGCTGGTGCCGGCTTTTGCCGCCATGAACGTGCGGCAATACGTGCTCGAATACGCCACTCCCCGGGCTGGAGAGCTCTCTGTGGTGGGAGATGCGCTGGCCCAAAAAGAGATAGGCTTGGGGGTGGTCAACCCCAGAACCGCCGAGGTGGAAGCGCCTGAAGCGATCGTGGCCCGTGCCAGAGAAGCGGCCCAGTGGTTCGATCCGGAAAAGATCTTCTTAAATCCGGACTGCGGGTTTGGCTGCTTTGCCAACCGCTGCGTCAACGACGAACACACGGCCAAAGAAAAGCTGAGAAGCATTGCCCAAGCCGCCCGTATTTTGAGGTACTGAATCCCGTTCACACCTTTGATCTCAGTTGGCACTTCAATTATTTGAGGTGTTGTAGACACTGCCAACCATTGCGATGGCTGCTAACTGGGCATCCAAGGTAGCGGGTTCGACGGTAATGCGACACCGGGTTTTGGCGTGTTTGGGATACTGGGGTGATACAACTATCTCAGCCCGGACCTCTCGCACGCCAGGCGTCAGTGGTGCGGTGGCTATCTCTTCCCCGTTGCATGCGATGTGCACGCGTCCCCTGGTTTTTGGTTCTGAGACAGATAAGACGATGCTGTCAATTGTGGCCAAGCCGGGCGTCAGGACCTGAGGTAGGGGACGGGTCCAGACCACAGCCTGTCGCCCTGAGTGGGTCGCACCTATGTCAAAGCGGTTCTCGCGCGACCGGGTGATTCGGGCAAGCGCCTCGAGGGCTCCTTCTGGTGGATCGTCGAGGCCGAGGACCGCGGCAATATGGGGGGCTGCTCGCCTGTCGCCGATCTCTGCCAAGGCCTGGATGATGGTTGCCTTTCGCTCCTTGAACCGCTCTCTCTTGAGTCGTGCAATAAGGGGTTGGGTCGCCCTGCGATCCCCGAGGCGGGCCAGGGCTGCAGCGGTACCCGGACTTGCTCGTCGTAAAGTGAGGTACCGTGAAACTGTCCGCCGTGATCTGCAAACACGGTCAGTAGCGCATTGGGAAAGGCATCGTCGAGATAGGCGAGTACTCGACCGATCGCCTGATCCACACGCCAGATTTCGCAGTTGTAGCGAT
>JAAUYD010052258.1_pt1 | contig 11550 bp, 5 predicted proteins | sample 7278101 | NCBI WGS metagenome assembly JAAUYD01 (sample SAMN14350128, study PRJNA611818) | marine sediment metagenome | isolation source: surface marine sediment (0.6m) | place: French Polynesia: Moorea | collected 2018-08 | reverse complement strand
TCGGACAAAACACGGAGATTTTCAATGAAATCAAAATTGACTGAAAAACGGGTTTACAAAAAGCCCAGTCTCAATATCCATGGAAACGTCAAACAACTGACTCAAGGAACACCATCATTACCACCAGTCGGTAGTGACGGATATGAGGTATCGATGGATGTTTACATGATGGGCAATGTTTCCTAGACAATAGGCAAAAAACTTCACTTTTACAGGAGGTAGGCTAGACTCGGTAACAAATCCCCGACTTCTTTAAGAAGTAGGGGATCGCTCACACCCGCGACTCCTCAAAGAGCAGGGGGTGTTCTGCCTGCCCTTTTCCTGTTTCCCAAATGGGAAATTCTCTATTCATACCAATCGCGCCCATGTATTTTTATCAAGCTTACAGTCTCAATATTCGTTCAGACTTTTCTCTACCAGAACTACCGAGCAGCAATTCTGGTTCCGATCTCTATATCCAGCAAGGACAGGTTGACCTTCCTGCCATGGAGGGCAGCAATATTCCGCGCCAGGGCATTGAGGCCATGTTTGGGGGCACAGTGGCAGAAGCGTATTTATACTGGCCAGGAGTCGCAAAGTTTATGGCAACGGGCGGTAATCGCCTCATTGTTGAGCCAACGGCGACAGCTATCGAACGTCAGGTGTTGAGTCTGTATATTCTCAGCGAGGCTCTGGGGCTAATCCTACATCAACGCAATCTCCTACTGATCCATGCCAGTGCCATTCTTGTTGACGACCAGGTAATTATTTTTGCTGGGTATCCTGGAGCAGGCAAATCCACCACTGCTGCCGCTTTTGCCCAAGTAGGCTACCCAGTGCTCTCTGATGATATGGTAGCTATTGATGTCACCCCTGAGCATGGTGTCGTGGTTCTTCCTGCCTTTCCCCAGGTAAAAATTTGGCCTGCTTCCATTGAGGGTCTTGGCTACGACAGTACTAACCTAGACCGTCTGTTTCCCTCATCCCCTAAGCGGGTAATTCGCCAGTTTGATAATTTTCCCACCCAAGCGATACCCCTCTCTCATATCTTCTTTTTAGAAAAAGGCAGCGAGTTTAGCTTCACCCCCATGACAAATCCCGAGGCGATTTTGACAATTACGAAATTCTTTTCTTGCCCTAATGACCTGTTGCAAGGTCAAGCCCTAGCTCGCCACTTCCAGCAATGTATTCAGATACTCAAACAAGTGGGTATCGGGGCTTTGGTACGACCCGATAGTTTTCAACAGTTACACAATTTTGTAGACGAAATTAAACCCTTTTTAGCCCGGTGTCACCATGCCCATCAGCCCGATTCTCCCTTGCAGGTAGCCACCCATGCGGCGAAAATAGAAGGTTAGTGTCATCAGGTGCTGCCTTGTAAAGTTTTGTAAAAATTACCCATTTTTTAGGCTTAATTGGCATTTATCCGAGAATATTAGTAACAAGTTAAGCCTGTATCGCAATTGTCAAGGGAATCTTAGAATATGCTTGAAAGAAAAATTGCTCAGAAATTAGATGTTTGTTAGGGAATGGTACAACATATAGGATTTTACTATCAAACATTGACTATTGGCTGTTTCAGGTTACTATTAACCATTGACTACTGACAAATGACCTATTACTAATGACTAACCAAAAACGAGTTTACATTATTTTGGGCACTCGTCCGGAAGCAATTAAATTAGCTCCGGTGATTGAGGTGTTTCAAAGCTTTTCTGGTTTAGAAACACAAGTCATTTTAACGGGACAGCATCGGGAAATGGTAGAGCAGGTGATGCAACTGTTTAACCTGAGTAGCGATCGCAATTTGGAAATTATGCAGCATGGGCAATCTTTGAGTGATATTACTTGCCGGAGTTTGCAGGGTTTGGAAAAGTTATTTCAAGAAAAGCAACCTTCTTTAGTGATTGTTCAAGGAGATACTACTACCGCATTTGCTGCGGCTTTGGCTGCCTTTTATCATAAAATACCCGTGGGTCATGTGGAAGCGGGTTTAAGAACCGATAATTTATTTAATCCTTTTCCAGAGGAAGCTAATCGACGGTTAATTTCCCAATTGACTCAGTTACATTTCGCACCAACTCCTCTAGCGGTGGATAACTTGAAGGCATCAGGGGTATTGGGGGAAATTCATCTGACGGGGAACACCGTCATTGATGCTTTACTAAAAGTTGCAGCCAAAGAACCAGCTTGTAATGTTCCGGGTTTAGAGTGGGATCAATATCGTGTTTTGTTAGCAACGGTTCATCGGCGAGAGAATTGGGGAGAGCCACTACAAGGAATTGCGGCAGGGTTTTTACAGATATTAGACAAATTCCCGGATACTGCCTTGTTGCTGCCCCTACACCGCAATCCTACGGTCAGAGAGCCATTGCAAGCATTACTGGGCGACCATCCCCGAATTTTTCTCACAGAACCCTTAGATTATGGCGAATTAGTAGGAGCGATCGCGCGATCGTATCTTTTATTAACAGACTCTGGTGGTTTGCAGGAGGAAGCGCCCAGTTTGGGTAAACCAGTGTTAGTTTTACGAAAAACAACAGAAAGACCAGAAGCGGTAGCTGCTGGTACAGCCAAGTTAGTGGGAACTGAACCAGGGCAAATAGTTGCTACTACGGCTCAGTTACTGAGTGATCCAACAGCTTATCAAGCAATGGCAAATGCCATTAATCCCTTTGGTGATGGTCATGCAGCAGAAAGAATATTACAAATTGTGCAAGAGTATTTACGGATCTAATTAGGAGTTAGGAGTTAGAAATTAGGAGTTGTTGGGGCGCGGTGCAAGCCTTGCGCCATAGAGGAGTTTGAAGTTTAACCACGTTCGGTAAGCGCGAGAATTATTTATGGCTAGCAAAATCTATAGCACTACGCCTGACGGGGCGCGGATATTTCTAAATCCAGCAAACCCTTTGACAGCCTGCTGTTAAGAGTTAAGAGTTAATAGTTAATAGTTAATAGTTAAGAGTTCCCTAGCGTGTAGCGCTATAAAATCTAAAATTGCATCAGGTATGATTTGGTTGCAAAACTGGAATTTCAATTATGAATTCTGAGCCTTTCTCCCTTTCAGTAGAGAAGGATATTTGACCATGATGCTTATCAACAATAATTTGATAGCTAACTGATAATCCTAAACCCGTACCCACACCAACGGGTTTGGTAGTAAAAAATGGGTCAAATAATTTCTGCTTCACCTCTGGTGTCATGCCCAAACCATTATCAGCAATGTGGATAGCAATGTGGTGATTATCTATTAATTTAGTGCCAATAGTGATGGTAGGGATCAACAGTTCATCGTCAGTAACGGCATCTTCTAGAGCGTCAATAGCATTGGTTAATAAATTGAGAAATACCTGATTGAGTTGTCCGGGATAGCAAACTATATGTGGTATGACGCTATAGTTTTTGATAATTTTAATGCCGGGATAATTCTGCTTGGGTTTAAGACGATGTTGCAGAATCATTAATGTACTTTCAATCCCTTCATGAATATCTACCTTTTTCATCTCCGCTTCATCAAGACGAGAAAAAGTTCTTAATGAGCGCACAATTTTTTGAATCCGTTCAGAACCCATTTTCATGGAAGATATGAGTTGGGGAAAGTCTGAAACTATATAATCTAGGTCTATTTCTTCTATCAGCTCTGTAATTTCCGGCTGCGGTTGACGATAAATTCGCTGATAAAGGTTGAGCAGTCCTAGAACATCTTCAATATATGCATTGGTATGCTCTAAGTTGCCATATATAAAATTCACAGGATTATTGATTTCATGGGCTAATCCAGCAACTAACTGTCCCAAACTCGACATCTTTTCATTTTGGATCAGCTGAATTTGGGTTTTTTGCAGCTTTTGTAAGGTTTTTTCTAATTCCTTGGTTTGTTGTTGAGCAGCAGCAGCAGTTTCTTGACTTTGAGAATAAAGTTCGGCTTGATTAATTGTAATCGCCAATTGATCTACTACCGCTTCTAGTAATTCTACTTCACTGTCACTCCAAGGACGAATTTGACTCCAGTGACTGCACGTAATTACCCCAATTCGTTGGGAATAGGTTTTAATCGGCAGCATGATTTCTGATTTAATTCCCAAATTTTCTAAAAATTGCCGATATATGGGTTCCCTACAATCATTTATATCATCAATTTTGAATATTTCCTGCTTTAACAAGAAATAGATCACAAATTCAAATTGGGCAACATTGCGTTTGCCGTAAGGCAGTTCTGCTGAAATATCGTCTAGTAAACTTGGTACATCGGGTGTTTTTGCCTCTTTAATTGTCTTCCAACAGTGTGAATTTGAATCTGGCTGCAACCAGGAAAAACTACAACTATTCACCTGTAATAACTCACGTAGTTCCTGAATTAGTTTGTCCAAAACAGTATCTAAATCCAAGGATTCACGAATTTGACTACTCAATCTATTTAAAAGTTTTTCCCTGGATGCAATTTCTCGATATTTTGCTTCTGATATACGTAAGGCTAATTCTGCATTTTTTCTCTCTGTAATATCTCTGGTAACAATAGCAAAAGCGATTGGTTTGTTAGTGTTTTGGTCTTTAACTAAAAAGATGGTGTAGTCAACAGGAATCAGTTCCCCGGTTTGAAAGTGCTTGAGACGATATTCCCCTTGCCACCGTCCTGTTTCCATCACTACTGGTGCAATTACCTGTTGAAAATATTCCCAGTCTTCTGGGCTATGATAATCAAACATTACTGTTGTCTGGAATTGCTGAAGATTGTTGAGTCCAACTAGCTTCAGACCAGCTTCATTGATATACCATGCTTTATTGTCAAGGGTAGCAATACAAATAAAATCAGAGCTATTGTCCACCAAAGAGACAAACTTCTGCAAGTCTTCTTCAATTTGTTTGCGCTCTGTAATATCCATTACCATACCATCCCAGACAATATTCCCATTTTCTTGTTTTTCTGGTCTGGCTTGTACTTGTAAGCATTTCCACTTACCTGAAGGGGTAATAATGCGGTGTTCTATAGACAATGGTTTTAATGTCTGAGCAGAAACCAATATCGATTTTTCAAATTCAGGTAAATCAATTGGATGAATTAATGCATATATCCAGTTTATATCTTTCTCTGCATATTCTGATTCTACTTCGTATAACTCTCGACAAGCGGGACTAACGTAAGATAAACTTTGCTCACCATCCGGATACATGACTAGTTGAAAAATCATTTCCGGTAAATTTGCTGCTAATTTTTGCAACTGGATTGTCTTTTTATGTGATAACGCAGCTGTTTTTTGAAGTTTAATAATTTGTAATTCTATTTGATTTTGCTTAGTAATTAATTCAGAAAAAAATATAATGCCAGTAATTTTTTGATTGCGATCGCGCCAAGGGACAATTTTCCAGTTTACCCATTTAATACTGCCATCAGCACAGATTATACAATCTGCTTCACCACTCTCTATAGAGCCATTTAAACATTTTTGATGAATTTTTTTCCATTGTGCTGAAGTTTGAGGAAATACATCATAATAAGACTTTCCAATCACAGATTGTGTTTCTAAACCATAATCTTTTAACCAACTATGGCTATGAGTTAGGCAGCGCATTTCCATATCAAATGCAGCCACCGCAGTAGGTATATATTCCAAAAACGTTGGGAATATGTCAGAGATATTATGTAGGGAGTACATTTATTAATTGGTAAGTATTTTGAGACAAAAATAAGGTATTAATAAACATTAATATTTGTAGATGCATAATCGATTTTTGTTAACTTTTTTATTAAAATATCAGCTATCAATTATCAGTATTCAGCTAATAAGTATCTCTTGACATGAATAATGATATGATTCATATAACTAGTAAAATGCTTAATAATAGTCATTAATTATGTTGTTTTATCTACTATAAAATAGCTGAGTAAAATGATAAATTATCACCCATTAATTACGAATTACTAAATCACCAACCGATATTATTATTTTCAACTAAAAAAGGAATTTTAATTAAGAACTCAGCACCTTTACCAATATCAGAAATACACTCTATGGTACCACTATGTTTTTCAGTCACAATTTGGGTCGTAATTGAAAGTCCTAACCCCGTACCTTTACCTTCTGGTTTAGTAGTAAAGAAAGGTTCAAATAATTTTTGCCGGACTGACTCTGTCATTCCTGGACCATTATCAGAAATACTAATAATGACGTACTCCCTATCTATCTTGGTGCGAATTGTAATGATATTGGGGCTTTTCTCTATTTCCTTATAGGTTTTACCTTGGTTAGATTCATCCAATGCATCGATTGCATTGGCTAACAAATTCATGAATACCTGATTTAGCTGTCCGGGATAACACTTAATCTCTGGTAAATCTCCAAATTCTTTCACTATTTGAATTGCAGGACGTTGTTTCTTGGCCTTCAAGCGGTTCTGCAAAATCATTAAAGTAGTTTCTATCCCTTGATGAATATTTGTAGGTTTCTTCTCTGGACTATCAACCCGCGAGTAGTTTCGCAGAGATTCCATAATATCCAGAACCCGATCTGCTCCAACTTGCATGGAGGAAATCATGTTGGGTAAATCTTCTAACAAATACTCCAATTCAATATCCTCGATACACTCTGCAATTTCTTTAGGGGGAGAAGTTAGATTATTTTGATACAATTCGAGTAGATGAATTAAATCATCAACGGATTGACTGACGTGATCTAAGTTACCAATAATAAAGCTGACAGGATTATTCACTTCGTGAGCTACACCAGCCACCAACTGCCCTAGAGAAGAGATTTTTTCAGTTTGCACCAGTTGTGCTTGGGTTTGTTGCAGTTTTTCTAAAGACTGCTGTAACTCCTGGGATTTTTCTTGTTGATAGGCATAGAGACGGGCATTTTCAATTGCGATCGCAGCTTGGGAGGTAAGTAGTTTGAGAATTTCCATTCTTTTCTCAGTAAATACTTTTACAGATTGATTATTTTCTAAATAAACAATACCAATAAATTTACTTTGGTAGAGAATGGGAGCACATAACACTGATTTGGGTTGTGCTTTTTGGATATATGGGTCTGCTTGGGAGATAGTTTCTTGGGTAGCGTTGTTCAATACCAGGGGTTGTTGAGTTCTGGCAACATAGTGAATCAGAGATATGGGTACATCTTGGCTTGTTTCTACCGGAGTTGACTGAAGTACAACTGTGGATTCTTTGTCCGAGGTATCAATTGCTTCAATAAATAGTTGTTTATCTTTCAACAAAATTAAACAACCCTTTTGAGCAGCTGCATTTTCTAAAATAATTGTCAGCAGCTTTCTCAGTAGATTATCCAAAACAATTTCACTGGTAATGGCTTCCGCAGCTTTTATAAATGTAGCCATGTCCAATGCTCCATGATTGCTACTAGTTTTCTCAGGAACAAGGCTGAGATTGCCAACAATCGTATTAGTAATATCTTGTTGTGGCGACTCTGGAGAAGTTTGGCTACGAATAATTAAATTACGATGATGTTTTTCTAAGTCTTGTGCTTTTGCTAATGCTCCCCAGCGCACATAGCAGTAATAAGCTTCTGTCATGTAAGTCTTGGCAACTTGTTCTTTCCCTTGCTCTAGGTAAAATTTAGCTGCTAGTTCATTCCCTAATGCTTCCTCATGGGTGAAGCCATTTTCCTTAGCTCCAGCAATGGCACGATCATATAAATCCATTGTTTGGTATTTATGACCTAACACCCGTGCTTTTTCTGCTGCTACTAGGTCATATTTATTTTGATAATTACAGGGTGCATGATGCGCCCATTTCTTCATTTGCTTCTGGTTGGTTTTTATTTGTTTTAGGTACTGCTTTTGCTCTGAATGTGAAGCTTGTGTAAATAGAGCCAGCATCGCTAAAGAATGATAAAAATTGCTGACATAATAAAACATAAAACCTGGATTAGTCTCTTGATATTTCTTAGCTATCAGAGTATTTTTAATTGCTTCATTATAACTTCCAAAAAAATAACTTAGGCGAGTTTTGCATAGATATAATATACTGAGCCAGGTAGAATTATTGCCTAATGAAGGTAGCATTGTTTCTTCGTTGAATGCATCACCTATCAAAGCAATATTTTCCAGTGATTTACCCTGAAAATTTAATATATGTTGTCTAACACTGGCTATACATAAACTAATAGGTTTCAAATTAAAATTATTGACAATATCAATATAGTTATCGATTTTTGATTCGATTGAATCTAAATTATTACCACTCACAAATAAATTAATACTTAAACACCAAGCATTATAACTAGCAAATTCCAAATCTCCTGCTTCTAAGCTATTATTTATACCCTCCACTAATGGTGAGATTGTTGTCTTGATCGGCTCTTTAAAGTGCCGGATCATAGCATTGAATAGGTGGTAAACTCTAAATTTGAGTAAGTTGACATTCATGGGTTTAACTAAAGAAATTCCCAATTTCCCAAATCGATAACCTCCTTCAATATCACCAAAGTTGTTACATAGTAACGCACCATAAAGCATATAACCATAAGCAGCAGCAGCAGACTTACCATATTTAACTGATAATCTAACCATTGCTAACACCGCAAGTGGAAAATACAAGGAACCAGATTGACTAGCAGCAGGTGTAATTAACAGTAATATTTTCATTGCTGCTAGTTTATAGGGATCAGTCATTTCTGGCAAATAGTATAAGTTTTCTATTTTCTTCCCTACTAAAGCCAACTTCGTTTGTAATACTGAAACTACAAAATGTGAAATATTAGGTTTATATGGAAGCTTAACTTCCAATTCTGCCAAAATTTTCACCCCAATATCTAAGGCTTCATTGAGTCTATTTTGTACCAAATATGATTGAATTTTGATTTCATAAACTTTAATTTTTTCTAAAATATTGTTTAAATTTTGTAGGGCTATTTCACTAATTTTCTCAGAATTGTTAAAGTTGCCATTTAAATACTCTGCTTCTGCTGCGTCTATATGTAAACTCAGTGTCATGTCATAGTTGTATTGCCAAGAACCTGATGTAAGTAGCCCTAAACCTACATTCAAATACTTAGCAGCAGCTTCATAAGCTGTGGCATCCTTGGCTTTTTGACCAGCTAGAAGGTTTAGTCTTGCTAGTTCTTCTTTTTCTGATTGTTGTTGTAGTAAATCTACACCTACATTAAGCTGGTTAACAATATCTAGGATATTTTCTGTTAGAGATGCAGATGGTGTTTGCTTTAGAAGTAGCTGACCAATTTTAAGATGAGTAGATTGTTTTTCTGACTCGGGGATGAGGTAATATGCTGCTTGTTGTACCCGATCATGTAAAAATTTATAGCTAACACCAGAAATTTTGTATATGATATTGTCTAAGAAAGATTGTGGGGATGCTTTGTAAGTATCTATATCTTCATCAAATACTAAAGGTATTCTATAAGTATCATTTAAAGGTAGAATTAAACCTGCTTGCAATGCTGAGTAAAGAGTAGAAGCTGTTTTAGTTAAAGATTTTTCGTTAACAATTGACAAAACATCTAATGAAAATTGATCTCCTATACAAGCTGCTAATTGTAGAACCTTTTGAGTAGATTCTGGCAATTTTTGAATGTGACTAGCGACTAGTTCTACAACATTTTTGTCAGTAATACCAAGGGTTTGGATTTCTTCAATGCTCCATTGCCACTGACAATTACTAAAGTCAAATTTGAAAAATTTTTCTTGATAAAGAGTTTGCAGTAATTGGGTAAGAAAGAAGGGATTGCCACCAGTCTTATTGCAAATTAATTCTGCTAAATCATTAACCCGTTCTGTATTATCTTTTAATGTTTCTGCAACTAACTGAATAATACTATTTAAAGCTAGTGGTTGTAAAACAATATTATTAATAACTTTAGTGCTTTGATCAATTTCTTCTATTGTCTGAATTAACGGATGAGTGGGGCTGACTTCATTATCTCGATAAGCCCCTATCAATAGCATATATTTACTGGATGGGTCAGTTATCAGTAATTGCATTAATTTTAATGTAGCTGAATCTGCCCATTGCAAGTCATCGAGAAAGATAACTAAAGGATGCTGTTTACTGGGAAAAACTTGAATAAAATCCGTAAAAACACGATTAAATCTGTTTTGTGACTCTATACCTCCTAATTTTACTAATTCTGGTTGTTGACCGATGATTAATTCCACTTCAGGAATGACATCAATGATGACTTGCCCATTTGACCCGACAGCTTCTAAAATTTTCTCGCGCCATTCTTCTAACTTAATGGCATTTTCTGTAAGCAACTGTCGCATTAAAGAACTAAAAGCCAGAATTAATGATGCATAGGGAATATTGCGCTTAAATTGATCGAACTTACCACTAATGAAGTAACCTTTTTGGCGAGTAATCGGTTTATTAACTTCATTGACAACACTCGATTTACCAATCCCCGAATAACCAGAGACTAGCATCATTTCACTGCTTCCTTTGCTCACCCTCTCAAAAGCTTCTAGAAGCAGATTGATCTGGGTTTCTCTCCCATACAGTTTTTGGGGTATAAGTAATTGGCTTAATATATCTAAGCGTCCTGGGGTAAAGTCGATTATTTCGCCAGTAGTTGTGAACTGTTCCCTACAGATTTCTAAGTCTGCTAAGATCCCTTTGGCTGTTTGATAACGATCTTCAGCATTTTTTGCCATTAGCTTCATAATAATAGAAGCGATCGCACTGGGAATATGGGGATATAATTGTTCTATTGCAGGTGGTTGTTTGGCGATGTGACAATGAACTAACTCTAGAGGATCGTTGCTTTGAAAGGGTAATTCTCCTGTGAGTATTTCATAAAAAGTGATGCCGAGAGAATAAAAATCAGTACGATAGTCTAGAATACGATTCATTCTCCCAGTCTGTTCTGGGGAGATATATGCTAAAGTCCCTTCTAATTGGTTGGGATGAGATAGTTGCAGTGTTTCTTTAGCAAGACGTGAAGCGATACTAAAGTCAGTCAGCTTTACCAGCCCTGTCTGTGGATTGATGATAATGTTGGCAGGTTTAATGTCTTTATGAATGATCTGGTGATTATTTAGGGAAACTAGAGCCTTAGTAAGTTGTAGTGCAATGCTGAAGAATGTTTCCAGGGACAAGGGAGATATTTCTCTGCCTTGTCCTTTATCTTTACTATTAATGTGAAGAAATTTATCGAGACTAATACCACCAAAGTCTTCAAATATAAGTGCAAGACGATTTTGATGGGTTTCTAGCCTTAACAGTTTGACGATCCCTTCTAAATCAAGATTTGCAGTGATTTGATATTCGTGTTTGAGGCGAGTAATCGCCTCCAGGGTAGGATAATCACTTTTGAGGATTTTGATAATTACGGGTTGTTGTTCTAAGTTAGATGTACCCTGATAAACAATGGTATTACTGCCTTCATGAATCTGTTTACTTAGTTCATATCCAGGAACCAAGGTAGATGTAAGCATTGCAAAACTTTTCCTATGAGACTTTTAAACATTGATACGTGACTATCTCTAGGATTCCCTGTTTTACAAGCTTTCAAACATTTCCTTAACTGAATTTTTAAAAATCTTCAAAATTATGTTTAGTTTTTATGGCACACTTACTTAAAAACCTGACTATATATTCTG
>JAAUYD010044241.1_pt1 | contig 11550 bp, 11 predicted proteins | sample 7278101 | NCBI WGS metagenome assembly JAAUYD01 (sample SAMN14350128, study PRJNA611818) | marine sediment metagenome | isolation source: surface marine sediment (0.6m) | place: French Polynesia: Moorea | collected 2018-08 | reverse complement strand
TATTTCCTAATAATGGCAATATGGGTATTCCGGTAGTTACCTTTGCTTTGGGCGAGATCGGCTTAGAAAGAGGTCTTATTTATACGATCGGCTCGAGTATTTTATTATTTGGTTTCGGCCCGGCAATGCTTAAAGGTGGCGGCATTGCAACCGGATTGAATATGACTTTGAGAATGCCTTTATTATGGGCTTTAATTGCCGGATTGGGATTGCGTTTTCTGCCGATTGAAGAATTACCCCTTAACTTCGATCGCAGCATTGAATTGCTGGGGAAAGCCTCTATCCCCGTTGCTTTAATTATTTTAGGGATGCAATTGGCTAATACTCGTTTTGAGATCGGGATAACGGAAGCTTTTGCTGCTTTGATGCGTCTATTGGTAGCACCGGCGATCGCCGCATTAGTGGGCTATTGTTTGCAATTAGAAACGTTAGACTGGCAGGTATTGGTCTTACAAAGTGGAATGCCCACGGCAGTCAATGCCTACATTCTAACTACAGAATTTGGTGGTGATTCCCCTTGGGTAGCAAGAACTATCCTGATTTCTACTGTGATGAGTTTCGCGACAATTTCCCTGATTTTATGGTTGTTTCACTTCTAAACTACCATTTGTGATTTAACGGTGCGATCTACTGTTTCAATTAACTTGTTCGGGTTACAGGGTTTTGTGAGATAATCGACAACGCCAATCATTTTCGATCTAATTTTATCAATTGCCGTATTTCTTCCGGTCAGCATGATAATGGGAATATCTTTAAGCTGCCTCGATTTTCTCAGCATTTGACATAATTGATAACCGTCAATATTGGGCATATTAATGTCGAGTAAAATTAATACTGGTTTGGCTTGAACCACGGCTTTGAGGCTTTGAGAAGGATCGAGGATGCTGACGACGCTATAGCCAGCCGTTTCTAAGGTCATTTTCACCTGCTTTTGTACCGTTTTACTGTCATCAATACAAGCGATCGTGGGGCGAATTGGAGTTGCTTGATATTGCTCGATGATATTATTAGGGTTGCGACCGTAGGGTAAAACGTGGATCGCTTTTTGCTTGGTAAATATTTGAAATTGATGGGCTAAATGAAGCGGATTAACTTTAATTTCTGCTGCTAATTGATAAATTGAATATCTTTTAGGCAAATACATCAACCAAAAAGATAGCTTTTGATCCCGGAAAAATGTATCGTTTTTAACTTGTCGATCTTGTTGTTTCCACAAATTGAAAAATAAGGGAACTTTTTTTTCATGCAAATACAGACGGGCAAAAGCCGAATGAATATTAGGACGAATTTTATGCCAGTAATGGTTCAAATGTTCCGATATTTCCCATAATTCTTGCCAATAATAATCGATAAAAAGAGGATTTCGCTCTGTTTCTGGATAAAATGCTACTTGGGTAGCTTCAAAGGAAATTACTTGCCCTAAAGCTTCTTGAGTCAGATTAATTATTACTTTTCTTAAACTAGATTCTGGTAATTTTTTACTAATCCACCAACTACATAATTGTTTGTATTCGCATTGTCCTGAAGATATTTTAGGTAAAGGTAGGTTGATTTGTTGCTGTTGCCACAAACAGGCTAGCCTCTCTTTTTGACCGTTAGCACTGGTTGCATAGTAAAGTTTTTCTCGGTTTAAATATATTTTCCAAACAATAGATTTATCTTTTGGATCGGTAACAAAAATGTATCCAGAAAGTTTTTTTCTCGCTATTTCCTCTAAAAACTGAAAAGGCGCGGTGTGTTTGGTAAGCATATCGTTAATTTTATATTTAAACCTAGCTTTAGCTATAAGAATTACTAATTTAGCCCGAAAATCAATTTTTGTTAAGTAGTTTAGAATAATAATTAAGAACTACTTTTGCTTTATTCATCTAATAATCTTTAAGTTTAGGTATTAAATATTACCTCAAGATCGATCGATTTTAAAGTATGTCTTTCGTAAATTTTAGCACAGACAAATCTGAAAAACTGGCAAACCCAAATTAACTAGATTGTAAATCCAAAAAAGTCTAAATGTCAGATTCAATCTTGTTATTTTAAAATCCAAAGACACTTAAAAGTATAATTAATTACGTATCTAGCTGACTCATCCAGAGGCATTTAGGATTGAAAATTGAAAGAGAGGGAACACTTTGGCACATACAATTGTTACTGAAACTTGCGAAGGCATAGCAGATTGCGTTGAAGCTTGTCCGGTAGCTTGCATTCATCCCGGGCCGGGTAAGAACGTTAAAGGAACGGATTGGTATTGGATAGATTTTTCAACTTGTATTGATTGCGGAATATGTCTTCAAGTTTGTCCGGTTGAAGGGGCGATTTTAGCCGAAGAAAGACCCAATCTCCAAAAAACTCCACAATAATCTCAATTCGGCAAATTTTTGCTCGGGATCTCAGAGCAATTTTTTTTCCAGGTACGAGTAAGGAGCAGAAATAATGAATAATTTTTTGCAAGAGTTGCTTAATTTCGGAATGAAAAGCCGACAAATCTAATTGAAATTTGACTTAGGATTGTGTCATTGCAACTCAGATAACAATTAGAATAATCATTATTTTGCTTCTTGCTTGCTTTGTTAGTCTGGCAACTTCGATCGAGCGGTAAATTGAAATCAAAAAGACAGTAATAGTTTATTTTTATTAATGGAAAATATTTTAGAAGTTAAAGATGTTTATGCTGGTTACGTTCGAGGTTTAAATATCTTACAAGGGATTAACTTCACGATCGCTCCTCGAGAATTAGTTACGGTTGTCGGCCCTAACGGCGCAGGAAAGTCAACTTTAGCGAAAACTATTTTCGGACTGTTAAGTCCCGAGCGAGGAGAAATTAAGTTTAAAGGACGAAATATTGCCGGTTTTAGCTCCGATCGCATTGTCAGACTGGGAATGTCTTACGTCCCGCAAATTTCTAATGTTTTTGCAAATCTTTCGATTGAAGAAAATTTGGAAATGGGAGCTTTTATTACCAAAGGATCGCTGCGATCGCAAAAGGAAAGAATCTATACGATGTTCCCTAAATTAGCTAGTAGAAGCAAACAAAAAGCTGGTACTCTTTCGGGAGGAGAAAGGCAAATGCTGGCAATGGGAAGAGCTTTAATGTTAGATCCTGATCTACTGATTTTAGACGAACCGACTGCTGCTTTATCGCCGATCTTAGTTCAAGATGTTTTCGATCGCATTAAAGCGATCCAAGCAAGTGGCAAAGCGATCGTCTTAGTCGAGCAAAATGCAAAAAAAGCTTTATCGATCGCAGATCGAGGTTACGTTTTAGAAAACGGCCGCGATCGCTTTTGTAAGAGCGGTCAAGAGCTGTTAGACGATCCAAACGTGGCTAAACTTTATTTAGGGGCGGCTTATAAGGGTGATTGAGATTGCTAAAGTTTAACTTTTGTCTCGAGTAAAGTTAAGAAATACTAATAAAATCAAACAAGTTTAGACTTAACTCGGACAAATATCGTGGCTTGAAACTAACTTAGATCGAGAGCTTTGGGGCGATCCATTTTGGTCGCCAACAAGATTATTTTGTTGCTAAACTACCAATATTAAAAAGAGATCCTCTCTAAGGGAAAGACTTTACAATCCTTTATCCTAAGCTTGACTTTTGTGAGAAGTTGATGGATCTTAAATTCCGAGATCGCAATTTTTTAGTTGTCGATCTGAGCTGCGATCGCGATTGAGGTTGCGAAGCAATCTAAAGATAGAATTTAAACTCAATAAACTTTTAAGGAAAAATTAGACCCAGCACTAGAATATTCAACTAAATATTTGAACTAATAATATTCTTAATTTTGCCCGATAATCTAGAGAAATATTCTAAACTTAGATGCGTAAAGAACACAATAAATTAGTGAGGGATAAAATCCCTGAAATTATTGGTAAGTCTCAAAAACAATACAAACAAACAATTCTTTCAAAAACAGAATTCGTCGCAGCACTTAAAAATAAAATAATTGAGGAAGCACAAGAAGCATCACAAGCTGAGAACGCAACAGAATTAATTCAAGAAATAGCCGATTTATATGAAGTAATCGATACCTTATTAACAATCAAAGGAATTAAATCGGAAGAAGTATTAAAAGTAAAAAGAGAAAAGAAACAGGAAAAAGGCGGTTTTGAAAAAAGGATTAAATTAATCTGGACAGAAGAATAAAAAAAACCAAAATTAGTAAAGCCAGAACCAGCAATCATTACGTATTTAACCTAACCAACTATCACTAACAAACGATCCCAATGCAATTACAAGTCAGTTTACCTACTAACAAACAGCAAACATTATTAAAAGTAGCAGAAGATTATTTCCGAGAAAGAGTCGCACCAACAGCAGAAAAGATAGATCGCGAACCAAAAGCTTTAAAAGAAGCATTAAAAAGAATGGGCGATCGATGCTTGTTAGCTTTGAGAGTGCCAAGAAAATGGGGAGGTGCTGAATTTAGCGAACTTGACTACCGACGTTTTCAAATGTCGATCGCCAGATATTCTGGTGCGTTAGCTTTTTTACAAAGTCAGCATCAAAGTGCTGGGTGGTTTATAGTTAATAGCGATAACAAATCTCTCCAACAAGAATACTTATCTCACATGGGTAAAGGAGAAATCTTGGTAGGGATAGGTTTTTCTCAGCTACGTCGTCACGGAGAACCAATGATGAAAGCTACTCCCGTGACGGGGGGTTATTTACTCGAGGGAGAAGTTCCCTGGATCGCAGGTTACGGTTTCTTTGACGATTTTATTGTCGGTGCGACTTTACCAGACGGTCAAGAACTTTACGGAATAGTTCCTTTGCACGGATCGGAAAATAAAATTCATATTTCTCGATTGATGGAACTAGCCGTGATCGGTTCTACGAATACGGTAAGTGCCAAATTTAATAGTTGGTTTTTAGGTTGCGATCGGGTTCTTTCGATCAAACCACCGAGATCGATCGATCTTTACAGTCAGAAAAACGTTCTTCATCATGGTTTTTTCGCTTTGGGTTGCGCTCGAGCTGCGTTAGATATCATTGAAGATGCTTATTATAAAAAAGAGCTGATTTTTATCAAAGATAGTTACAATAGGCTCGATCGAGCTGCGATCGAATGCAGTCAAACTATGTTTGATGCTATTTGTTCTCAAAAATACAGTTTCACGGAAAAATTAAGATTGCGGGTCGAATCGATCTCCTTAGCAGGGCGTTGCAGTCAAGCAGCAATAGTCGCTTCTGGTGGTAGTGCTGCAAGTATATACCATCCCGCCCAACGAGTCTATCGAGAAGCTTTACTTTATCACGTTTCAGCCCAAACTACTGCAATTATGAAACAAACTTTGGCAGCCCTTAGTTTTTAATCTAAATCGCAATTTACGCTTAAGCAAAAACTCAAAGACGAGCGTATTTAGTTTAAGATAGGAGTAAAAATCATTAAGTGTGAATTATGTTTTTTTTCTGGGGCGATCCTTATTGCTATTCTAAATCTTCTCGTAAAGAAATGAGACAACGTAAATTAGAGTTTCTCAAATCGATGAGAGACAATCTAGAAGCAAGATTATCGGGTTTGAACGCTTCAATCGAAACTATTGAACGTCAATTACGCGATGAAAATAATGCTTAATTGAGATTGAAAGTTTTTTAAACACCATATACGAAGCGATCGCATTAAATTGCGATCGCTTTTTTTGTTTTCAAAAAGCAAAAACCCGATTTATTTCGGGCTTAATTATGCTAAGTTAAAACTCTAATTTGTTATATAAGTTGCTATTTATTTTGTTATTTACCTTCAGGAATTTCGCAAGTCAGAGGGCAAGAAGCGTAAGTTTTACTATATTGTAATTCTGCTGTTCCATGTAACCAGCTCAACCAACTAACATCTTGAGGTTTGATTCCTTTGAATGTTAATGTTGCTGCACCCAATAATACTACTAGAACGTTCAATGCTAAAAAAATCGATCCTACCAACAATACAGAACTAACTGGCATAACTGCATGAAGCGCGACCGTAATTAATACTCCAATTGATGCTAAAACAAAGCCTAAAGGAAATCCAACTACTAAAAAACAAACTGTTAAAGTAAAACTCCAGATTAAAAAAGTTTTGATGCTAGCTAGGGAAAATTTGTTTTGATTGTATTTTGCGCGTGCAGTTACTTGCATTTTATTTCGACTCCAGTATTTATTTAAAACAACAACGCGATCGCTCTAGATATTGAACGCTTAGTAATCAGTATATTCACCTTTAAATAAAATGTTCCAATACTTTACATATGTTTATGTTAATTTAAATTGCGTAATTTTACAGGTTGACTTTCCGGCTGATATGCAGGTGAGAAGAGAATTTGCGAAATCTCTGCCGATTTAGAAATCAAGCTGTACTCATGTCAAGCTAAGAATGCGATCGCAAACACAAATAAAGTAATATTTCGATCGCATTTTATTGCAGTTCAATTTTTATGTGTTACTTTGGATAAAAATGTCGTTTTAAATTGAATTTAAAATAAAGCAGATATTTTGCGGAGATAAGAAAACATAATATGAAGATAAAGGAATTAGCAATTACAGGAACTTCAATATTTTCATTGGTTGGATTGATTGTCGTTGCAGTTCATCCACAGTCAAGCATGGTTCAGATTATTGAAAAACCAACCGAGTCATCGCCAAAAATTAGAGTAGTTAAAGTCAGAGAAAAAGCCGCACCCGTACCGGTTGAGGAAGTTGATTTACAAATAGAAGAAGATCCTCAAGATGTGAACTTGGAAAGAGTGGCACAAAATTAACTATTTTGGTAGTTTTAGTCAGAAATAGATTTAGCAGATGGAATCGGGTTCGCTAACTTGCAAACCTATATTCTGGATCGATTCTTTCTAATCGCAAAAAACAAACGTATATCAATTTAGTTTAAACTTGCTATACTTCGGCGACAATAGGCAATAGGCAATAGATTCGGAAAATCGATTTGTAGTATTATTTTAGGGAATTGATATTACTGACGAACGGAGTTTTTTAAATCCCTTTTATAGTTCTCGATCGCATTAGATTATCAATTTTAAAAATATACAGGAAATTAGGATTCTAAAATTTTAATTAGTAATCCAAACGCAAACATAGAGAAAATTAGCTTACGATTGGTTTTCTTTTTGTTTAGCTTGAAATAAAATTTTATCGATTAATAATTGAGCGTGTTCTGGATATAATTTTGAATTTTTATTTTTTAAATAAGTAGATTGCAAAAGTCGATCTTTAATCAAATCTCGAGATTTATTCTCTCTGAGAGCTTTTCTAGCAATTGATAAAGCTGTTAGTTTATCCCAAATCATTTTTTTAACTGGCTGTAAATCATAAAATCTTTGCTAAACAAATAAAACAAAGATTTGAATTCATTTAATTCAAATGATAATCCGAATATTTACTGAGTCGCAGCGATCGCATATTATTGTATGATGCGATCGAGAACACTATTAAATTATTTCTATTGGCAAAAATAACAGAAGCGATCGCACCTAAGTTAAAATTTCTCCACCCAATAACTTTTGATAGCGCAGATCTAATTCTTGTTGTAACTCAGGTAAACTTTCTAAAGATAGATCGGCTTTTATCAATTCTTCAGCAGCATCTCGAGCGATATTGAGAATATCTTGATCTTCTACTAAACTAGCTAAAGCAAAATCCGGTAAACCTGACTGACGCTTACCTAAAACCTCACCAGGCCCGCGAAAACGCATATCCATTTCCGAAATAAAAAATCCATCGGTAGACTGTTCGAGAACGCTCAAACGCTGACGCGCGTCGGGAGTTTTACTATTAGTCATTAAGAAGCAATAAGACTTGTGAGATCCGCGACCGACCCGACCCCGCAACTGATGTAATTGAGATAAGCCAAAACGTTCGGCATTTTCGATTAACATTACCGTCGCGTTAGGAACGTCAACACCGACTTCAATTACAGTAGTAGAAACAATAATTTGGGTTTTATTTGCTCTAAAATCATTTAAAGCTTCATCTTTTTCGGCCGAAGTCATGCGACCATGCAATAAACCGATCCCGAAGTTAGGAAAAACTTTCTCGTCCAGTCGTTGATGTTCTTCTACTGCTGCGCGAACGTCTAACTTTTCCGACTCTTCAATTAGGGGGAAAATAATATAAACTTGTCTTTGCTGGGCGATTTCGCGACGGATCAGATCGTAAACTTTAGTCCTTTCTCTACCCGTAACTGCTTTGGTCTCGATCGCCTGTCTTCCCGGGGGTAATTCGTCTATTTGAGAGACATCTAAATCGCCGTGTAAAGTTAGGGCTAAGGTGCGCGGAATCGGAGTTGCGGTCATAGTCAGGACGTGGGGCGATCGCCCTTTAGCTAGCAAACGGGCCCGTTGTTCGACTCCAAAGCGATGTTGTTCGTCGATCGCGACTAGTCCTAATTGTTTAAATTTTACAGGATCTTGGATCAGCGCGTGAGTTCCGACTAATAAAGGTAATTCTCCAGTTGTTAGTTGAGAGTGAATTTCTCTGCGTTTGGCGGTTTTGGTCGAACCTGTTAGTAATTCTACCGGTAAGTGTAGCAGGCTGAACCAGTTAATTAATTTGCGATAATGCTGTTCTGCGAGTACCTCTGTCGGGGCCATTAATGCGGCTTGATAGCCCGATTGAATTGCTGCTAAAATCGCGAATACTGCAACTACCGTTTTACCCGAACCAACATCTCCTTGTACCAACCGATTCATCGGGGTTTGTAGTTGTAAATCTTCGAGAATTTCGTTAACTACTCTTTTTTGGGCATTTGTCAGGGAAAAAGGCAACAGCTGGTTAAATTCTGCGATTAATTGACCCGTGGGGGTAAAAATAGCACTTTTTTGCTTTTGTTTTTCTTCTTGACGGCGTTTTAAAAATCCTAATTGCAGGTAAAAGAATTCATCGAAAACTAAACGCCTTCTGGCATGAATTAAAATTTCGTTATCTTCGGGAAAATGAATGTTAGTAATTGCTTCTTTTAAACCGATTAAGGCATAGCGATCGCGCAAAAAATCCGGCAGAGGATCTCGAAGTTGTTCTACTGCTGGCATTGCTGAAATTACTGCTTTCCTAATTACATCGGCGGTAATTCCTTCTGTTAAAGGATAAACTGGCAAAACTCGACCTACTTTAATCGATTCGATATTTGCTCCGGGACTTTCTAATACTTCTATTTCGGGATTTTCTAAAGTAATGCCGTATTTATTTTGTTTGACTAATCCCGAAGCAGCAACTAAAGAACCTACTGGATATTGACTTTTTTGCTTCTGCTGCCAGCCGTAATTATTAAAGCGAGTTCCGGCAAAAAAACGATTTAATTTTATTTTTCCACTGGGGTCGCTTAAATGCAATTCAAAGATAGTTAATTTTTTATTTTTCGGACTGCTAAAACAATTACAACGCTTGACGCTGCCAACAATAGTGACTGTTTCTCCGGCAATTAAATGAGCAATTTGAACTTGACGGGCATAATCGACATGATTGCGAGGGTAGTAAAATAAGACATCTTTAACCCGATTTAATCCCAAACGTTGCAGGTGTTTGCTTCGATTTAATCCTACTTCTGGTAATTCTCTTAAAGGAGTATCGAGGGCGATCGCCCGTCTCGATCTTTTAACGGTTTTTGCAGTATTAATTGGCGTGGTGCGGGGAGATTTTGGTTTTGGTGGATTTTTTGCTGTTTCTAGGGTTTGTCTGAGTTGATAGAGAAAGTTGCGCGCTTCGGTAACTAGACGTTTGCGGCGATCGTATTCTAGATCGGGATAGCGATCGAATTCTAGAGCCATTTCGCGCCAGCGACGGCGATCTGCTGCAGGAGTATTTTGCGGGGGCATTTTGCCAAAACTAAGACAGAGAAATTCGTTAAAGCGGTAGCGATTGCCCATCAAATTAGTGTAACCGCGATCGGCTTCTATAGATAGTGCTTTTTGCAATACAATCCAATCTGTTTTCTCGTCACTCATCGGTTTATTTTAACTCGCTGCGATCCAAGTTAATAGGCAATAGGCAATAGGTTTTAAGTTACTCGATCGATTTTAAATTGGTAGAACGATTTTAATATTTTTTCTCCCGATGCTTGCTATTCTAAGTTATTCTTCGTACCAAGTAGATCGCCAACTAGATTCAGCTTCAGCTCTTAATAATTGTCGTTCTTTTTTATGATATTGTTTTCTTATTTTATCAATTTTAGCCAATAAATTTCGGATTTGATTGCCGATCGCGCTTAAATTAGGGTCGGAAAATTCTATTTCAGGAAGTCGCAGGCGAATTGCAGTTAATTTTGTTATTTTCGGATCGCTGGTCTCAGATTCATTTTCTTCTGCTTCGATCAGCATATTTAACATATTAGGATATCCTCCAATCGGAGAATCGGTATTTTCTGCTGCGATCGCCATATCCATGATTTTTTCAGGCAATTGATGGGGCAAAATTTCGGCTTCTTTTAATAATAGATTTGCTTGTTTAGAAATGCTTTCAAAAGTTTCGTTAATGGTGCGTTGAATTTTTTGATGCCACTCAATCCAATATTCTGGTTTGTGCGATCGCATTTGAGATTTTTCTGCACTAGAATCTTCATTTTCTACTAATAAAGAATCTATTGACAAATCTGCTTCTTTAGTTGTTTCAGAATCGGAAGTTAATTCTTCTTGCAAGCAGATCGTGCCGATTTGTTTCCCTAATTTTCTGATATTTTGCTGGAGATTTTCTCGACTCTGTAAAGATAATTTCAAAAAAGATCCGGGGTATTCTTGAGTGCAAATTTGGTAAGTTACTAAAACTAATTGTTTTTCTGCGGACTTGCTCAACAAATTGAGATATTTACGATAAAGATCTTGCAGTTCGATCGCCAAAGCTGATACTACGGTTTCAAACCCTAATAAATCTTGTTTAATTTGCTGAATTGATTTACTCACAAGCTTATCCCCTTAAGTCAGCATTGACAGCTCTAAGACTATAGCGTTAGCTTAGTCTTAGATTCAAAAGATCGAATCCTTTTTGGATGTGTCAAACACCCACTAATACGTTGGATCATTTTTAAATCCTTCGCTTTACTTAAGCCAAGATATTTTCTCAATATATTTAACGCACCGTTAGCGTCAGCATTAACTAATTGACCAGTTTTAGTTCGATATAAACCTCTTTTAATGCGTTTGCCACTAAAGGTATATTTTTGAGTATCATTAGGGTTATATTTGGGAATCTCATCGCCATCTAACGCGCTGGCTTTGGATGTATAAGATTCTTCAGTTTCAATGTATTCAATTCCTACTCGCTTAGCATTGCTTTCGAGCTTGAAGCGAAAAGTAGATAGAGGAATTTGGACAAAATTTTGATTGTTGCGAGTGCCCATGTTGGCATTAAGTTTAATACCAGGATTGTAGCCCACAACTATTTTGTTAATTCCCGTATTTAAACATCGATCGATAATAAATCGAACGGATTTATTTAAATAATCTTGTATTTGATGCTTTCTTCGGTCGAGTAATTTAGCTTGTTGGTTTGTAATGTCTTCAATACCTTGAATATCTTTAATTGATTGAAGTTTGGCATTACGCTTGTTATACCATTGATTTAAGTTTTTGAGTCGT
>JAAUYD010031322.1_pt1 | contig 11550 bp, 8 predicted proteins | sample 7278101 | NCBI WGS metagenome assembly JAAUYD01 (sample SAMN14350128, study PRJNA611818) | marine sediment metagenome | isolation source: surface marine sediment (0.6m) | place: French Polynesia: Moorea | collected 2018-08 | reverse complement strand
TGGAGTTGGGCCAGTATTTCTGTCAAAGCCTGGATGGGGTTGTGAACGGACCCACCGTAATGACCGGAATGCAAATCTTTTTGGGGGCCAAACACGTGAACTTCGAGGGTAATGATGCCTCGTAGACCGCAAACAAGTGAGGGCTGCTCCGGCTTAACGATGCCGCCATCGCAAATAATGCCGATATCGGCTTTTAACCGTTCCGGTTCGGCCGCGGCAAACGCTTCGATCGTTTCGGAACCTGATTCTTCTTCTCCTTCAAACAGGAGCTTGACGTTGACCGGCAGCCGGCCGCCGCCGGATAGCATCAGCGATTCAACCGCTTTAACTTGACTCATGACGTTGATTTTTGAGTCGGTTGCCCCTCTGGCATAGAGCAGCCCATCTTTCTCGACCGGTTCAAATGGATCGGTAACCCAACCATCTTCGAGAGCGGCCGGCTGAACGTCGTAATGGCCATAAATCAGGACGGTCGGGGCTTGCGGCCCGGCCTCCAGCCACTGGGCAAACACCAGGGGGTGTCGACCTTCTGGAACGTGAATCTGCTCAATTTGAGTAAACCCGATGCGCTGCAGATCGGCCGATAGCCAATCGGCCGCTCGCTGTACATCGGCTGTATGGTGCGCCTGGGTGCTGATGCTGGGGATGCGAATGAGATCTTTAAGCTGCCCTAAAAATTGTTCCTGGTGGGTTTCTAGATACTCATGGGGGGTCATGAAAATTTCCTCCTAGTGGGGGGTGAAGCGTGGGAATTGTAATCCTTTCCCATAATTTTACAATGAGGAATAACTTGTTGGAGAGGATGCCTGAGCCTGTCGAAGGCGGAGTCGGATCCAAACAGCGAATCGAATTTGTACAGCCGCTTTGGCTTCGACAGGCTCAGCCAGCGTTTTGTGGCATTTTTAAATGCTTTCTGAGGATTAGACTGTGTTGACATTTGGGAATTTTCTTCACCCCCGCATTGAAATGCCGGGGCTAAAGGGCCTGACCTGATGGCAAACCAACCCTTTAGCCGTCGGTTTTTGAGTTTTAACAAATTAATACCGATACAGCGCCCTCATTCCCGCGAAAGCGGGAATCCACTGGATGGCCACCGATGGATCCCCACCGTAGTTTACCCCCGTGAAGACGGGGGCCAGGATGACGAGTCTCTTTTGAAGTCGGTTCATATCCACATTTATTTGTAAATCTGCAATATTCATCGGCAAAAGTAATTAAGAAAGCTTAAGTTACAGAGTATTAGGTAAGTTGCTAAAAAGTTTTCTGAAGAAGGTGTCCGCAGATTACGCAGATTTTCGCAGATTACAGAAAAAAATCTGCGGCCATCTGCGGATATTTTTTCGTAAAACCTTTTGCTGACTACTTAAACAAATATTTATCCAGCGCCAGGGGAATCCCGTCTTCATCGTTGGTGGCCGTGACGTACGTCGCCGCTTCTTTGATGCGCGGCATGGCGTTTCCCATAGCCACCCCGATGCCGGCCCAGCTGATCATTTCAAGATCATTGTCGCTGTCCCCAAAAGCGATGGTATTTTCGTAGCCAATCCCCAGATCGTCGAGCAAAATTTTTAACCCACCCCCTTTTGATGTGCCGAGAGGAACGAGTTCCAGCATGTCAATTTGCGACATAACCAGCGTGGCCCGGCCGGTGAATTGTTGCTCCAGGAGAGGGGAGATTGATTTTAGACGCTCCGGTTGATCGAGCAGGATGAACTTCTGAAATGGCGCATGATCCATTAAATTTTCTACCGATCCAACTTCGATGGGGTATGGCTCGTCAAAATCGACCAGCCGGGAGGTTAAGGGGTTGTTGCGCGTGGTAAAAATTTGGGTGTCTTTATACGTCACAAACGTACAGTGGTGGGCCTCGGCCGCTGCGGCGATTTCACCCGCTAAATCATTGGCCAGATGGACCTCGTGACGCAAGGTGCCGTCAGGGTTGGCGATAATTAACCCTTGTGAATAAACTCCCGGCGTATTTAAGCCCAATTCTTGTTTGATTTGGCCGGATGAGGCGCGCGTTTTGCCGGTGGCGATTACCACCGGAACGCCGGCGGCGGAGGCGCGCCTTAAGGCGTTTTTGGTGCCGATTGTGATGGTATGTTTTGAGGTGAGCAGGGTGCCGTCAAGATCGACAGCGATACATTGGATGTTGGGATTAATAAATGACATATGCAGTACGTATATTGGCCTATTGTTTGACGCATTTCGTGCGTAAATTTTAGACCAATGGTGTTGAAAAGTGGTTTTGATCGCTTTAAAATGACTTCAGCTTTGAGAGAATAGCTTGGGAAACCAATCCGTCAAACGATAACAAAAATTTAAATCAAATTTTAAGTAGGTCAACGAACATTTTTTATTGTGAAAGGGCCGTCAAATATTTTTCGCCTCTGACTTCTTTCCTAAAAAGATTCGGTAGCGAACTTGTTAGAGTTCTGTTTTCAGATAGTCCGACAAGTTTCCCTCATCGTGTCGGTTCAGGGGCAGGAAGGTAGTTTGATGATTGAGAAAATGCGCTATTTAGTCCGACAAATTCCCCCTCCCGACGCGGGAGGGGGCTAGGGGGTGGGTCTCCTAAAGATCAACTGACCCCTCCCCCAGCCCCTCCCCGATTCGGGGAGGGGTGCTCGTCGAGCTGTTTAAGGGGAGAATTTTTACCTGTCCGCCCTTGAACCAGGCACGGGAGGGGGGTGCAAAGTTTAAAAAAATTATGTCATACACGATGTATTTGATAGATACATATTGAAAGGAGAAAAAATGACTCAGGAAAACGGCCGTCAAGGCGACAAAAATGTTGTGGGAAGCTTCAAGGTCAAAGCGGGCTTAGCCCAAATGTTAAAAGGCGGGGTGATTATGGATGTGGTCACCCCTGAACAGGCGGTGATCGCCGAAGAGGCTGGTGCGGTGGCCGTCATGGCTCTCGAGCGGGTGCCGGCCGATATCCGGGTGCAGGGAGGGGTCGCTCGCATGTCCGATCCGGGTATGATCAAGGAGATTATCGACGCCGTATCGATTCCGGTAATGGCCAAAGCCCGTATCGGCCATTTTGTCGAGGCTCAGATCCTCGAAGCCATTGGAGTAGACTATGTTGATGAAAGCGAAGTCTTAACCCCCGCCGATGAGGTGTATCACATCAACAAACACGACTTCAAAGTTCCTTTTGTGTGCGGCTGCCGCAATCTGGGAGAAGCCCTGCGCCGCGTTGGTGAGGGGGCGGCGATGATTCGCACCAAAGGGGAAGCGGGAACCGGTGACGTGGTCGAGGCGGTTCGCCATGCCCGTACCGTGCTGGGTGATATTCGCCGGCTGCAGCTGATGCCGGATGAAGAATTGATGACCTTTGCCAAAAATATCGGCGCACCGTATGAGCTGGTCAAGCAGACCAAGGAGCTGGGACGGTTGCCGGTGGTCAATTTTGCGGCCGGTGGCATTGCTACCCCGGCCGATGCCGCCCTGATGATGCAAATCGGGGTTGATGGGGTGTTTGTCGGGTCCGGGATTTTCAAGAGCGGCAATCCGGCCTCGCGGGCCAAAGCGATTGTCGAAGCCACTACCCACTTTAAAAATGCCGAGATTTTGGCCCGGGTCAGTGAAAACCTCGGTGAACCGATGGTCGGTATCAACGTGTCAAGCTTGCCAGAGGAAGAGCATCTGGCCGTAAGAGGTTGGTAGGGAGAAGGGGTCCAATCCTTTCTTTAGAAATGTTATGAAAATCGGCGTTTTAGCCCTACAGGGGGCTTTTATTGAACACATCAAAATGCTGCGCAGCTTGGGAGCTGCGGCCGTTGAGGTGCGTTTACCGCAAGATTTGGATGATCTGGATGGTTTGATTATTCCCGGTGGTGAGAGTACCACCATCGGGAAATTGGCCGTCCAATACGGGTTAATGGAACCGCTGCGCAGCTTTGCCGCGGAGCGGCCGGTGTGGGGTACCTGTGCCGGCATGATATTTATGGCTCGGGAAATCGGGTTAGACCAGCCGCTGTTGGGGGTGATGGATATCGTCGTGGAGCGCAACGCGTTTGGTCGGCAGATTGACAGCTTTGAGGTTGATTTGATGATTGACGGGATTGCTGAGTCAGACCGGCCGTTTCCCGCGGTTTTTATTCGCGCCCCGCGCTTAATCGCGGTGGGTCGTCACGGTCAGGTCCTGGCTCGCTTGGCGGATGGGACCGCTGTGGCGGCCCGCGAAGGGCAGTGGCTGGTCACCTCTTTTCATCCTGAGCTGAGTGATGACGGCCGGCTCCATCAATATTTTATGCACATGGTGGAAGCGGAAAAAGTGGCGGTTTGAATTTAGACGGGCAGCATGACGGTAAATTGCGCACCGCTAATCGATGGATCACTTCGATTCTGAGCGCGTATCCAACCGTTGTGCTGCTTGACAATTTCTGAGGCGATAAACAGCCCCAGACCGGTTCCTCGCCCCCTCGATTTTGTCGTAAAAAACGGTTCAAACAGCTGCGGGATTTTTTCTTCAGGCGGCAGCCCATCCCCAGAATCCTGAACGGAAACCGCGACCGAGTCGAGTTCCGGAATCGGCCATGTTTTGAGCAGGATTTCACCCCCGGACGGGAGCAGGGCATCACGGGCGTTGAGCATCAGGTTGATAAGCACCTGCGTGATTTGGCCAGGATCACAGGTAACTTTGGGCAGTTCCGGATTTAATTCAAAATTGAGACGCAAATTGTCTCGTTTGACCAGCTGCGCATCAAGCAAGGTCACGGCGTGTTCGATCAACTCGTTAACCGAGGTGGGTTCGCGCAGCGTTTCCCCGTAAGTGTATGCTCGCAGGGTATCGATCAGTTGATTGCAGCGGCCGACGTTGGTGTCGATCATCCTTAAATATCGTTTAAGCGTTTCGCCATTTAAGTAGTTGCCGTCAACCATTTCAAGTAAGTTTGAGGTAGTTGTGCCAATCACGCTGATCGGATTGGTTAATTCATGGGCAATGCTGGCCCCCATCGTTCCCAAACCGGCCAATCGTTCATTGTGGATGATTTTATCTACCCATTGACTGGCTTTGGGCAGGGCAACAATCGACACGACAGTTAACCCTTCAACGGTAAATGGCAGGGTTGTTAGGGTAACGCAGGCTGGTATCGGGGAGGTATCTGAGGGTTTGATCTCGGTGTGAAAGCGATGGCTCTGCTCCCGACTCCTGAATAAAAGCTTGATCTGGTCGTCAGGGAAAATTTGGTTAAGGGGCGTGTGAAGCAGCGCCTGGGTTGGTTGGTTGAGCATGAGCTCGGCCGTGCGATTGGCAAAAACGATCTCAAGGTTGCCGTTTAAGACCAACACCCCTTCGTAAAGTTCTTTGGTGATTGTTTCTATGAGGGAAGGAACAGCTGGGTTCGAACCGTTATGAGTATGATGATCTAATTTGAGCGGCGAATTTGCCATATTGTTGACCCGTTAGATTTGTTTGACGCGACGATTCATCCTTACCCAGGGTTAGAAAAATGTGGAGGCAGGATGATTTTAGGATAGTTGAATTAGGTTATTGGTTCCGTGTTCCAACCGTAAAATTGACGTTAACAGACCGTGAAGGAGCGTGCCCACTCTGGGAGATCAGTCAACCTAATTGACGTAATAATCTTTTTAAGTTGCGACCTTTTGACGCGCCCGAATAAATCCGGTTAATTAACGCGATTTTGAGTTTTGACAAATAAACACCGGTATAGCGGCGTCATTCCCGCGAAGGCGGGAATCCATTGGAATGTCACCGGTGGATCCCTCCTACGCGGGGACGCTGGCGGTCCCGGCGTCCCCTCTGTTTGATCGACCTAATCAGCTGCGATCCACCTTTCCGGAATATTTAGAAGAATTAGGTCTTTTCCCTTCAGTTAATTGCTTATTTGGTCACCTTTTAGGGTGCACTTTCCTTGAAAGTTGACGCGCTTACATTATAATCGCTGATCTCGTATTTTGAGATATCATGCGAATGTCCCATAGAGCGGATATTTCTTTTTTTGCGAGAAACTGTTCATATTTGAGTTAAAAGGAGAAGAATTATGAACAAGAGATTGTTACTGCTGATGGGGGTACTTCTGACTCTCCTGCTGGCTGCCTGTGGTGGAGACACTCAGCAAATCATTGAAGATGCGGCCGAACAGGTGGAGCAAGCCGCCCAAGAGGTTCAGGAAAATTCAGAAGAAATCGCCGAGCAAGTTGAGCAAGCGGCCGAGCAGGCGCAAGATGCTGCTGAACAGGCTCAAGAGGCGGTTGAAGAAGCTATGGATCAAGCCGCTGGCTTACCCGATTTGGAAGGTCGCGAGATCACCATTGCCGTGGAGAATGCCTATTTGCCGTTCAACTACATTTCGCTGGAAACTGGTGAAGCGGCCGGCTGGGATTACGACGCCATCGATGCGATGTGCGAGCTGTTAAACTGCACCCCGGTGTACGTGGAAGCGGCGTGGGACGGGATGATCCAGGCGGTTTCGGACGGTCAATTTGACATGGCGGCCGACGGGATCACCATCACGGAAGACCGGGCGGAAATCGTCGATTTCTCCAACGGGTACATCAATATCGAGCAGCGGATGCTGGTGCGTGTCGATGAAGATCGATTTGTAGAGCCGGATGAGCTAGCCGCCGACAGTTCGCTGCTGGTTGGGTCTCAGCCGGGGACGACCAATTACGAGACGGCCGTTGAGCTGGTGGGTGAAGATCGGATTCGGGCGTATGAGACATTTGGTTTTGCGGTGCAGGCGTTAATTGCCGGTGATGTCGATGCGGTTTTGATGGATGAAACGGCCGGTCAGGGGTATGTGGGCGTCAACGCCGATGCGGTGACGTTGACCGGTGGCTCCTTGTCCAGCGACGAGCTTGGGTTTATCTTCCCCAAAGGCAGCGATCTGGTTGAGCCGGTAAACCTGGCTCTGGCCGAGATGGAAGCCAACGGCACGCTGGAAGAGCTAGCCATGAAATATTTCACCGACGCGTTTACGATCACCTATGACGATATCGGTGACGGCGCTTATGCTGAAGACGAATAAACCAGCAGATGCTTTTGAATCTATGATTTAGCTTACAGCGTCAGGCTCAAGACAAGAAGGAGGGCCTGACGCTATTTTTTTAAATACGGAAAGGATGATATGACGGTACAAAGCGACTCCCTCGAAGATGCCCCTCTGACATCAACACCCAAGATACGCCCAGATCAATTCCCTTTTTGGCTGGTCATTATCATTGCTTTTCTGGGTGGCATGGCCTATCTGGTATTCACAGGGGAAGAATATCGCCAGGCATTTGACTTCATCTGGGGCAATTTTGGCACCCTGGAAGGATTTGAAGCGCAGGGTTTGGAGGGCATCATCGGCCGCGGGCTGACGATGACCCTTTACATCACTCTGACCGGTTTTTTCTTTGCTTCGATTATCGGCTTGTTTGTCGGATTGGGGCGAATTAGCCGAAATTTGGTGCTGCGCACCCTGGCTACCACTTATATTGAATTTATCCGCGGTGTGCCGACCGTGGTGTTAATTTTTACCCTGGCCCTGGTTGTGGTTCCGGCCGTGGCCACATTTTTTGGGGTTGAAAACTCCGTTTCCAATGTCTCCCGGGCGATTGCCGCCCTGGCGATTATTTATGGCGCGTACATGGCGGAAGTATTTCGAGCGGGGATTGAATCGGTGCCCAGGGGGCAAACGGAAGCGGCCCGCTCTCTGGGAATGACCTCGTATCAGGCGATGCGAAACATTATTTTGCCGCAGGCGATTCGCAATATCATGCCGGCTTTGGGTAATGATTTTATCGCCATTTTAAAAGATTCCTCGCTGGTCACCCTCCTGGCCGTGCGGGACCTGACCCAACAGGCAAAACTTTACTCCGGCAGTTCATTTCGTTTCCGGGAGACCTACCTCGTTTTGACATTTTTGTATCTGGCCATGACCATCACCTTGAGTTTGATCTTGCGTTGGTATGAGAATCGCATTCGGATTGAAGAGCGATAAGTCGAAGGAACAATTCTGATGAGTGAACCCATAATTCAAATACGCGATTTGCACAAATATTTCGGCGACATCCAGGCGGTCAAACGGGTTGATCTCGATATTTCTCAAGGGGAGGTTGTGGTCATCGTGGGGCCGAGCGGCTCCGGAAAAAGCACCGTCCTGCGCTGCATCAACCATCTAGAAGTACCGACGAGGGGCAGCATTTTTATCGATGGGGTCCATCTTGAAGATAAAAAAACCGATATTAACAAGGTTCGGGCGGAAGTAGGGATGGTATTCCAGCAGTTTAATCTGTTTCCCCACTTAACCGCCCTGGAAAATGTAACAATTGCCCAACGACTGGTGCGCCGGCGCGATAAGGCGGAAGCGGATGCGATCGCCATGGCTCAGTTAACCCGGGTTGGAATCCCGGAAAAGGCGGATGCCTACCCCCGTCAGCTGTCGGGGGGGCAGCAGCAGCGGGTGGCCATTGCCCGATCCCTGGCGATGCGGCCGAAAATCATGCTTTTTGATGAGCCAACCAGCGCGCTGGATCCGGAGATGATCAAAGAGGTTCTGGATGTGATGTTGGATCTGGCCAAAGACGGCATGACCATGGTGGTTGTGACCCATGAAATGGGGTTTGCCCGGGCTGCGGGAGATCGAATGGTGTTTATGGACGAAGGGGAAGTGGTCGAGATCGCCACGCCTGAAGATTTATACAGTAATCCCCAATCAGATCGGACGAAGCTGTTTTTGAGCAAGATTCTTTCTCATTGATCTTCTGACCGGTGTCCGCAACGAGCCACCAGCCGGCACGGTGAGAGACCGGCCGGAGCACCTGACCAGATGCAAGTTTCGGTAATAAGGTGTTCAAGATACAGATCGTTGTCAGCCACTCCACCACCGTCATTCTGAGCGAAGCGAAGAATCTCGCCATCTCCCATTCAGGCACAGAGGGCTAAGAAGTATCGTTTCTCTACAGATGATGACTATTTCATTGAATGTTGACGGGATTCTTCACTCCGCTGCACTCCGTTCAGAATGACAGGTGGTTCGCAGTCCGTTTTTCCCTGTGGAATCGGACTGGGAAACCCTAGCTGATCCCACACCCACAGTGTTAAAAGCCCTTTTTTATCCTTTAGGCGTAGAATGACCTCACGAATCTTGGTTTCAAACCACCCGGTAATGAATAACTTTTAGGTTGGCACTCCTCCACCGAAACAGTATAGTAGGGATTTATACCCTATTTACTTCAGGAGGCTCTTTAATTATGGGTCAACAACTCGACTGGATTGATGGTGAAATTGCATCATTAAAAGACCAGGGATTATACAATCATATTCGCGTCATTGATTCCCCGATGGGAGCGCGGGTTAACATTGACGGCCGTTCATTACTTAATTTTTGCGCCAACAATTATCTGGGGTTAGCCGATCATCCTCGATTAAAAGAGGCCGCTAAGGCGGCGATTGATTCTTACGGTGTGGGACCGGGGGCGGTGCGCACCATTGCCGGAACAACGGCTCTCCACGAGGAGTTGGAGCAAGCCCTGGCGGAATTTAAGCGGGCCGAGGCGTGCATTACGCTGCAAAGCGGGTTCACCGCCAATTTGGCCACGATTCCGGCGATCGTGGGCAAGGGAGACGTCATTTTTTCAGATCGACTAAACCACGCCAGCATTATTGACGGCTGTCGTTTAAGTCGGGCAAAAATTGTGGCTTATGCGCATAACGACATGGCAGATTTGGAGAAACAGCTTGAGGAGCACACCGATTACGGCCGGCGGCTGATCGTCACCGACGGGGTGTTTAGCATGGATGGGGATATTGCTCCCCTTGATCAAATTTGTGAATTGGCCGAGAAACACGGCTGTGTGTCGATGGTTGACGATGCCCACGGGGAAGGGGTTCTCGGTGATGGCGGCCGAGGAATTATCGATCATTTTGGCCTGCACGGCCGGGTTGATATTGAAGTGGGCACCCTTTCGAAGGCGTTTGGCGTCGTGGGGGGGCTGGTCGCCGGCAAGAAAACCTTAATCGAGTGGCTCAAGCAGCGAGGGCGGCCGTTTTTGTTTTCCAGTGCCATGACCGCTCCTGATGCCGGAGCATGCATCGAGGCGGTGCGCATGCTGGCAGAATCAACTGAGCTAGTTGATCGTCTGTGGCACAATGCGGAGTTTTTCAAAAAAGAAATGTCGAATCTCGGTTTTGATATCGGCCACTCCGTCACGCCGATTGTGCCGGTGATGTTGGGTGAAGCACCGGTGGCCCAACAGTTTAGCCGCCGGCTGTTTGAAGAAGGAATTTTTGCCATGGCGATTGGCTATCCGACAGTGGCCCCTGGAAAAGCGCGCATTCGGGTGATGAATTCGGCCGCTCATGGTCAGGATGATCTCGAACAGGCGCTGGATGCGTTTGAGCGCGTCGGAAAAGAGTTGGGGGTCAGGTAATAGATGTTGGGTATTAGGTGTTGGGTAATGGGAATTTGGTCGTTTCTAAAATTGTATATTAAAATTCTCATGCAGACCTTTCACCTTATACCTATCACCCACTACCCATCACCTAACACCTATCACCTAACACCCATCACCCATTAAATTATGCGCAAAAAAGTAATTTTAGTAACTGGGGCTAGCGGGGAAGTTGGTCACTCGTTAATCAAACAGCTTGCCCAGGATGGCAATAATAAAATATTGTCGCTTGATTTACAGCCTTTGCCGGAAGAGCTAATCGGTTTAACCACTCACCTAGAAGGCAATTTACTCGATCATATTTTATTGGCTCGCATCATCAGTCAATATGAGATCGATGCCATCTATCATCTGGCCGCCCTGCTGTCAACCAGCAGTGAGTTTACACCCGATACCGCTCATCAGGTCAATGTTGAGGGCACGCTCGCGCTGCTGCGTTGGGCAGCGGATCAAAGCCAGTGGCGACGGCGGCCGATTCAGTTTATTTTTCCCAGCTCAATTGCCGTTTATGGTATGCCGGAAAGCGTTCACAGCAAAGATCTATACCAGCGAGTGCGAGAATGGGAGTGGAATCAGCCGCGGACGATGTACGGCTGCAACAAGCTGTACTGCGAGATGCTCGGTAATTACTACAGCAAACATTTTCGGCAGCTCTCGGCCGAGGCCCCGATTATGCTCGATTTTCGCGCGGTGCGTTTTCCGGGGCTCATTAGCGCCTTTACCCTGCCCAGCGGTGGGACCAGCGATTATGCACCGGAAATGATACATGCGGCCGCCAAAGGGGAGGCGTACGCCAGCTTTGTGCGAGAAGACGTGCGTATTCCGTTTATGGCGATGCCGGATGCGGCCAGATCATTGACCATGCTGGCCCACGCTCCCAGAGAAAAACTAACCCGGACCGTATACAACGTGCGGGGCTTTAGCTTAACCGCCGGACAGTTTAAGGATCGAGTGCTTGAAGCATTTCCCGAGGCCCAAATATCATTCCGGCCGGATGTCAAACGGCAGGCGATTGTCGACAGCTGGCCGGCCGACCTGGATGACAGCGCCGCCCGTCGGGATTGGAATTGGCAGCCTGAATATGATGCCGGCCGGGCCTTTGCGGAGTATTTAATTCCAAATATCAAGGAGCGGTATCTT
>JAAUYD010025144.1_pt1 | contig 11550 bp, 9 predicted proteins | sample 7278101 | NCBI WGS metagenome assembly JAAUYD01 (sample SAMN14350128, study PRJNA611818) | marine sediment metagenome | isolation source: surface marine sediment (0.6m) | place: French Polynesia: Moorea | collected 2018-08 | reverse complement strand
TGCAGCTCGAGCAGGCTGCCTTCGACCTCTTTATAGGCCTCGCGATCGATTTCGCGGTGCGTCTCGAGAATCGCGACTTGCTGCTCGAGTTCGGCGATACGGTCGTTGAGCGACTCAATGTGCGATTCGAAGCCGGCGCGCTCGGCGGCCGCATCGACGACATCGTAGCCGGCACGGATGCGGCCGTACTCGAACACGAGATAGCCGACGACGCCAACGATCGCCAGCAGGAAGCCGCCCACCAGTAGGGTGCGCCCCTTGCCGTGCGCCTGCAGGTGTGAATTGCGCGTCACTCGAATCTCGCCCGTTAGAAAGACATTATGTTACGCGGAGCCCCGGGGCGACTGAAGTGCGCCAGGTCACGATTTTGCATCCTCGGCGGCGGTATCTTCGGCACGCCTGATGTCCTTGTCGAAAACGGCTCGCCACCGCTTCGGCCACCAGCGAGGTCGTCGCGGCAGCCCGTCCGGGTGCACCAGCGGCCCCAATTCGTAGAGGGCGCGCGCGTATACACGGCGCTTGAAATAGATCACCTCGTTGACGGGGCGCCAGAACGGCACCCAGCGGACCCGGTCGAATTCGGGTTTGTCGCCGCGGTCGAAACGCAGGCGCTCTTCGTCCCCGACCAACCTCAGGATGAACCAGCGCTGTTTCTGGCCGATGCACAACGGCTTGCTGTGCTTGCGGATGAATTTGTCGGGAAGCCGATAGCGCAGCCAATCGCGCGTGACGCCGAGCAGCTCGACGTCGTCCGGCTCGAGCCCGATCTCTTCATGCAGCTCACGGTACATGGCGGCTTCGGCTTGCTCACCCTCGAGCATACCGCCCTGCGGAAATTGCCAGCCCTTCGCTCCCGCGCGCCCGCCGAGCAACAGCTTGTTGTCCGCGTTCGCCAGGATGATGCCGACATTGGCCCGGAAGCCTTCGGCGTCGATCCAATCGTTGCTCATTGCAACCGTACTAAAACTCTAACTGCCGATTACTTTACACTATCCATCGCCGCACGCTGCAAAAGATTAGAGAGAACCCGACTTTGAACGCAGGCCGTAACGGAGCCCTGTTTCTGGCATTGCTGCTGATTGTCATTGCAGCTTTCCTGTTCGCCATCAGCATGGGTAGCGCGGACATCGGTCTCGGCGACGCACTGCGAGCATTGCGCGGCACCGCTTCAGACTCTGTCCAGGGTCTGGTCAACGGACTGCGGCTGCCGCGTGCACTAACGGCATTCGCCGTTGGCGGCCTGCTCGCCATCGCCGGCGTGTTGATGCAGGTCCTGTTGCGCAACCCACTCGCGGAGCCCTACATACTCGGCACTTCGGGGGGTGCGGCCGTTGCCGCACTGGCGGCGATTGCCCTCGGCGCCGGTGCCGTCATCGTCGACGCGGCGGCGTTCGGCGGCGCACTCGGCGCGACCCTGCTCGTGTTCGCGATCGCCCAGGGCACTGGAAGCTGGACGCCGACCCGCCTGCTGCTGACCGGCGTAGTGCTCGCTGCGGGTTTCGGCGCGGCAACGACCTTGTTGCTCGCAATGTCGCCCGACAGAAACCTGCGCGGCATGCTGTTCTGGTTGATGGGTGACCTGAGTTTCGCGCTCGACCCCGAGCGCTGTTTGTTGCTGCTCGGCGTGCTGATCGTTGCAGGTACGCTCGCGGCACGACATCTCAACGTTCTCGCACGCGGCGAGCTGCAGGCGGCCATCGTCGGCTTGCCGGTCAGGAGTGTTCGCTACCTGATATTCGCGGCCGCCTCGGCCGCCACCGCACTATCGGTTACGACGGTCGGCGTAATCGGCTTTATCGGCCTCGTCGTGCCACATCTCGTCCGCCTGGTTGTCGGCAGCGACCATCGCATCGTGTTGCCGGCATCCGCGCTGGCGGGCGGCGCGCTACTTGTCTTCGCCGACACGCTGGCGCGCACCGTCATGGCGCCACGGCAACTCCCGGTCGGCGCGCTAACGGCAGCGATTGGCGTGCCGCTGTTCCTCGTGTTGATGAGCCGGATTCGGGCCGAGCGCTACCGGTAGCCGGCGCGTTCAGCCAACAGGCGCGCGTCCTCGTGCAGCCACCCGATACGACTGGCGCCCGGACCGTCATAGTCGGCCAGATCGAGCGGTAAATTCACAATCATCCAGTCGACGAGCGCCTGGGCCGCCTCTGCCTGCTGAGCATGCCGGGCGACGCCGAGTCCGCGAAAGCCATAGTACGTCGGCCAGGGCTCGGCGACCCATACCCCAGGCGCCTCCACCTCGCTCGAAAAGATGCCGTACCCGCAGGTGCCGTCGGCGATGGCGGCAACGAGTTCAGCCTCGGTCGCAAACGGCGCCAGCTTCTGGTTGCGTACCCAGCGACGCACGATGCGCTCGGCCGGCTTGAGACCCTTTTCCTCGATCAGCTGCGCAATGACGGCACGGTTGATCGGCAGCGCCGACGACGACAGGCAGACTTCCTTGCCAATGTCCGGCCTGCCGAGACCCGAGTAGCTGATAAGTTGCTTTTCGACACGCTCGGCTTTGCCGATGACCGCGCCGTAGCGATCGAACGCGACCCACAGCCCATCGGGATCACGCCCCGTCTCTGGAACGTCGGCCAAGGCCGCCGACTGGATGGGTCGCAAGGCACCGTCATCGGCGGCCCGCCAGATGTCCGCCGAATTCGAGGTCAACAGCACATCGGCTTTCGGCGAGCCGCGGTCGGCGATGACATCGTCGGTCAGCGCACCGCTGTCCCCGAAAACAATCTGAATCGGCGTGCCGGTCTCCTCGCTAAACCCGGCGAGTTTTTCGGCCAGGCCCGTCGACTCGTCGCCGTAGGCGAAGACAACGACAGGCGGCACGTTCGCCTCGGACGGTGTCTTGTCACATGCCGCCAGAACGATGGCGCACAACAGCAACGCCAGCTTCTTCATGCGGCTTCCACGACGACGCGGTCGCGGCCTGCCGATTTCGCCGCATACAGTGCGACGTCGGCACGGGCAATCAGCGAATCCCCGAGAGTCTTCAGGTCGTCGTCATCGGGCGATGGGCTGACCTCGGCGATCCCGATCGACACGGTGATAATCACCGATTCGCCGTTCGGGATGTCGACCGGTGATTCGGACACCTTGTTGCGCACGCGTTCGGCCAGTCGCGATGCCGCGGTCGAGTCGGTATTCGGCAGCAGGACGACAAACTCCTCACCGCCATATCTCGCTGCCACGTCGCTGGCCCGCACTTGCGATTCGATGCGTTGCGCGAGTTCGCGCAGCACGGCATCGCCGGCCGCATGTCCCCAGGTGTCGTTGACGCGCTTGAAATGGTCGATGTCGAGCATCAGGCAGACCAGCCGCGTGCCGTTACGCCTGGCCCTGGCAAGTTCCTCGCCGAGGCGGACGCCGAGGTACCGCCGGTTGTTCCAGCCCGTCAGCACGTCGGTGAAACCACTACGCAACAGCCGTGCCCGGTTCACGGTGTTTTCGATGCAGAACGATGCGATGACGCCGAGATGCGCGAGGAAGTCGTGGGCATGGCCACGCGTGAATCGCTCCCGGTCGGCACTGCAGATATTGATGCTGCCGAGCAGCTTGCCCCGATGTGACAATGGGATCATCGCAATGCTCTTTACGTCCCCGGCATTGGGGCAGATGAGCTGGTGGTCGCAGGCCGCAAAAGCTCCGAGCCAGGGCTGCTGCAGTGCGATGTATTGCGGCGCGAGGCCGGAGATCGACTCGACGATCACTAGGTCCCGGAAAAGCTCGGCCGGTGTACCGTTGGCGAGCAACAGGTGACGAATATCGTGGTCGGGATCGCAGATGACGACGCTGACGTACTCGGCGCCGTAACTGACGCGCAGACCGTCGATCAGCGCGACAATCAGGGCATCGATGCTCTCCGCCTGCAGCAGTCGCAGCTCCCGTGCCTGCGAGCGGCGCATCTTCTCCTCGTTGCTGGCGGCTTTTGCCGTCAATTCCTCGAGGCGATTCCGGGTCGCCGTGAGCCGGGCCTCTAGTTCTTCCCTGGACGCCATCGATCAGCTCCTCATTGCGAGATATTCACGTCCTTTTTCCATCAGGTCGACGAATGCCTGTTCGTCGCCATCGGCGACGGTCTCGCGGATACGGCGGGCCGCTTCGCACAGCGCGTCGAGCGGGCCCAGCCCGAATTTGTTGAGATTCTGGATTTCGAAATACAGGTGGGGATTGTCCTGCGCAACGGCCTCAGATACCAGTAGCTGGGAATCAAACGTCGTCGACGACATCTTGGCAAGTTTGGGGGCCGCCTCGCCGCTTTCCGCGAGCGCCGTAAAGAATGCGATATTGAGCGCGTGCGACAACCCGAGCACGTAGGCAATGAGGCGATCGTGATCGTCGAGCCCCATGTCGAGCTGCTCTACCATGGTCGGCGCAAACAGTTCCTTCGCGTCGGCCGTCGCCTGCGCATCTCCGACGTCGCAGAAGATCAGGTGTCGGCCCGAGAGCAGCCGCGTATCGGGACCGAACATCGGGTGCAGTGAGGTCACGCGGCAGCCCGCGTCGCGTAACTCCTGCAGGCCGTCGACCAGCGGCGACTTGAGCGAACCGATGTCGAACACGAGGCCATGAGGCTTGAGCACGGCAAGTTGCGCGAGAATCCGCCCCGACACGGCCAGCGGTGCAGCAACAACGATCACGTCGTAGTCGACCCCGGCATCGGTCCAGTTGCGAAATCGGTTGGGGCCATCGTCGACGCTGCGATCGGCCACGGTCGTGGCAAATCCCTGCGAAACGAAGAAGTCTACGAACCAGCGCCCCATCTTGCCGGCACCGCCGATGACGAGCGCTTTGCGCCCGTCGCCTTTGCCTTCGGCAACCACGCGATCGCGTTCCTGGCTTTCGAGCGACGTTCGTATCAGGAGCTGCAGCATGCTCTCGACGAGATCCGGATCGACACCCTTCTTTTCGGCTTGGGCACGACCCATGTCGAGTACGTCCTTTTCGCGCGCATAGTCGCGCGTGCCGGTACCGGCCGAGCGCTTGCTCTTGCCGATCTCGCCGACGATCTTCTGACGCTCGGCAATCAGCTCGACAAGCTGGCGATCGAGGGCCGACAAATTGTTGCGTAGCTCTTCGAGACTCATGTCCCGTCTTTTACAGCAGTCGCGCCTGCAAAAAAAGCCGACCCGGAGCATTCCGGGCCGGCGTCCTCAGTTCGAATGTGGGTTCAGCGAATGTGGGGTCAGAGCCCTTGGGCTCTGACCCCCTGGCTTCCTTGGTTGCCGTTAGTCGTCGTGGCGGTGGCGGCGGCCCCGACGCCGATCGTCATCGTCATAACGATCGTCGTAGCGACGTTCGTGCTGCCGGTACCGATACGCGAAGTAGTCGTTCCAGTAATTCGGGCTGCGCGAGTAACTGCGGCCCCAACGACGCTCCCAACGGTAGATCTCGAAAAGCTCATACCAGGCAAGCCGCTTGTTGCGCTTCAGCGGCGTGCGGTGATACCAGTGTCGGAATCCGCGGTGGCGTTTTAGCCAACGTGGCATGTGACTGGCGCGCCGCATCTCGTAGCGATCATGCGGATGGTAGTATCCCGGCGGCCCGTAAGCGTGACGTACCTCCGGGTGCGCTGCGGCCTCCGGCGCGTTCGCCAGCAGGAGGCCACCGGCCAGGGTTGCTGCGATCATCAACTTGTTCATCTGATCCTCCGGTTCGTCCCAGTGCGGCTTCAGAATAGTCGTCGTCGAATGAACGCCACATGAACATAAGTTATTGTTTTAAATAGTTTTATGAACCCCACATGAACACCCTCCGCTGGCGCCTCGCCCTGATCGAAGAATCGTGCGAACATGCCCAACCGGAAAACAACAACCACGACGAGGGGAACGCTGGGTATGAAGACACGTGCTGCCGTCGCCTGGGAAGCAGGCAAGCCGCTGGAAATCGAAATGCTCGAGCTCGATGGGCCGAAGGCCGGCGAGGTCCTGTTGCGCAACGTTGCAACCGGTGTTTGTCACACCGATGCGTTCACACTGTCCGGCGAGGATCCCGAAGGTATCTTCCCGTCGGTACTCGGACACGAAGGCGGTGCGATCGTCGAAGAAGTCGGCGACGGCGTGACGTCAGTCGCCGTCGGCGATCATGTCATTCCGCTCTACACGCCGGAGTGTGGCGAGTGCAATTTCTGCACCTCGGGCAAGACCAATCTTTGCCAGGCCATTCGCGCCACCCAGGGACAGGGCTTGATGCCCGACGGGACGTCGCGGTTTTCGCTGAATGGCAAACCGGTCTATCACTACATGGGCACGTCGACGTTTAGCGAGTACACGGTCCTGCCCGAAATCGCCGTCGCCAAAGTCAGTAAGGAAGCGCCACTCGAGAAGGTCTGCCTGCTTGGATGCGGTATTACAACCGGCATCGGCGCGGTGCTGAATACTGCGAAAGTCGAGCCGGGCGCCTCGGTTGCCGTGTTTGGCCTCGGCGGCGTGGGTCTCAGCGCCATCCAGGGCGCCGTCATGGCAAAAGCCGGCCGCATCGTTGCGATCGACATCAACGAGGACAAGTTCGAACTCGCCAGGCAGCTCGGCGCCACGGACACGGTCAATCCGAAAGACCACGATGCACCAATTCAGGACGTCATTGTCGAGCTTACCGGCGGTGGCGTCGATTACTCGTTCGAATGTGTGGGCAACGTCGACCTCATGCGTGCGGCGCTCGAGTGCTGCCACAAGGGCTGGGGCGAATCGGTGATCGTGGGTGTCGCCGGCGCAGGGCAAGAGATTTCGACCCGGCCGTTCCAGCTGGTGACGGGTCGCGTCTGGCGCGGCACGGCGTTCGGCGGCTGCAAAGGGCGCTCCCAACTTCCTGACATGGTCGACCAGTACATGGATGGCGACATCAAGATCGACGAATTCATCACTTACACGATGCCGCTGGAGGACATCAACACGGCGTTCGATCTGATGCATGAAGGCAAGAGCATTCGCTCCGTCATTCATTTCTAGGACCGATCTCGAGTAAAGCGTCCAGTGTCCCGAGTCGCCGTCGCAACCACGTCGCAGCTGGCGGCTGATGCGGCCCGCGAAGTTGCCGACGTTGGTGGCAACGCCGTCGACTGCGCGCTGGCCGCCGCGCTGCTGACGATCAACACCGAGCCCGGCGTGTGTGCACTGGGTGGTAGCGCATTCATCACGATCTGGCGCGACGGTGACGACCCGGTCACTATCGACGGCAATGTCGCTGTGCCCGGTAAAGGACTTGCCGACGAAGAACGGAGGCACGGCGCCGTCGAAGTCACGATGGACTACGGCGGCGGCATCAGGACGCTCGTCGGGCCCGGCTCGGTTGGGGTGCCCGGTACGCTGGCGGCGATCGAAGAGGCCTGGAATCACTACGGCAAAGCATCCTGGCGAGATATTTTCGCGCCAACGATTCGTGCCTGCCGCGACGGCTTCCCGCTGTCGGCGGCCTGCCGGTATTACCTCGGCTATTCCGGCAAGCTGGTTTTCGACCGCAGCCCGGACGGCTACAACGCGTTGCATCACGGCGATGGCACACTGCTCGACGCCGGCGATACGGTTCATGTCCCGCATCTCGCCGACACGCTCGCCGCCATCGCCGATGAGGGCGCCCACCTGTTCTACGAGGGCGAGATCGGGCACGCGATTGCGGATCATTGTCGTGACGGTAACGGCGCGCTGACGCGCAAGGACCTGAGCAGCTACCGCGCCATCGAGCGCACACCGCTGCTGGCGGGGATTGGTGGTTGGCAGCTCGCGACGAACCCGCCGCCGGCAGTCGGTGGCGCGGTGTTGACGGCCATGCTGCTGGCTTGTGCCGACCTCGACATCGAGCGTTGGGACAGCGTCGCGCTGGCACAGCTGATCGATGCGCAACGCGCCTGCCTCGACTACCGGCAACGACACCTCGATCTGGCTGACGACGTTGGTCCCGCGGCACAACGCCTGATCGACTCGGCGCGCAACGGTCGGCTGCTGGCACGCTGGACTTCAGCGTCAACCGTGCACACCTCGGTCGTCGATGATGCCGGCAACGGCTGCGCCGTTACCGCATCGTCGGGCTACGGCTCCGGTGAGATGCCAGCGGGCACCGGATTGTGGCTCAACAATTGCCTCGGCGAAATCGAACTGAACCGGCGCGGCCTCGACGCGGGCCCGCCCGGCGCGCGTCTGCCGTCAAACATGACGCCGAGTGTCGCGCGCCGGGACGGCGCGGTGCTGGCCGTCGGGTCACCGGGCGCCGATCGCATCACCACCGCGCTGCAGCAATTTCTGATCAATTACCTGCAGATTGGCATGCCGCTCGCGGACGCTATAGCGCACCCGCGTGTGCATGTGGATACGAGCGGCGAAGATCTGCAACTCAAGGCGGAAGCCGGCCTCGACCTGCCGGGCGTCGATCTGCCGGTGACCGAGTTTCCCGAGATCGTCATGTATTTTGGCGGCGTCGGCGCGGCCGTGTATGACAGCGCGCGGGGTTTCGACGTCGGCGCGGATCCACGACGCGAAGGTGGCGTATTCAATCCGGACGCATGAAAAGCTGCATCACCGTTCTGCTTTACCTCGTGCTTGCCGGCGTCGTTCTCGCGGACGAGACGATTACACGTGGCAGCAATCTTGCCGTTGACGTAGCCAACGACGGCCGCCTGATCTTCGACCTGGGGGGCGATGCCTGGATGATTCCCCTTGCCGGCGGCGAGGCCGTGGCGATGGCCGCGAACCCGGGAAATCTGCAGCGACCGAGATGGTCTCCCGATACGACCTCGATCCTCTACACAGCGAGTCATGAGCAGCGCGACGGGGTCTGGCTGCACGACCGCATTCTGGGCACATTCCGGCGCATCAGTCGTGACGACACGCTCGACATTTTCCCCGCCTGGCATCCGTCGGGCGAGCGTATAACGTACGCGTCCGACCGGCACGGCTCGGGCTTCGATCTCTGGGAGGTAGATCTGCCTACGGGCCTGCATTGGCGACTGAGCAGCCGGCCAGGCGATGAGACCGAGCCTGCCTGGTCGGCGAACGGCAGGGACCTCGTCTACGTGCACCGCGAAGGGGATACCTGGTCATTGATCCTGCGCCGGCACGGCCGGCCGGACGAGACGCTCGTGACCGGGACTGAGCGGCTGGCGGGACCGTCGTGGCGCCCCGACGGCAGCCTGATTACGTACTGGCACGAGACCCCGGCTGGCGTTGCGCTCGACATGGTCATTCTCTCAGAACCGCGCCTCGTCCGTCGCTACATGGAGGGTGAGAAATTCGCAACGGCACCGGTGAGCTGGCTCGACAAACATCGCATGTTCTACTCGGCCGACGGCTTGATCCGGCAGCGCTTGTTCAACGCATGGTCGTCACGAACCGTACCGTTTCGCGCCACACTCGAGGCCCGCCCGGATCCGGTCGTCGTCGAGCGCGTAAGGCGCAGCTTACCGCGTATGGCGGAGCCGCAGGGCACGTTCGTCGTGCATGCAGACCGCCTGTTCGACGGCGTCGTGGGCCAGCTCCGTCGCAACCTGGACATCGTGATCGAAGGTGGCCAGATCACCGCAGTTGTCGAGCATCGCGATCACGGCGATGCAATTGTCATCGACATGGGCGACCTCACGGTACTGCCAGGGCTCGTCGACGCCCGGGCTCACCTGCCGCCCGACCTTGATGCCAGCGCGGGTCCGCTGCTGCTCACGACCGGCGTCACGACGATCGTGGCCGACCACGAGCAGGCGGAGCATCTCAACGCCGTCTGGTCAGGCAAGGCTCTGCCGGGTCCACGCGTCCTGCCGGCTGCGGACTGGCCGGTCGCCACTGTCTCGGGACTGGCCGACAGTCAAACACCCAATCTGGACCCTGTATTGCGAAGCCGGCAGGCAGGGCTCCTCAATGTGCAAAATTCGATCGCGCGGCGATTCAGTGAGCCCCCGGCTCTCGATGCCGGTATTACCGAGGTCGTGCTGGGCAGTGCGCCGAACGGCCTTGCCGCAGGGCTCGGGCTGCACGCGGAACTCCGGGCGCTCGAGGCCGCAGGACTGCGTCCGGCGCAGGCTTTGCGCGCGGCCGGCGTCAACGCGGCTGCGGCGCTCGGCGTTGACCCGACACTCGGTCGTGTGGCAACCGGGGCGGTCGCAGACCTCGTCTTCGTGGACGGCAACCCGCTAGTCGATCTCGGTGACACACTCAAGGTCGTTGCCGTCGTTCGCAACGGACGGTTCTTCAGCGTCGCCGGTCTGATCGAGCGGTCGGAAGCGGTCAATAGCGTCGAATAATTTGACAAAAACTCCGCACCCGCCGGATTCCGGCGGCCTGTCGCCGATATGCGACATAACGGCACCCCGCTTGCGCGGCCCGTATATAGTGCTCCCGGCACACCTTGAAACATAATCACTGGAAATTCAGTTGTTTAGACGAAGCTCTTGCGAGCGTGGCTGATGCCGAGACGGCGGTAGTCGTCGAGTTTTTTTACGAAATGGGGTCCGGGCGCTGCGCGCTAACCCTTGAGCAGTCGCTAAATCCCTGAATTTACGCCGGCCGGCAAAAGGTTGGCACAGGACTTGCTTTGATAAAGCTGCCCAAGCGAAGTGTAGCTGTGTACGGGTTAATTCACCGGTCAGAACAGGATTTAGACGCCAGAAGAACAACAACTACAAAAACAACAAGATCCAGATCCAATAATAATAAAAAAGCATCTGTCACCGGTTACCTGTTTCACAGTTACCTCTTTTGAAAAAAAGAGAATCTAGCCCCGCCGCTCACGCCGCGGGGCTTTTTCTTTGCTCGAGCGCAGGTCGCGACGCGCCCGAGCCCCCCCTGGCGGCCGACATTTCACAGTCGTGTGGCGAGGCCCTAGAATGTTCGCTTGATGCAGGGGGACAGAGAATGAAAAAAACCGCGATATTTCTATCGGCGCTTGCGCTGCTCGCGTGCTCATCCGAGGCGCCGGAAAGCGTCGATCCACCCGCCGGCGAGGCCGAGCCTGCGCCGTCAGCGGTCGCGGCAGCCGTCGCCAACCCGGCCCGACCGGATGCAGACCTCGCGCGGGACGCCGCGCGCAAGCCCGCCGAGGTGCTCGAATTCGTCGGTATCGAGCCCGGCATGGCGGTACTCGACCTGTTCTCCGGCGGCGGCTATTACACGGAAATTCTCTCGTACGTCGTCGGCGCCGAGGGTCGTATCCTCGCCCATTCCAACCAGGCCTACGTGCAGTATGTCGGCGACGAATTCGATGCGCGCTATCGGGACGGCCGTCTGGACAACGTCGAGGTGTTGATGGCTGAAAACAACGAACTCGAGCTGGCGGAAAACTCGCTCGATGCCGTCATGCTCGTATTGTCGTTCCATGACCTCTACTACGTCGCACCGGACCAGGGCTGGCCCGCGATTGACGTCGCTGCGTTCCTGGCCGAGTTGCGCAAGGGACTCAAGCCGGGCGGCATCGTTGCCATCGTCGACCACTACGCTGCCGACGGTTCGCCGCGCGAGACAGGCGGCACGACCCACCGCATCGACCCGGCAATCGTGATTGCGGACATGAGCGACGCCGGATTCGAGCTGGACGGTCAGAGCGACATGTTGCGAAACGCCGACGATGACT
>JAAUYD010069515.1_pt1 | contig 11554 bp, 9 predicted proteins | sample 7278101 | NCBI WGS metagenome assembly JAAUYD01 (sample SAMN14350128, study PRJNA611818) | marine sediment metagenome | isolation source: surface marine sediment (0.6m) | place: French Polynesia: Moorea | collected 2018-08 | reverse complement strand
CGATCTGGCCGACAAAGTCGTTGTCGTCCCCATCGGCAACGCTGGCAATATTACGGCGGTGATGAGTGGCTTTCTTAAGTTCCACGCCACCGGTGTCATCGACGCGCTGCCAAAAATCGTCGGCGTTCAATCCAGCCACGCCAATCCGGTGGTCTCTTATTACGTCGAGAAGGACCCGGGAAAACGGCGCTTTCAGCCCATGACAGTACGCCCCAGTGTGGCACAGGCAGCCATGATCGGAAATCCCGTCTCCATGCCGCGCGTCATCCATCTGGTAGAGCGCTACAACCAGGCTGCCGGAAAAGAGCGTATCTATTTCGTCGAAGTGAGCGAACAGCAGATAATGGATTGGGAACTCAGCGCCAATCGCCACGGCCACATCGCCTGCACCCACGGTGGTGAGTCCCTTGCCGGATTAATACAGGCCAAGACGCTTGGGTATGTGACCGCCGACGAGATCGGCATCCTTAACTCCACTGCGCACGCCCTGAAGTTCTCCGGGTTTCAGGAGATGTACTTCAACGACAACTTCCCGGCAGATTTCGAAGTGACGCCCAAGACAGAACTGCAAAATGCACCCATTTACATCCATCCGCCAGATCTCGAAGCGGTTCCCGCACCTGGTAATCCTCTGAAAGGGGAGGCTTTTCAGCAATTTGTATCCGTCGTGGCGAGCGACATCGCCGGCCGATTGAAGCTCAAGCGAAGATAATCAGCCGGCATGCGTCGTGTGTATGGACATCCGGCATATGCCAAACAAGACTCCCGCCAGTCGGGGTGACCCAAACGAGACCGCATCGATATGACGCATCGGCTCAGGTGGCATTCGTTACTTTTGACAGCGATCCTCCTCATCATCGGCAGCTTCGCCCCAGCGCGTGGAGAAGCAGCACAGGAGGAGCAGGAGGGCACGCTGGAGTACAAGAACTACGTGGTCCGCTACGATCGCGGCTGGGATATCCTCTGCGAGCCCTACAAGATCCAGCGAAACGACTGGGTGCTGAAAATCTTCCGCCAGAAGGGAGAGATCGCCCACAAAGACTTCCGCGAGTTCCTGGGCATTTTCAAACGCCTCAATCCCCACATTAAGGACGTCAACCGGATTCGTCCCGGCCAGATGATCGACATTCCCCTGCGCAAGGTGCAACCGGGCGGTCTGCCCGGTCAGGCATCGGGTGTGGTGACGATCCCGTTTGTCTCCATCACAGAGGTGGTTGATCTACTCAACAGTCAGGCTCAAACCTACGAGATTCAGCGTGGTGATACAATCTCACAATTGATTGCCGAACGCTTCGGTGCCTATGGCTCCATCTCCTACGCCGAAGGCGTCAAAATGCTCCAGGCACTCAATCCCACAATCGCCGATGTGAATAAAATCTACGCTGGCCAACAGATCTACCTGCCCAATCCCGAGGTGCGCCAGCAGCCCTGGTATCGCTCCATTTTCGACGCTGACGGCAATATTGTGAAGGAAGTGCCGTCCGCCGCACCCAAGCAACCAGCGCCCGTCGCGCCAGAGGACAGACCCATTTCCACCGCTGCCCGAACGGAACCGCCACCGGCCGCTCCGCCCACACCGACAACCAATCTTGCGGCCATGGACGCCGCCGCCAGAATAGTGGGCGCTACGCTTCAAAAAAAGGGGACCTATTATTTTCCGGCCGACAATCGTCCCGATGTGGAGCTCGATCTCTCCCGCTATCCCCTCATGGAACTTCAAAACGGCAGACGGCTGATCCTGAACACGGAAGAGAAGGTGATGGGCTTTGAGCCTGAAATTCTCGATGCCCTGCTACAGACCGCGGCCATTGTGGATCTGCCCGAAAATCCGACAACGGCCCAAGTCTTGGAGCGAGTGCTAGCCAGCGGCGGCAGTGCAACGGGTACCGGTGAAGGGTTGAACGTAAGTATTCCCGGGGTGGAGCTTCAGATCACGGCCAAGTGGATAGAGACAGTGGCCGACAGCAGCGATAATACAGAGCGGCACATCTGCATTACCCCCATCCAAACCGATGCGGAACGCACGCCGGAAGCCATCGTCCGCTATCTGGACCAGCACAATATTACCCTCAAAGAGATTCAGGCCGGCGCGCTGGACTTGGCTGAGACGGAGGGCAAGGGAGAAGGACTGCAGCGCTATCCCGTCGAAGAGTTCCTCACGGCCGGCGACCAGCAAGCGTTTATATCCCAATTTGCCACCAGCATGGGGTTCACCTTTTCGCCCAATGTCACCATCTCTTTCCCTTACGCCGGTATCCAGGTCAAAGCCATGTCCAATCTGCTCTCCACTGGCAAGGGCAGTGAACTGCTCATCGATTTCGGGGATCTGTACGGAGATGCCATCACCTCCATTAAAAAGACCGGTCTGCGCATTGTGCAGATCGAAGTGGGCGATCCGGCGGCCGATATCGTCACCAAGGTGCTCCAGGGGCTCAATCTGGCGCACCGGGTCAATCCGCACTATCTGGCCGCCAACCGGGCCGCTCAGTTCAATACCAGCGTCACCATTAACGGGTTTGAATGCACTACCGGCAGCGGCCAGAAGGCCGTCATCGCCAAAACCAGTCTCCCTGCCCGCATCGTCAGTTTCCTGAAGGGCAAAGGGCTCAAGGTGATCATTCTCGGTGGATAGCCCATTCGTATAAAAGGAGCAAAGCACCCCATGGGTTGGACCAAAAAGAGTGCCATTTTTCTCACCGCCCTCATCATCCTCACCGGCTGTACGGCGAGCACCGCCTACCAGAACAGGGAGAAGGCCGAGGCCAACCGCAATGTCGGCGAAGCCTACCTGCGCCAGGGCAACTACAGCGCCGCCATGGCCGAGTTCGTCAAGGCCGAGAAACTGACCCCCATGGACCCCTACCTGAAAAATGACATGGGCCTCGTCTTTCTGGCGCGCAAACGCTATCCAGAGGCCATCGACTACTTCCAGCAGGCCATCCAGCTCAAGCCGGACTATGCACCGGCGCTGAACAATCTGGGCAGCGCCTACCTGGCCACCAGAAACTGGGACGCCGCCATCACAACCTTCAAAGAGATCAGCAACAACATGCTCTATGCAACCCCCCACTATCCCCTGGCCAATCTGGGGCTGGCTTACTACCATAAGGGGCAGTATGATCTGGCCGAGGCGGCGTACGAAAAGGCATTGGAGATCCAACCCGACTTTCACCTCGCTCTGCGGGGGTTGGGACGCACCTACCTCGCCCAGGGCCAGGTGGAACCGGCCATTGGTGCCCTGGAGCAAGCGGTCGCCGGGGCCCCGCAGACCGCCGCCTACTGGATGGATCTGGGGAACGCCTACCGGGCCGGCAACTGGGTTAACAAGGCCCGCCGGGCGTTTGAGAAGGTGATCAGCCTTGACCCCGAAGGACCGCTGGCCGGGCCGGCCGAAGTGGCGCTGACCCAGTTGCCCTGAGACGGCGCTTCTCGCTCAGCGCGAATACGGTATGGCGTCCCATCGCCACCCATGTGGCGGTTGCATCTCCCGACGGGAACGCTTGCCCAAATAAAAAACCCCCTGCATGCCGTTGGCACGCAGGGGGTTTTGCGTTATGGGAGTGCGCCGTCCGAGGTGAGGCGCGGGTCAGGGGCAGGCCACCACGACGCTGCCGATGAGGCCGTTGAGATCGTCGTAAGGTGAATTGGGCAGATTGCCCTCATCGTTCTCTGCATGTGGCAGAATCAATGCGAGCTCCGCCTTGGTCTCCGTGCCCAGGACGGTGGTGGTCGCCGAGATGCGGGCCTTGATCCAAGTGGCCGAGGCCTTGGCGTAGACCAGGTCGAACTGCCCCTTGCCGAACTCGTCGGTGATTACCACTGCGTCCAGGGTGCCGGCGGAGGAGTTGGCCGGGGTCAGCAGGGTGTCCCCGTTCCCGCCGCTGATCAATGTGGGCAGGCTGCTCCCCGCCGGGACGCAGGCGTTGGCGATATTGAAGGTGTCTTCACCAGCATCCAGGCGAACATTTTCATTCACATCTTCGTTCAGCGCAGAGGCGAAGTAATCGATAACCCATTCGTCCCCCACTTCCACCCAAACACCATCGTAATACTGCACCGGCCAGCTGCTCAGGGAGACCTGGGCCCCTTCGACGGGGTTGCCGTTGGCGTCGGCGACGACAACCACGAAGGGCTGGCTGTAGGCGGTGTCATTGTCCACGGAGAAGATGGTGGTACCGCGTCCGATCATGATCGAGCCGGCGGTGCCGCCGATGGCCACGCCGAAGGTGTCGCTGGGCGCCGGCGAGGCGCTGGAATTGAGCACCTGGACGACGATGACCACATCATCGTCGGAGCTGATGGAGCCCGAGGTGAAGTTCGTCACGGCGTTTCCCTGATCGTCGGTGAGGGCCAGCGTGGGGTTGAGGAACTCCCCGCCGCCCGGGGCGTTCAGCAGAGAGAATTGCACAATGCTGCCGCCCACCGGCTCCTGGGTGACGTTGGTCACCGTGGCGGTGAGGGCGATGGAGTTCTGGACGCTGCCCTCGCTCAGGGCCACCACCGAGGCACTGCCCTGCAGCGACACGTTGGCGGCATCGGCGGCCGGGGCGGCCACGCCGATCTGGATGGTCTCGGAGGGATCCAAGCTGTCGAAATCGGCCACCTGAACGGTGGCGATACCGGCGGTGCTGGCCGTCAGGACGGCGGAGGCGGTATCGCCGGAGACAACCTTGTCGATGTTGGAAGCGGTGCCGTCGAACACGCCCAGGGTCGTGGAAAAGCGCACCCGCGACACTCCCGGGGCGTTGACCGTCACCGTCACCGAGTCGTCGGTCGTCATGCTGCGGTTGGCGGCGGTGGGGGCGGTGATGCGGAAGGCGTCGCCCGAGATGGTGATCTGCTCCGTGTCGACGGTCACGCCGGCCGCCGTGACGCTCATCGTCACGGTGCCCGAAGACCCTGCCGCCAGATCGAGGGTGAAGGTGCCGTTGTTGTTCGTCGTCCCCTGGGCAGAGCTGGGCGTCACCGAGCCGTTGCCGCTGCTGGTGACCGTTACGTCGGTATTGCTGATGGGATTCTCATTGGCGTCATTGACGATGACGGTCAAGGTGATGGTCTCGTTGGAGTTGGGGTCGAGACCGGTGCCGCCCAGGTTGGCCTGAACCGTCGTGCCGGTCACCTGGACAATGGTGCTGTCAGACTCGACGCCAACTACCTCCGCGGTGACGGTGATATTCCGGTTGGAGCGATCCAGGTTGCCGGCGCTCAGCAGTACAAAGGCGTTGCCGGTGGAATCGGTCGTGGCGATGGACTGGCTGAGCTGGCCGCCGTCGGATGAAAAGCGAACCGAAACCCCCTCCAATGCACCGTTGTTGGCATCCAGGACCGTTGCCGTGATTTGGGCGGTATCGCCGCCCGACGAGTCGATGGAAAAGGTGTCGGAGAAGACCACCAGGGCCGCGGCACCTGGTGTGCCGACCACCGGGGCATCGCCTTCATCCACCGCCGTACAGCCGATGAAGCCGGACAGCGCCATCAAGATCATGCTTAGGTACACCATTTTCTTCACACATAGGAGACGCATGGGGGTTACTCCGCTTTTTAATGACTGAAGAAGCTTGCTTTCAAAATTCATCCCATTCACGTTAGAAGGCCAGCGCTTTCTGCTCCAGTTGAACGATCCTGGGCGTGATGAAGATCAAGAGCTCGTTGTTCTGATCCGACTCGTTGTGGGTCTTGAACATCCAGCCCAGCAGGGGAATCCGGGAGAGGAGCGGAAAGCCCGATTGGCCCTCAGCCTGCGAGGCCTTGATGATGCCGCCGATAACGAGAGTATCGCCGTCGTTCACCAACAGCTCGGTCTGGGCCTCGTTGGTGGCGATGGAGGGTACCCCGTCCGTTAGGGAGGCCACGTCGTTTTTGGTAATGAAAATGCTCATGGAGATGCGATCGTCGGGGGTTACGTGGGGCGTAACTTCGAGGAGCAGGTCGATATCCTTGAACCGGACAGAGGAGCCGCCGGCGTCGTCACGCTCCAGGTAAGGGAATTCCAGCCCCTGTTTGATCATTGCCTTTTTATTGTCCAAGGTCAGGATTTTCGGGGCGGATAGAATGCGGCCATTGCCATTGGTTTCAAGCGCGTTGAGCTTGGCGTTAAGCACGAAAGGCACCCCGCTCAGGCGGGAGAAGCTGAAGCCGATACTGGAGCTCGCTCCGGCAGCAGGAAAATTCATCGCCATGTCACCGGATCCGGTGATGTCAAAGACGCTGTCATAACCGGGGCCATAGGCGGCATCCCACTCGATGCCCAACTCTTTCGAGAAGGAGGAGGTGACCTCGACCACCCGCGCCTCGATGATCACCTGGGGCGTAACCTTGTCAATCCGCTGAACCAGTTCCTTGGCTTGCCGAATCTTAATAGCCGTATCAGTGATGATGATTTGGTTGTTGCGCTCATCAACGCTGACACTGCCGCGCTCCTTGGTGAGGATGGTTTCAATATGGGGCAGGACCTCGGATTTGGCGTTAGAGTAGTTGACTGCAATGTACTCGGTCAACAGGGGTTCGAGCGACTTTTTCTGCTCCTGGGCCTTGCGGGCCGCTTCAATCTGCTCATTGCGCAGATCCTGCTCCTGCTTGAGGGTTTCCAATTTGGCGATGCGGATGATGTCATACTCGTACACCATACCGAGTTGGTTCATTTTGAGGACCAGATCGAGAACCTGGTCCCAGGGAACCGGCTGATCCAAGGTGAGGGTAACGGCGCCGGTGACATCCTTGTCGATGGCGAAGTTTTTGCCACTGACTTCGCGCAGGATGCGGAAGACATTTTTAATATCGGTCTGGTAGAAATCCAGGGCGATCTTCTCTCCCGTGTACTGCTTGCGCCCCGTTGTCAGCGAAACGCTTTCGAAATCGTATTGCTGCGCTGTCTGGATCAAACCGCTCGGCGGCTCCGGCACCGGCGCGGCAGCCGTGCCCACAGGTGCAGCGGCGGTCTGCGGGGCTGCGTCTATTGTGGTCGGCGCGATGGGACCTGCAACAGGCGCACCTTCCAATGCCTGGCGCCAGTTGGGCAGGTTGGCGGCGTCCAGTGGACGGGGGGCAACCTGCGAGGCCTCGAAGTGCACCAGCAGCAGGCTGTCGACCTGCTCGACAGCATAGGGAACGTCTTCGCGCAGTTCGATGGACACCAAGGCGGTTCCGTTGTCCTTGGCGAGGTGATACGGAATTATGCGATCGACGGCGCTCACAAACCGGGTGGTAATGATCGGCCGCTGGCGATACTTGGGCACCTTGGTGTTGGTGAGTTTCAGCGAGAGGCGTTTTGGACCCACTTTTTGAAGGTCGTACTGGACCGGTGCTGTCGTACCAACCAGAAGTGTCGAACGCCCATTTTCTTCACTGGCGAAATCGATTCGATTGAGCCAGGCAGGCGCGGTTGTGCCGGGTCCGGGTTCGCTGACGACCCTACCCCGATCACTGGTATCGGCTACCAGTGCCGTGGTCATCGGTTTCTGCGGCGTAACGGCAGGATTGGTAGCGTCACTTTTAGCTTCGGCGGCACCGCTCTTGGTAATCATGGCGCTTGATGCCGTTTGGTCCAGGGGCTCCTCCGTCATAGCGGCCGTCTCAGTTTGGGCCATGGTAGTGCCGGCACCGCTACCAGATGCCGATTTGGCGAAGGCGATCTGAAGGCCATCGTCCACTTCATTAACGGCGTAGGCGGTATCTTCCCGAAGCAGAATCTCCAGACGGGACGTATCCCCGCCCTCCTCCAACTGGGAGACGCTGACGGACTGAATCAGGGGGTGGTCGTCTTCGATGCCCAGATCGCTGCTGCCCAATTGGGTATCTGGAAAGTAAAGGATCACACCCAGGGGAAACGGCTGTTTAACCGCTGTATAGGTCAAACGGCCATCTCCGCGGACATAAACTTGGTAGGCCTCATCACTCTCCTCGGCCTGAATCGTCTGTATCACATTAAGGGGTTCACCCTGGTCCATACCGGATTCCTGGCCGACACCCTTGTTAGAAGCGCATCCGCTCCATAGACCAACCAGCAGTATCAGGCAGATACAGGCGATTCGTGTGATCGGATAAGGTTTAGAGTCATAATTCATTGGTTTTACTCTCCAGGCGGTTTCTGAAGTTTGAGCTCTCTTTTTTGAAGGCTAATCTCACCTAAAAGGGTTTCAATCTCTTCTTCTACGACGATTCGGTCTTTCACGATTTGGACAACACTACCCGAATTGATCCCGATATAGGTTCCTCTTTTGACGATGAACCCTTTGCCCGAAGCATCCTCAACCAGGGCCGCGTTCCCATTATGCGAACGAATGGTTGCGACGAGCTTCAGTTGGCTGAGATCCACCTTCTCGAGCGGCGTCGTTGGGATCCGTTTCTTCCGCTTGGTCCTGGCCACCACCGGAGTCGAAGCGGCTGCCTGTTCCGGTTCATCCCGAAACAGCGGCGCAAAAGGATCTGGTTTGCCCTTCGGGCTGTAGCTATCAGCTCTGGCGCCAGCGGCTTCGTCCTTCTGAACGGAGGCCAGCAGTTCGGCAGTATGCTTTTTCACCTCACTGTCATTGTCATCCGCCTTGCTCGTCGACGATGCGGCGGGTGACGGCTCTGCCTGTGGTTTAGCGGCTGCAGCGGAGCTCTGGGCACTCACTTCTGCGACGGATGGTTTTGCTGGCGTGCTGATCTTCTTACTGACCACGGTTGGTTTCGGCGGGGGAGCTGCTTTCTCTGCACAACCGCTGGCCATGACCAGGAAAAACAGAATGCAAAGTATGGACCGTATGGGTTTCATCGTCACCATCATTATTTTGAGTTTTCCCTAACCGTTTATTTTTTCTTGCGCCCCTTTTTAGACGAGGCGTTTTTAGATTTTTTGGGCTTGTCGATAAACTTGTAGGTCACCGCTGTGCACTCCGTGGTCAGCTTGCCGGTATCCGCTACACTACCCGATTTTGGAAACACGTGAATATCTTCGATATTGACGATTCGGGACAGCACCGCAACTCTGTCAAAAAAACTGGCGACATCATGATAGGATCCGGTCACGTTGATGGCCACAGGAATTTCAGCGTAAAAGTCCTTTTCCACTTCGGGCTTTGGTTGGAACAGCTCAAATTCAAGCCCAGCGTCCTTGCCCGACTGGGAGATGCTGGCGAGCAGAGAGGGTATCTCCTCTTTTTCGGGGAGCGCTTTCCTAACGACTTTGAACTGCTCCTCCTTGCTCTTCATCTTGGCACGCCAAGAGTTCAACTGTCGCGCGTTTCGTTTGGCGACTTCCAGCTTTTTCTCTTCGGCCACGAGGGTTTTTTTCAATTCGCCGATTTTTTGATATTTCGGCCAATAAGAGAAGTATGAGAATCCTCCCAGAAGGAGAACGAACACACCGACAGTGATGAGAATTCGCTGAACCTTGGTCAGCTGCTCAATCTTCTCGAATATCGGCGACAGGGAATCGGCGGTTACTTTAGCTTTTTTCATTATTTCTTCGCCTTCTGTTTCTCAGACGATGTGTCCAGCTTCGGTTCAGCCTTTTTAAAGGTCACCCCAAAGCGTTTCAGATTCAGGTCCTTGTTCTTGAACCGTTCCTGTTTGATCGAGGCCAGTTTAACCTCCTGGTAGTCGGGAAAATCCTGAACCCGGGTCATGAAATCAGCGACGGTCTGGTTGTCCAGGGCGATGCCATCAAGCTTGATGCTGGCATCTTTATAATCCATACGGGTAAACCACATTCGGTTGGCCACCAGCAGCTGGGTCATGGAGTCCATTAGACGTACCGGGGCTTTGCGATTCATATCGAGTGTCTGGATCACCTCGATTTTCTTTTCAAGCACGGCCAGTTTCTTCTTGATTTCGGCGATTTCCGCATTGATTTTGTTATACTTTGCCACCTGGGCCTTTGTGGTGGCGATGCGGTCATCCAATCCAGCAATCTTTTTGTTAAAGCCAACATGTGCGATCACCGCAAGGATCGTGACCAGAATTAGAGAAAGGAGAAATACGGAAACCTGGCGCCTGATATTCTCTTTCTTTCGGGCCGCTCTAAAAGGGAGGAGATTTATGCGTATCATTTGTCATCTACTCTTCTGGTTGAGAGCCCCATGCAGATGGACGCCTGGGGGGCAATTCGCTCCAAGTATTCCCTGTCGAATCGGTTGTCGTCGATGACAACATTCTCGAACGGATTAATGGTCGTTACTTCGGCGGATGTTTCAACTGCCAGCAGCTGCCGAAACTCTTTAATATTTCCACCACCACCGCTGATCACGATTTGCTTGATCTGGTCATCCGGATAGGTCGAATAGAAAAAATCAAGTGCGCGCCGAATCTCAGTGCACCAGTCGGCTACAATGGAAGAGGCTATTTCGGAGAGTTCCTCAGGAGATATCTTGTCTGTACGGTCGCCGAACTTGATCAATTCCGCCTCTTCAATGGTGCAGTCGACAATCGAGGCGATTTTCTGATTGATCTGGCCGCACCCGAGGGAAACGTCCCGCATGAATACAGAATTAGCGCCCTTGAGAATGTTGAGGGAGGTCTTGCTCGCCCCGATATCGATGAGGGCGATGTTATCCGAGCCGGTGTCAAAGCTCTGCTCGAAGATATTCTGCAAAGCGAAAGCATCCACATCGATGATGCAGGGGTTTAAGCCCGCCATCTGAGTCAGGCTGACATAGTCATTGATCATCTCCTTTTTCGCAGCGACAAGCAGCACATTCATCTGGTTGGGATTGTGCTCATTCTCCCCCAAAATCTGGAAATCGAGATTGACATCGTTGATGTCGAAGGGGATGTATTGCTCGGCCTCAAAATGGATTGTCTCCTGAAGCTGATCCTCTTCCATGCTCTGGACGCTGATCTTCTTCACGATGACCGAGTAGCCGCCAATGGAAATGGCCACGTTGCGCTCTTTGACATTGTAGGTCTTGAACAATTGTCGCAAGGTCTCTGCAACGGTTTCCGGGTCCTTGATGATGCCGTCCTCAATCAAACCTGGCGCGATGTCGACCATGCCAAAGCGTTCCAAGGTTCGTCCACGCTTCTTGTTGGTAACCTCGGCAACTTTGATCGATCGCGATCCGATATCCAATCCGACGAGGTGATCTTTCTTCCCAAAAATCATATGCAACCTATTCGCCAAACACGTTTTTGCTTTCCGAAAGGTCCAAGCCCAGCGCCACCAATAGCTTCCGTTTGGTCTCCATTCGGCAAGGTTTACCCTCTTCGATCCGTGAAATCGTTATGGGCGACACATTCGCTTCCCGGGCAAGCTCAGATTTACTCATCAACAGGGACTCACGGATGCGCTTCAGATTGTTATTCGCCATTGATTTAAAACCCGCAGGGTGGGTTGAGGAGGTGTCCATGGACGACAGTCGACGAGACCTGTGCTGGGCCATGTTTCCTATACATGTTTTTAATCAAGATATTTGTCAAGGTAAATTGCACATATATATACATAATTGATAGTTAATTATACGCTAGTGTTAATAATCATCGGCATCATCGTCTGAATTCTGAAATTTTTTTAGGAAAGAGGTTACCGGGACAAAATGTACCAATGATTATAAAGCATTAGCTTGACTTTAGCAGG
>JAAUYD010049258.1_pt1 | contig 11554 bp, 14 predicted proteins | sample 7278101 | NCBI WGS metagenome assembly JAAUYD01 (sample SAMN14350128, study PRJNA611818) | marine sediment metagenome | isolation source: surface marine sediment (0.6m) | place: French Polynesia: Moorea | collected 2018-08 | reverse complement strand
CACGTGACGTCCTGGCTACCGCGATCGTGTATTGGTTCCTGCCTAGCCAATTTTGATTGGCCGCGTGTATAATGCGCCGTGGTTCCGCACCTAGGTCCGGGGCACCTGTCATCCTGACGGTAAACCGGGTTTGCTGCAAATCTATCAGTTTCGAAACAAAGCAAAAAAGCGCTAATGAAGCCGTCGTCCAGAGCGGCTTAATGGGAGTGCCTGATGACCGAAGACGACCTTGATCGCAATAGGCGTCATTTTCTTACAGTTGCAACTGTCGTAACCGGTGCCGCCGGCGCTGCGATGGTGGCGATTCCGTTTATATCGTCGCTGAAGCCCAGCGCTCGCGCCCAGGCGCTTGGCGCCCCGGTCGAGGTGCCGATCGGCTCGATGCAACCGGGGGAAATGGTTCGCGTCATCTGGCGCGGCAAGCTCATTTTCGTGCTGCGCCGCACCGCGGAGATGCTGGAGCGTCTGCCGAGCGTGGTCGGCGAGCTGCGCGACCCGGATTCGACCGAATTCCCCGATCATCAGCCTGACTACGCGGCGAACGACACGCGCTCGGTCAAGCCTGAGTACCTCGTTGTCGAGGGCTCGTGCACGCATCTCGGGTGTGCGCCTCTCGAGGATTTCGAGGTACGGCCGGCCGAAGGCTGGGAAGGCGGGTTCTTCTGTCCGTGCCACGGTTCGAAGTTCGACCTCGCCGGCCGCGTATACAGAAGTGTCCCGGCACCAAGCAACCTGCGGGTTCCGCCGCACCGATTTGTCAGGGATGACCTGATTCTGATCGGTCAGGACACGGGAGCAACGTAATGGCCAGGATCGAAGCAGAAGTGGGCAAGCCGAAGGGCGGCTTCATGAAGTGGATCGATGATCGCTTCCCGTTTACCAAAACGATGGAGTATCACGTCACGAAGTATTACGCCTCGAAGAACTTCAACTGGTGGTACATCTTCGGCGTTCTCGCGTTCGTAGTGCTGATCATCCAGTTGCTGACGGGCATTTTCCTGACGATGAACTACAAGCCGTCGGCAGAGGACGCGTTCGCTTCGGTTGAATACATCATGCGCGATGTCGAATGGGGCTGGCTCATTCGCTACATGCATTCGACGGGCGCGTCGTTCTTCTTCATCGTCGTTTACCTGCATATGTTCCGAGCCATGCTGTATGGCTCGTACAAGAAGCCGCGCGAGCTGATCTGGCTGATCGGCATGCTGATCTTTTTCGTCCTGATGGCGGAAGGTTTTGCGGGCTACCTGCTCCCATGGGGACAGATGTCCTACTGGGGCGCCCAGGTGATCATCTCGCTGTTTGGCGCGATCCCGGTCGTCGGCGACGGACTCGTCGAGATCATTCGCGGCGACTATTCGATTTCCGACATCACGCTCAACCGCTTCTTTGCGTTGCACGTAATTCTGCTGCCGCTGGCGTTGATTGCGCTCGTGTTCGTCCACATCGTGGCACTGCACGAAGTCGGCTCGAACAACCCCGACGGCATCGAAATCAAGGAGAACAAGGGGGCGGACGGCGTCCCGGTGGATGGCGTCGCATTCCATCCGTACCACACGTCGAAGGACCTTGTCGGCATCATCGTATTCCTGATGATCTTCTCGTCTGTCGTCTTCTTCGCACCGGAAATGGGAGGCTATTTCCTCGAACATGCGAACTTCGAGCCCGCCAATTTGACGGCAACGCCTGAGCACATTGCGCCGGTCTGGTACTACACGCCTTACTACGCGATTTTGCGTGCTGTTCCCGATAAGTTCTGGGGCTTCGTGTTGTTTGGCCTGGCTGTGGTGCTGCCGGTGTTTCTGCCATGGCTCGACCGCTGCCGGGTTCGCTCGATTCGATACCGCGGCTGGATGTACAAGACCGCGCTGACGGTCTTCGTGATTTCCTTCATCATGCTTGGCTGGCTCGGACTTCAGCCCGCCGAGGGCATCTACGTCAGGATGGCCCAATTCTTTGCATTATTGTATTTCGCCTTCTTCCTGCTGATGCCTTACTACACAGCGAAAGACAAGACGAAGCCTGTGCCGGACAGGGTGGTTTACCATGACTAAGTTCAAGAAGATTACCGGCCTGCTCGTATTGGGCATGTGCTTTGCGACATCGCCGGGTTTTGCGGCGGGTGGAGCCAGCGCGTTAAACGATCCGTCCGAGATCGATCTCGACAACAAAGCTTCGCTGCAGCGCGGCGCGCGCAACTACATGAACTACTGCTCGGGTTGTCACTCGGCGCAGTACGTTCGATTCAACACGATCGGCAAGATGCTCGAGCTATCGGAAGAACAGCTTATTGACAATCTCATGTTCAATGCCGAAAAGACGTTTGAGACGATCAATTCGGCGATGCCGACCGACGATGCGCAGCGCTGGTTCGGCCAGGCACCACCTGATCTGTCATTGATGGCGCGGGCAAAGGGCGCAGACCACATCTATAACTTCCTGCGCGGCTTTTACATCGATCCCGACAGCCCGACCGGCGTCGATAACGTCGTTCTCGCGGGCACGAGTATGCCGCACGTATTGTGGGAATTGCAGGGCTTCCAGAAAGCAGTTTTCGAAGAGCATGTCGAGAACGAGGGCACTGACGACGAAGTTCGAACGGATGTGTTCAAGGAATTTGAACTCCTGAGCGCCGGTTCAATGGACGCCGAGGATTACGATGAATTTGTGCGGGACACGACGAACTTCCTCGCTTTCATCGCCGAACCAATTCGCCAGGATCGTCGCAAACTTGGTGTCTGGGTGCTGATGTTCCTCATTTTCTTCTTCGTGCTTGCGGCGCAGCTGAAGAAGCAGATCTGGAAGGACGTTAAATGATGGCGGTAGTAGCGAACCGACGCTCGGTCATGACACTATTCTCACGGCCGACGGATATTCACAGTCATCGCACGCGACTCGTGCTGGCCGAAAAGAACATCAACATTGAGATCGCCAACGTTCCCGGGCCCGATCTGCCCGAGGACCTGATGGACCTCAATCCGTACCACACGGTGCCGACGTTGGTCGATCGCGATCTGACCTTGTACGACTCGCGGGTGATCATCGAGTATCTCGACGAGCGCTTCCCGCACCCGCCGTTGATGCCCGTCGATCCGGTGACGCGCGCCCAGTTTCGTCTGGCGCTGTTTCGCATAGAAACCGACTGGTACTCGATAGCGGAAGAGGCGGAGAACTCGGCTGACGGCAAGCTCGGCAGCAAGTCGCGCAAAATGCTGCGCGAGAGCATTTTGCAAAGTGCCGAACTCTTCGGCGCTCGGCCATACTTCCTGAGCGAGGAGTTCTCGCTGGTCGACTGTACGATTGCGCCGCTGTTGTGGCGGCTGCCCGTCTACGGCATTGACCTGGGTCCGGACTCCGAGGCCATTGACGCCTACATGAATCGTGTTTTCGCGCGCCGGTCGTTCCAGCAGAGTCTGACCGAACTCGAACAGGAGATGCGTCTCTAGGCGCTGGCCCACTCGACGTAACGCAGCCACGTAAAACGCAGCCCGCCTTCGACAGGTTCGTCGGCGGGCTGCTTCGCTCATGCCCGGCCGACGAACATCTCGCCGACGGGCCTTCCGTCCACACTCAGGTTATGTCAGGTTGTCCGCAGCTCGTTCAATCAGTGGTAAACTTCGACAAGGTTGGCAAACAAAGCTCAGGATCAACATTGAGCACTAACAATCGGTCAAAACGCCCGTACCTCATTCGTGCGATGCATGAGTGGATGGCCGACAATGGCCACACACCACACATTGTCGTCGATACGTCTTTTGATGGTGTTGCTGTGCCTGTAGAGCACATCAAAGACGGCAAGATCATCCTCAATATCAGCGATTCGGCCGCGCACAATCTCAAATTGACCAACGATGCGGTCAGTTTCCGAGCGCGTTTCGGCGGCGTGCCCTTCGACGTCTGGGCGCCGATTCGCTCAGTGCTTGGGATCTACGCGCGGGAAACGGGGCAGGGCATGATCTTCTCGCACGACTCGGAACAGCCAGAGCCGCCGAAAGTCCGTGAGAATATCGAGGACACGCGCGCGCGTCCGCACCTGACCATCGTCAAATAACCTGGTGGCAGTCACCTTATTTCCAGTCTAAAGGTACCTGTCACCTTTAGACTGGAAATAAGGTGACTGCCACCTGTTCGATCTAGGCGTTGCCGCCCAGCAGGGTGGTGTCGATCAGGTCGCACAGGCAGTGGATGACCACGAGATGTACTTCCTGGATTCGCGCCGTGCGCGTCGCCGGAACACGAATCTCGACATCGCCTTCGGCAAACATGTCGGCCATACGGCCTCCGTCGCGTCCCGAAAGAGCAACGACCCGCATGCCGCGTTCGTGGGCCGCGGCAATTGCCCGAATCACGTTCTCCGAATTACCCGACGTTGAAATGCCGAGCAGCACGTCCTGGGGTTTGCCCAGTGCCCGTACCTGTTTGGAGAAGATCTCTTCGTAAGAATAGTCGTTACTGATCGACGTTACCGTCGATGCGTCGGTGGTGAGCGCCATGGCTGGCAGACCAGGACGTTCCATCTCGAAGCGATTCAGAAGCTCCGACGAGAAATGTTGCGAGTCGGCTGCCGACCCGCCGTTGCCACAACTCAGGATCTTCCCGTCTGCAAGCAGCGCATCGCTCATGACACGGCCCGCTGCAGCGATACTCTCTGCGAGCACATCGGCAGCGGTCTCTTTGGTGGCGATACTCTCTGCAAAGTGGTCGCGAACTCGGGCTACTGGGTCCATGGGATCTCCGGACTGGTGTCTGCCGCGGATTCTAACAGGGCTCAAAGCGCCGAGTCATCGGGCCGAAAAGCGTCGCTGATCCAGCGGATACTCGATTGCGTCGCGCCTTCGATGGCAACCACGTCGAATCGCATCGTGTGCTCGGCAAACTGAGGGTGTTGGACGACGAACAGGGCAGCGGTGCGGATAATCTTGCGCTGCTTGCGAGCGTCTACCGTATTGGCGGGCCGGTCAAACCGGGATGAGCTTCGACTGCGTACCTCGATAAACGCAAGGCACTCGTTGTCGAGCATGATCAGGTCGATTTCGCCGCCGCGGCTGCGAAAGTTGCGCGCGACGGGGACAAGGCCGCGGGCGCGCAGAAACCGGGTCGCGAACGTCTCTGCGCGTCGCCCTACAACTCCTGTGTCCCGGTTTCCCACGGGGACTCGTCTGCAGCGCCGGGTTCGACGATCTGACCTTCATCGCTGATGTCGAGGATCGGGCCGCCGATATCCTCCTGGCCGGGCAGCGCTACTACCTCGCCGCGCTGGAACTGCGCCCAAGCCAGTCGTCGGTGAACCCGGCCACCAACGTCGAGGAACAGCGTTCCCGACGCGCCGTCAATCTCGTTCATGACACCGCCGCGAACGGCGTATAGCGATGCGATCAGGTTGTAGGCGTCGTACCCCATCGCATGCAGTCGCGCGAGGCGCCGTTCTTCGGGCCAGTACTCGGCAAACTGAGGCGGCAGGTGTTCGATCCAGGGCTGCGGGTCTACGACCCACGGCGTATCTGCGAACATGATGCCGTTCAGGTCAGAATTGGAACGACCGTCGAGCGCATTGACCGCCGAGGTTGAGTACACCGGAACGTCGCCAGAATAGTGAAACTTGAGCTGAGCCTTGAGCAGGCGCCCGGCGGCGGCGTCGGTCGCGAGGAAAATGAGATCGGTGTCGTTGCGACGGCGCGGATCGAACTGCAGTGGCCCGCCGATGTTGGCGCGCAGGCGCTGGTAACGCCGTACGCTGCCCGTCAATCCCATCAGGTTTTCGATCTCATCGGAAAAGTCCTGCTTGCCGGGCGTATAAGTACGGTAGTCGAGCAGGCGGCCGCCCAGACCCTCGAATTCGGTCGTGAAGCTCGATAACAGGCGTCGGCCCCAGCTGTTGTTCGGCACCAGAGCAACAGCTCGCTCGTGCCCGTCGCCCAGCGCCCGTTGCGCAGCCGACATCGCTTCGTCTTCGGGCGCAAGCGCAAACTGGTAAAGACCCGGCGGCGCGAGTGTGTCGTCGGGCAGGTAGTTGAGCGTGAGCACCGGCACCGGCACGAGAATGTCATTGGCAAGTTCTGTCACGCTGCGCTTTAGCAGCGGGCCAACGACGAATTCCGCGCCGTCTTCGACGGCAGCCGCGTAGGCGGCGCTTGCCCCGCCTTCCGTGTTGACGTCGTAGATGCGCAGACTCTGCCGATCGTCGAGCCCGGACGCCGTCGCAAAGTAGGCACCAAGAAAACCGTTCTGCACGGCTTTGCCTGCGCTGGACGCGTTGCCGGTCAAGGGCAGCAACAATGCGATCTGGCGCGGGTAGTCGAGCAGCATGGTCTCCGGCACTTCGAGACTGTCCAGCACCGAGTTGGCCGGGTGCTGCGGGTTCTGTTCGCGCCAGCTCACCACGCCGTTGCTCCAACCGACGCCTTGCTGGCCGGTCGATGCGGCGAGCGAACCAATGCTCAACCACCCTTTGACGACCGGGTCGAAACTGAATTCGGCGTGGTTGCGCAGCAGGGTGGGGTTGCTGACCAGCAGTCCCTGCCAAAGACGGGTGCGGTTTCGTTCGATGCCGCGGCGGTCGTCTATCCAGGTCTCGCGCTGCATCATCAGTTCCACGGCGCGTGCCGGGTCCTGTTTCTGGATCCAGGCGTCAGCACGCAGCGCTTCGACCCGCAGCCGGTCGCGCCGCGTCAGCGGTTCGCGACTCAATGGCTCGAGCAGATTGAGTGCCGCGTCAGGAGCGCCGTCAAACAGGTTGAATGCAGCCTGGTTGGTGTTCCAGAGCGGTACGAGAGGCCCCGCCGTTGGCTGCACGACGCCGGCGGTAGCACTGCGTGCGCGCATTACGTCACCAGCGTCGAGGTACTGCTCAACAGCCAGCAGCGTCAGACGGTCGCGTTCGGCGCCGACCGACTCAACGGCGAGACCCATATATATGCCGGCCGCATCGCTGTGACTGCCGTCACGCGCCAGGCGCTCCGCGCGGCCTTCCCCCGATCCGCCAAGCGCGCCGATGCCGGTGGTTTCGCAGGCTGCGAGCGCGAACAGCGCGAACAATAATGTTGTCGCGCTTGCCAGCCGGCAACGTAGGTAGGCAGGATGTTGCAGCGATCTTTTCATAGTGTCTGAACCGGATGACCAACAAAGCCCCGACGAGCGGCATACTGTATGTCGTAGCAACGCCGATCGGTAATCTCGAGGACCTGGCACCGCGAGCACGCCAGACGCTCGCCTCAGTGGACCTGGTTGCAGCCGAGGATACCCGCCACACCGGGCGATTGCTATCGACTATCGGCGCAAAACCGCGACAAATGGCGCTGCATGATCACAACGAAGCGCAGGTCGTCGAACGCGTTATTCAAGCACTTGAAAGTGGCAAAAACGTGGCGCTGGTCAGCGACGCCGGGACGCCCCTGCTTAGCGACCCGGGCTATCGGCTGGTGCGGGAAGCGCATGCCCGCAACGTCGCGGTGGTGCCCGTTCCTGGCGCGAGCGCTGTCACTGCGGCTTTGTCCGTCGCGGGTTTGCCGACGGACCGATTCTGTTTCGAGGGCTTTCCACCCGCAAAACGCACCGCGCGCCGCGAGTGGTTGCGAGCGCTTGCGGCAGAACAGCGAACCCTGGTCTTCTATGAGTCTGTGCACCGTATCCGGGATTGCGTTGCCGATCTTGCTGATGTGTTTGGCAAGCAACGGGATGCGTATCTCGGTCGCGAGCTAACCAAGCTGCACGAGCAATGCGTGCATGCGACGCTCGGAGAGCTGTGCGAGCGACTCGACGACGATTCGATTCCAGCCAAAGGGGAGTTCGTACTCGTCGTGGCCGGTGCGCCGCACGCCCCATCAAGCGCGGTCGATGTTGACCGTCTGCTGGCGGAACTTGCCGGCCGGCTGCCAGCGAAGGAGGTGGCCAGGATCGCCGCCAGTGTGACCGGACTGCGCCGCAACGATCTCTACCAGCGTGTCCTGAGCCTCAGGAACAACTCATAACCAGCGGCGTACGCGACTCCGGTATTCCTCCAACGCGCCTCCAAACTGAGCCTGCAGCCGCGACTCCTCGAACGGACAAAACGTGTATTCGATGACGAAGAAGAACGTCAGTGTCGCCACGTAGAAAGGCAGGCTGCCGAACACGGCTGCGGCACCAAGCAGCATCAAAACCATGCCCAGGTACATCGGGTTGCGCGTTAGCCGATAGACATCGCCGGTAATCAGTACCCGGCTGTCGTGCGTCGGGCAAACGGCCGTATCAACTGCCCGGAACACCCACCAGGCTCGAATCATGATGCCGAACCCGAGTGCTGCGAGCAGGCCCCCGGCCATCGGCGCCGAGGGAACGGCGGGCCAGGCCGGCGGTGAAATGAAGTGCAGTGCCGCTGCGATGCCGAGCAACGACAAGGCGATTCGCGGTGGCTTGAACGTCAGGACGCGCGGGCAGGGTGGATTGCGATCATGCACGTTGAGATTCCGGATTGAATTTGATGAGTAGGGCCTCAAGCGTTCGGCGTGTCGTGGCGACGTCGGCCAGTTCGATATCCGCGAACATGGCATCGAGTAGGTCGGACTCGTTACGGCGAATTTCAGCAAACGCGTCTCGACCCAGTGCCGAGAGGTGGAACAGTGGTGAACGCTTGTGGCGCGGGTTGTCGGTGCTACGTACCAGGCCTTGCTCGAGTAATCGATTGGCCGTTACCTGCACGTGCTGGCGTGAGACCTGATAGCGATGCGCGATCCCCGGTACCGTCAGGTGTTCTTCCGGGTACAGAAACTCCATGACTGCGCGATCGGCTGCGGTCAGGCCGGACGCCTGCAGGTAGGAGTCGGCTGTCTCACCCATCGCGCGAAACAGACGACGGATCAGCCAGGTGACCTTGTAGGCATCGGTATGCGGCTCCATTCATTGCCTCATGTATTGACAAGTCAATTGTCATTATCAGTTTTGACAATTAAATTGTCAAAACTTTCCTGTAAAATGCGCCGCCCGAGAAAGCCGGAGTCGGCCAGGCAACCGCTGTAGTTCGCTATGGAGGAAAGTCCGGGCTCCTTCGGACAGGGCGCCAGGTAACGCCTGGGGGGCGCGAGCCCACGGAAAGTGCCACAGAAAATATACCGCCGGCGTTGCCGGTAAGGGTGAAATGGTGCGGTAAGAGCGCACCGCGCGACTGGTAACAGCTCGCGGCACGGTAAACCCCGCCCGGAGCAAGACCAAATAGGGGAGTAGCGGCTTCGTGCCCACCGTCGGTTCCGAACGGGCTCCCGGGTAGGTTGCTTGAGGTAGTTGGCGACGACTATCCCAGATGAATGGTTGCCAGAGACAGAACCCGGCTTATTGCGGGCTCCGGCTTTCTCACCTCTTTCCTTTATTTTTCAATAGTTTAGGATGTTTCGAGCGCGTGTTGCGCAAATCGCGGGTGAAATCGCCCGCGGGCACGCTATGTCGCCACTTCGCGACCCTGTTTTGAGTCCTTGTCTAAGAAGTCGCTGCAAGCAACTGATTTTGTTAGCGCGACAGCCGCCACAATTCGCCCTTTTTGGGCCACGAAAACGTCCCTAAGTCCCTGTAGAACAACAATTAATTGAATTGCTCGGTTGACGCTCGCAAGGGCCGTTACCTATAGTGTTGAAAAGTGGATAAATGTGGGAGGAAAGGGGCAGCCCGCCCGGATTTCGCGCCAGAAGAGTGAAATCGGCGGCAATCCAGCTACGTCGTGTTTCGAGGGGCCACCAAAGTCACGTTGGACGCCAAGGGGCGTATGGCAATACCGACCCGTTATCGGGAGCGGCTTGCCGCCCGTTGTGATGGCCAGATCATCGTTACCGTCGATAAGGACCACTGTCTCCTCGTCTATCCATTGCCCGACTGGGAAGAACTCGAACGCAAACTCGTGCGCCTGCCAAGTATGAACAAGGCGGCGCGACGCATCGTGCGAATTATGGTCGGTTATGCGACCGAGGTCGACATGGATGCGAGCGGCCGCGTGCTGGTTTCGAAAGAGCTGCGCGAATTCGCGAGCCTCGAGAAGCAGGCCGTGCTGATCGGTCAGGGCAACAAATTCGAACTTTGGGATGAAGCAACCTGGAACGAAAAACGCGACGCATGGCTTGGCGAGGACGATGACGGCGAACTGCCGCCCGACCTCGAGTCAATCGCATTCTAGGTTGGTGACAACAAGATGAGCAGCAACGCGCATGTGCCGGTGCTGCTGGGGCCGGTCCTTGAAGGACTGAAGATAAAACCTGACGGCTGTTACGTCGATGGAACGTTTGGACGAGGGGGGCACAGCAGGGAGATTCTGAAACAGCTGGATACCAAAGGCCGCCTGATCGCCATCGATCGCGACCCGGACGCCATCTCAGCCGCACCGGAATACCTCACTGCCGATCCTCGCTTCGAATTGATCAGAGGTGAAAGTGCGGAACTTGAGACATTTCTTGGTGAAAGGAACCTCATCGGCAAGGTCGACGGGCTCCTCTTCGACCTGGGCGTCTCATCACCACAGCTGGATGAAGCCGATCGAGGCTTCAGTTTCCTTCGCGACGGCCCGCTCGATATGCGAATGGACCCGGACACAGGAACGTCGGCCAGTGAATGGCTTGCGACTGTGGGCGAGAAGGAGTTGAGACACGTGCTGAGAAAATACGGTGAAGAAAAGAGCGCGTCGCGTATTGCTCATGCGATCGTAACGGCGCGTGCCGACGCCCCGATCTCGCGCACGGCGCAGCTCGCCCGTATCGTCGAGGATGCAAAGCCTGCACGTGGTGAGAAGATTCATCCCGCGACCAAGACCTTCCAGGCAATTCGCATCGTCATCAATCGTGAACTCGAGCAACTGGAAGCGATGCTCGAGCAGTCCGTCAATGTCATGAGGCGACGTGCGCGCCTGTGTGTTATCACGTTCCACTCGCTCGAAGATCGGATCGTCAAGCGCTTCATGCGCGACGCTTCGCGTGAGGCTGAACAATATCGCGGCATGCCCGACGTGCCGGCGGAGTTCCAGCCGAGACTCCATCTCGTCGGCAGGGCGATTACCGCAACCGAAGCAGAGACCGACGCCAACCGTCGTGCGCGCAGCGCGCGGCTGCGCATCGCGGAGCGAACCTGATGTCGACGCAGCGGCAACCCTTCCTGCTGGTGTTTGTGTTTGCGCTCGTCTGCGTGTTGAGCGCGATAGCGCTCGTTTACACGAAGCATGAGTCGCGCAAGCTCTTCATCGAACTGGAGGGCCTGACCCAGGTACGTGACGAGTTGAATATCGAGTGGGGCCAGCTGCAGATTGAACAAAGTACCTGGGCGCAACATGCCCGCATCGAACAAGTGGCAACCGACGATCTGGCGCTCGTCCGGCCGGCCACCACGGAAATATTCGTAATCGAACGTCCATGAGGCGCGGCGCAGAGACAAAACAGCAAACTGCCCGGCGCTTTGCAGGCAGGGTGACACTGGTAGTAGTGTTCTTCGGCCTTGTGGCCGAAGAACACTACTACCAGTGTCACCCTGCCTGCAAAGCGCCGGGCAGTTTGCTGTTTTGTCTCTGCGCCGCGCCTCATGGACGTTCGATTACAAATATTTCCGTGGT
>JAAUYD010049485.1_pt1 | contig 11555 bp, 7 predicted proteins | sample 7278101 | NCBI WGS metagenome assembly JAAUYD01 (sample SAMN14350128, study PRJNA611818) | marine sediment metagenome | isolation source: surface marine sediment (0.6m) | place: French Polynesia: Moorea | collected 2018-08 | reverse complement strand
GGCCGCGCCGACTGGATCGCGCAGTCGGCCGACGACTATGTCGCCATCGCAAGCCGGCTGGCCGCCGGCGCAGAAGCCTTCGATCCGCAGGACTTGCTGAGATCGCCGTATGGCGACGCGGCGGGATTCGCCAGAAAGATGGAGGCCGCCTATCGAGAGATGATCGCCAGTTCGGCATGACAGGCGCGAAATCGCCAGCGCCGCGGCGACCGGGCTTGGCGTGAGTTGCGCCCGCCGCGATCGCTGCTAAATTACCGGCGTCCAGGGTCGGCGCCTTCCCACGCGTCGAAGCCGGGACGAGGCGAGGGGAAGGCGCCGCAAGGGTCGAACGGAACAGCGCCGGGCGGCAGGCCGGGCCGCCTGATGGTTCTTCGACCCTGTGATAGGATCGCTTTCCTCTCCGCTTGAGTTTCTGGCGCGTATTTCAACGCCGCGGCCGCGCGCGCCGCGGGCAAAACGGAAAGACGAAGAGCAGATGAACATTCACGAATATCAGGCGAAGGAGCTTCTGCGGAAGTTCGGCGTCGCCGTTCCAAACGGCCATGTCGCCTACACGGTCGACGAGGCGGTGCAGGCGGCGAATGAACAGGGCGGCCCGATCTGGGTCGTGAAGTCGCAGATCCATGCGGGCGGCCGCGGCGCCGGGCGCTTCATCGACGGCGATCCGGACAAGGGCGGCGTTCGCTTGGCCAAGTCGATCGACGAGGTGCATGAGCACGCCAAAGAGATGCTCGGCGAGACCCTGGTCACGAAGCAGACCGGCCCGGACGGCAAACAGGTCAAACGCCTCTATATCGAAGAAGGCTGCGACATCGCCCGCGAGCTATATCTGTCGGTCTTGCTGGATCGCGCGACCAGCCAAATCATCATCATGGCCTCGACAGAAGGCGGCATGGAGATCGAGGAAGTCGCCGAAGAAAGCCCGGAGAAGATCATCAAGGTGGCGATCGACCCGGCCACCGGGATTTCCGGCTTCCATTGCCGCCAGATCGCCTTTGGCCTCGGGCTCACGGGTCCGCAGGTGAAGAGCTGCGCCAAATTCCTGATGGCGATGTACAAGGCTTATACCGAGCTTGACGCCAGCATGGTCGAGATCAACCCGCTGGTCGTCACCGGCGCCGGCGAGGTGATCGCGCTCGACGCGAAGATGAATTTCGACGACAACGCGCTCTATCGCCACGCCGACGTCGCCGACATGCGCGACGAAGACGAGGAGGACCCTGCGGAACTCGAAGCGACCAAGCATGAGCTGAACTATATCAAGCTCGACGGGTCGATCGGATGCATGGTCAACGGCGCCGGTCTGGCGATGGCGACCATGGACATCATCAAGCTCAAGGGCGGCGAGCCGGCGAATTTTCTCGATGTCGGCGGCGGTGCAACCAAAGAGCGCGTCACCAAGGCTTTCAAGATCATTCTCTCGGATCCCAATGTCGAAGGCATACTGGTGAATATCTTCGGCGGCATCATGCGCTGCGACGTGATCGCCGAGGGCGTGGTGGCGGCCAGCCGCGAAGTGAACCTGCATGTGCCGCTGGTCGTGCGCCTGGAAGGCACCAATGTCAAGCAGGGCAAGAGAATCATGGCGGAATCGGGCCTGCCGATCGTCTCCGCCGACAATCTCGAAGACGCGGCCGAGAAAGTCGTCGCGGCGGTGAAGGAGGCGAGCTAATGGCCGTTCTGGTTAACAGCGACACGAAGGTCATCTGTCAGGGCTTCACCGGCTCGCAAGGAACCTTCCACTCCGAGCAGGCGATCGCCTACGGCACCCAGATGGTCGGCGGCGTCACGCCCGGCAAAGGCGGCTCGACCCATCTCGACCTGCCGGTCTTCAACACGGTGGCCGAGGCGAAGGGCGCGACCGGCGCGAACGCCAGCGTCATTTACGTGCCGCCGCCTTTCGCCGCCGACGCGATCCTCGAGGCGATCGACGCGGAGATCGAACTGGCGGTCTGCATCACCGAGGGCATCCCGGTGATGGATATGGTGAAGGTGAAGCGCGCGCTCGGCGGCTCCAAGACACGGCTGGTCGGGCCGAACTGCCCCGGCGTCATCACGCCGGACCAATGCAAGATCGGCATCATGCCGGGCCATATCCACCGCGCCGGCAAAATCGGCGTGGTCAGCCGGTCGGGCACTCTGACCTATGAGGCGGTGGCGCAGACCACGGCCGTGGGGCTGGGCCAGTCCACCTGCATTGGAATCGGCGGCGACCCGGTCAACGGCACCAACTTCATCGACTGTCTGGAAATGTTCCTGGGCGACGACGATACGCATGGGATCATCATGATCGGCGAGATCGGCGGCACGGCGGAAGAAGAGGCGGCGGAATTCGTCAAATCCTCGAAGGTCAAAAAACCGATGGTCGGCTTTATCGCCGGCCGCACGGCGCCGCCGGGCAAACGCATGGGCCATGCGGGCGCGATCATCAGCGGCGGCCAAGGCACGGCGGGTTCGAAAATGGAAGCGATGAAGTCGGCCGGCATCATGGTTTCCGAAAGCCCTTCCGCCTTGGGCGTCACTATGCTGGAGGCGATGGGCGGTTAGGGCCTGAAGGCAGCCCCTTCGCCGCCAAGCCTGAACGTCGAGTGTAATTCAGACCCCGTCGCTGACTCGTGGCGGGCGGGGCCAGCGTTCTGCTCCGCGGTCCTGACCCCTGTTCCCAAACCCGGCTTTCGGCGCGCCGAAACGGCTTCTCGTTTTGGCTTGCCATTCAATAAGTGATTGCCTATTAATTGAAACGGAAGGAGCCAGACACGATGGGGCATGTCGCGGCGTCGCAGGACGCGTTTCGCGCGATCGCCGATCCGAACCGGCGCCTGATGCTGGATGATATGCTGTTTCAGGAACGGACGGTCGGGGACCTGACGCGGCTGCTTGGCGTCAGCCAGCCGGCGGTGTCTCAGCATATCCGCGTCCTTAAAATAGCCGGCCTTGTGAGCGAACGAAGGGCGGGCCGTAATGTGTTCTACCAGAGCAAGCCGGAAACACTTCAGACGGTCCAAGACTGGATTGTGAAGTATACGGAGTTCTGGAACGCGCGGCTCGACGCGTTGGAAAAGCACTTACAGTCGATGGACTAGGATCGCTGTTCGTCTGAACGCGCAACGCCAAAGGAGCGAGACTGGTGAAACAGGTCTATATCAAACGGGTACTCCCGTTTCCGCGCGATAAGGTGTGGTTGGCGCTCACGGACAGCGGCCATCTGGCGCAATGGCTCATGAAAAACGATTTCGAGCCAACCGTAGGCCATCGCTTTACCTTTTTAACAAAACCGGCCCCCGGCTTCGACGGAACCGTCCATTGCGAAGTGCTTGAACTCGACCCGCCGAACCGGCTGGTGATTTCCTGGAAGGGCGGACCGGTTCAGACGACGCTCCGCTTCGATCTTGTGGCGCAAGGCGCGGAAACGATTCTCGAGCTGCGGCATGAAGGGTTCCAGGGACTGAACAACCTGCTGCCACGCTTCTTCCTCGGTTTGGGATGGAAAGACCTTATCAAGAAGAAGCTGCCGGCGCATTTGGCGACCATGGCCTGACCGGCCGGTCCGTCGCGCGATAGGCTCGTTGCCCTAGAACCGATTAGACCCCTTCGATTCAGACCTGCTCCGGACGAGGATAGGCTGCATGACCGACCAAAGCGGTAGAGCGGCCAGGCGCTTCGTTCTTTTGGGTGCGCCGACGCGAAATCCGATCTGATCCGCCGCCGCTTTTCCTTGCGCGCGCCGCCGCCAGGGACTTTTATGGAATTTGGCGGGGGCGCTGTGTTTAAGGGCCCGACAATCCGCCACCAACAGACCGGAACCCGGAGGGCGTTATGGCGTATGCCGGAGAGACCACACCGCTGTTTCAGGCGAACGAGACCTATGTCGCGGAACTGTATCAGCGCTATCTGAGCGACGACGCTTCGGTGGGGCCGGAATGGGCCAGTTTCTTCGACGGGCTCGACGACGCCGATCTCGACTTCCTGTCCGGCTATCGCGGGCCCAGTTGGGCGAAACGCGAAACCAGCGTGATCGGCGGCGCCGCCGACAGCGCCAACCTGTCGGACGCTTTGATCGAAGCGCGCGAAAGCGGCGCGCCCTATGACGAAATTCTGCGCAAGCTGTCACAGCAAGCCGTCGCCGGCTCCAGCGCCCAGGATATCCGCCGCGCAACATTGGATTCCATACGCGCGTTGATGCTGATCCGCGCCTATCGCATGCGCGGCCACGCCATGGCCGATCTCGACCCGCTCGGTCTGCATGAGCATCCCTATCAGCCGGAATTGGACCCGCTGACCTATGGGTTCGAGAACAGCGACATGGATCGCTCGATTTTCATCAACTACTATCTCGGGCTGGAGAGTGCGACGCTTCGGGAGATCCTGAAAATCTGCCGCCAGACCTATTGCGGCAGCATCGGCGTCGAGTTCGCCTATATCCAGGAGCCGGAGGAGAAATCCTGGATCCAGGAGCGGATCGAGTCGATCCGGAACCGCACCGACTTCACCGATATCGGCAAGAAGACCATCCTGGAGCGCCTGACCCAGGCGGACATTTTCGAGACCTATCTGGACAAGAAATATCGCGGCACCAAACGCTTCGGCCTAGATGGCGGCGAATCGCTGGTGCCGGTGATGGAGCAGATCTTCAAACGCGGCGCCCATCTGGGCCTGCAGGAGGTTGTGCTCGGCATGGCCCATCGCGGCCGGCTGAACGTGCTCGGCAACATTATGCGCAAGCCCTACAGCGCGATCTTCGCCGAGTTCGAGGGCATCAACACCAGCCCGGACGACATTCAGGGCTCGGGCGACGTGAAATACCATCTCGGCACCTCGGCCGACCGGGAGTTTGACGGCAAGGTCGTGCACCTCTCGCTGACCGCGAACCCAAGTCATCTCGAGGCGGTGAATACGGTCGTGCTGGGCAAGGTGCGCGCCAAGCAACGCCAGCGCGGCGACGCCGACCGCGAGGCGGTGATGGGCCTGTTGCTGCATGGCGACGCCGCCTTCATCGGCCAGGGCATTGTCGCCGAGACCTTCTTGCTGTCGCAATTGGACGGCTACAAGACCGGCGGCACCATCCATATCGTGATCAACAACCAGATCGGCTTCACCACTGCGCCGGCCAAGTCGCGCTCCTCGCCCTATTCATCCGACATGGCGAAGATGATCGATGCGCCGGTCTTTCATGTGAACGGCGACGACCCGGAGGCCTGCGTCCATGTCGCCCGGATCGCCATCGAATATCGCCAGAAGTTCAAAAAAGACGTGGTGATCGACATGTGGTGCTACCGGCGCCATGGCCACAATGAAGGCGATGAGCCGATGTTCACCCAACCGCTGATGTATAAGCGGATCGGCGGACATCCGCGCGTGCGCGAGGTCTACGCCAAAAAGCTGGAGGAAGCCGGCACCGTACCAAGCGGCGCGGGCGACCGACTGGCCCAGGAATTCACGGAGGAGTTGGACGCCGAATTCGAAGCACGCCATTCCTTCAAGGCGAACAAGGCGGATTGGCTGGAAGGCAAATGGACCGGTCTGTCCACCGCCAGCGGCGACGCGCGGCGCGGCGAGACCGGCGTCGATATCGATCTGTTGAAGGAGGTCGGCTACGCGATTTCCGAGGCGCCGCAGAATTTCAACATCCATTCCCGGATCGCGCGCCAGCTGAAACAGAAGCGCACGGCGATCGAAAGCGGCGAGAACATCGATTGGGGCACGGCCGAGGCGCTGGCCTTCGGCACGCTGCTTTGCGAATCGACGACGATCCGCTTGTCGGGCGAAGATTCCGAGCGCGGCACCTTTTCCCAACGCCATTCGGTGCTGATCGATCAGGAGACCCAGGAGAAGTATGTCCCGCTGAACAATATCCGCATGGGCCAGGCGCCGTTCGAGGTGATCGACAGCCCGCTCAGCGAATTCGGCCTGTTGGGCTATGAGTATGGCTACGCCAGCGCCGAGCCGCATTCGCTCGTCCTGTGGGAGGCCCAGTTCGGCGATTTCGCCAACGGCGCCCAGGTGATCATCGATCAGTTCATCGCCTCGGCCGAGGCGAAATGGCTGCGCATGTGTGGGTTGGTGATGCTCTTGCCGCATGGCTATGAAGGCCAGGGGCCGGAACATTCCAGCGCGCGGCTGGAGCGTTATCTCCAGCTTTCAGCGGAGGACAATTGGCAAGTCTGCAACATCACCAGCCCGGCCAACTATTTCCACGCCCTGCGCCGTCAGGTGCGCCGGAACTTCCGGAAGCCTCTGATCGTGATGTCGCCGAAATCGCTGTTGCGCCACAAACGGTGCATCTCGACTTTGGATGAAATGACTGAGGGCTCCACCTTCCACCGGGTCTTGTGGGACGATGCGCAATCGGAAGGTCGGCTTGCGGCGGACAAGGAGATCAAGCGCGTCGTCCTGTGTTCCGGCAAAGTCTATTTTGACTTGCTGGAGGAACGTGACGCACGCGGCCTGACCGATGTTTATCTGATGCGGGTGGAACAGCTCTATCCCTGGCCTGATCGCGCGTTGGTCGAAGAGCTCGGGCGGTTCCCGAACGCGGAGGTGATTTGGTGTCAGGAGGAGCCCGAGAATAACGGCGCGTGGTTCTTCGTCGATCGCCGGCTCGAGCAAGTGCTGATCGAGATCGGCAACAAGGTGAACAGCCGGCCGCGTTATATCGGACGGAAGGAAGCCGCCGCGCCCGCCACCGGGATCGGCAAGCGCCATCAGGCGGAGCTGAAGGCTTTCGTGAACGAAGCGCTGACCCTGCCGGGCGGCGCGGGCTCGAAGACGGCCAAGAAAACGGCGACGAAAGGCGCGGCCAAGAAAAGCGCTGGGAAAAAAGCGGCGAAGAAAGCCGTCGCGAAACGCGCCTAGAGGAAGGCGCTGACATCCGGCGCAGCGCGGCGCGCGCCGGGTGCTGGACAAGCCGCGAAATTGCAGTATGTCCACTGCGGAAATCGCCGGCGAGCGGCGACACACGTAACGGAGCTTAAGGCCAGACGATGTCGACAGAAGTTCACGTGCCCACATTGGGCGAATCCGTCACCGAAGCCAGCGTCATGCGCTGGTTCAAACAGCCGGGCGAATCCGTGGCGGCGGACGAGCCGCTGGTCGAGTTGGAGACCGATAAGGTCACGATCGAAGTGCCCGCGCCGGTCGCCGGCGCCCTGGGCGATATCGCTGCCGATGAAGGCGCGGAGGTCGAGGTCGGCGCCCTGCTCTGCACCATCGCCGAAGGCGCGGGCGCCACGCCGGCCCCGAAAGAATCCCCGAAAGCCGAAGCGCCCAAGGAAGAGACGCCGAAACCAGCCGCCGCCCCAGAGCCCGCGCCCGCGCCGAGTGCGGCCCCAGCGTTTGCGCGCAACGAGACCTTGTCGCCCGCCGTAGCGAAGATGGTCGCCGACAACAATCTTGACCCCGCAAAGATCCCGGCGACCGGCCCGAAAGGCAACATCACCAAGGAAGACGTCCAGAAAGCGCTCGCAGGCGGAAGTGCAGCGCCTGCGCCCAAACCCGCTGCGGCCCCGGCCCCGCTGACAGCCAAACCGGCGACACCGACCTATGAGCCGGCGCCCGACCGCCCATTCGACCCGCGCGGCGAAGAACGCGTGAAAATGCCGAAGCTGCGCAAGATGATCGCGACGCGCCTGAAAGAAGCGCAGAACACCGCCGCGATGCTGACCACCTTCAACGAGATCGACATGACCGCGTTGATGGAGTTGCGCGCCGGCTACAAGGAAAAGTTCGAGAAGAAGCACGGCGTCAAGCTCGGCTTTATGGGTTTCTTCGTGAAGGCGGCCGTCGCGGCGCTCAAGGAGCTTCCGGCGGTCAACGCCGAGATCTATGGCGACGAGATCATCTATAAGAACTATTACGATATCGGCATCGCGGTCGGGACGCCGTCTGGGCTGGTCGTGCCGGTCTTGCGCGACGCCGACCAGAAATCCTTCGCCGAAATCGAAGGCGGCATCGCCGATTTCGGCCGTCGCGCGCGTGACGGAAAGCTGGCGCTGGCTGAGATGATGGGCGGCACCTTCACTATCACCAATGGCGGCGTCTTCGGCTCGCTCATGTCGACGCCGATCCTCAACCCGCCGCAATCCGGCATCCTGGGCATGCATAAGGTGCAGAAACGGCCGATCTGCGACGCTAGCGGCGAGATTGTGGTCGGCAACATGATGTATGTCGCCCATTCCTATGATCACCGCATCATCGACGGTCGCGAGGCCGTGACTTTCCTCGTTCGGATCAAGGAAATGATCGAAGACCCGTCCCGGCTGCTGATCGACGTCTAAAGGGCCGGCGGGCGCACCCGCCTTAAATCGTCGCCCCGGACTTGATCCGGGGCCCAGTCCTCAGTCCGACGGGCGCTTGAAGTTGGGTCCGGCGCGGCGGCCGGGAATCAAAACCGGTATGTCGCGCGGAGGGCGCCGCTGATCTGGTCTTCGTCGCCGCCCGCGCTGCGAAATTCGACATCGCCGGAGACGGAGAGACGGTCGGCGGTGAAGACCTGGACATTCATGCCGACATAGCCGCCATAGACGCTGTCATCCTCGGTCGTCGCAAAGCTGAAATTCGCGCCGGCGAGGCTGCCATCCACATCGTCCTGGTCCGTAAACCGGCCTTCCAAACCGCCGCGCAGTTCGATCTCCGCCCCCGCCGGCAGCAGCGCCACCGCCATTTGCAGCCGCGTATTCAGGACCTGGACCGTCCGGCTGTCCACCGACAGGTTCGAGGCGGTTGTTCCCTCCTCAGTATAGGAATCGTAGAAAGCGGCGGTGTAGACTGCGCCCGCTGACGGCCGAAGCTCCAATCCCTCCGCCAACGGCAGCCCCGCCGCCAGGGCCACGGACGGGCTAATGAAGAAGTTGTCGAAGTCCGACCGCGCCGTCTCCTCCCCGTTCAGGTTGTCGATGACCAGGCGGTCGCTCTGATACTCCTCATAGCCGCCGATCAGCGACCCGTTCAGCCGCAAGCGGCCAAATTCCCGCTCGCCATAGAGCCCGACAAAGTAGCTCTCGACATCCGTATCGATTGAACTCTCTTGCGTGTCGATCGAGCCCAGCGCGAAACCTGCTGCGACGCCGAGCTGGAATGTATCGAGCGCCGTCTCATAACCGCCCATGGCGCCGATATAATCATGATCATAGGCCAGCGTCTGGCCATCATCCCCCCGATTCCCGGACGCCCCGAACGCCTCGCCCCAGGCCGCCGGGCCGTCGGCCGCGCCGCGCCGTTGCGCCGTCCGCAACCCCGCCGCGGCGCGCGGCTGCGTGTCGCTCTCCAACGAAGCAAGCTGCAGCGGCGTGCGCACCGCGCCTGAACCGGCGGCGTCATCCGCCGGGCGCGGCGCCCGCCGCGCGATCGCGCCATGGGCCGACCCCGCCAGCCCGCTCACCGCCGCGCCGAGAAAGGACTGGCCTGTCGAATCGATCGTCACCACCGTGTCGCCCAGCAGGAAGGCGCCGTTCGTGTCCCCGCTGAACGCGATACTCTCGGTATTCTCGAAGGTGATCGAGGCCGAGGGCCCCGCCGCGCCGAACACCGTCACGCTGTCGGTCCCGGCGCCCAGATCGATCCGTCCGATCACCCGCGAACCAGGGCCCAGAACCACCGTCTGCTCTCCCGAGCCGCCGCGGATCGCGTCCGTCGCATCGCCTGTCGCGACCAGCGATCCGGTGTTTGTCAGGGTGCTGTCCGAAACGCCAAAGAAATCGATCGAATCTAGATCGACCGCGGCGCTTCCCGCGCTTGATACACTGATTGTCCCACTATTCCGAACCATGCTACCGTCACCCGTAGTGAGAACGCCATTGGCGACGACGCCCTCCGTAGAGATTATCCCGTTATTCTTGATTGCCGCGCTACTGCCCGCCGAGAAGATTCCGTCCGACCCTTGACCGGCTGTGTTGATAGAACCGTTATTTGTTATTGCCGCGTCGCGTCCTCCCGACCGGATCCCGTTGGCCTCCTGCCCCGTCGTATTGATGAGACCGTTATTTTTAATTTCCGCGTTAGTCCTGAATGAAAGTATACCGGCCGAACCCTGACCGATCGCAGATTTGTCACCTGCCGTAATGATCGTCCCGTTGTTGGTAATCGTCGCGCCCGTGATCAATGGTGAAAAACTGAAGAACAATGATATTCCGGCCGCGTCCTCCCCACTTGTAGTTATCATTGAATTGTTCCGTATTACGACATTTGAGCCAACAGACCCAATACCCGCCGCAACTCCTCCGGACGTACTGATGAAACTACTATTTATGATCGTTGCACTATCACCTGTCGAAAGAATCCCCTCTGATTCGCCTCCAGTTGTTGTAATTATTCCCATATTTTCGATGGTTGCCTTGGCGCCCGACGATCCAACGGTTTGAGCACTAAAGCCTTCGGTAGTTAAGTTCCCGGTATTAGTCACTAGGGTGTTAGCGCCAGTGGACTGTATGCTGTTGGCGTCATCGCTCTTTGTAGAGATTGCCCCACTGTTCCTGATCACAACGTCTGCACCGACAGAGAGAACGCCAAAACCTCCTTCACCAGCGGTATTGATCGTTCCGCTATTCGTTATCTCGCTTCCATCTGCCGTAGCGTTGACACCGTAGGCGAAGATACCCAGCGTCGAGATCGTTCCACTATTTGTGACCATAGCATCTGCGCCGCCCACCTGTATGCCGTCGGCGAATTGATTCTCTGTGGAAATTGCGCCAGCGTTCCCGATCACAGCATTTGCGCCCCCAGAAAGAACGCCAACGGCGCTATCACCGTCGGTGCTGATTGTTCCATTGTTTATAATTGTCGCGTTTTCACCGTTGGAAATGATCCCGTCCGTTGAAAATACAGCGCCATCGGAAGTTGTAACTACGCCATCATTGACGATCTTGACATTGCTGCCGGTGGCGTTATTGATGATCGCCTGGGAGGCCAACGTATTCAACTGACCGCCCTGCTCGATCAATCCGATATCACCTGGATTATCGACAAACTGCGTCACCGTCTCGGTCTCACCATCGCCAATGACGAAACCTTGTGCAAGCGCCGGGGTCGGCGCTGCTGATAGCAAAAGCGCCAACGCCGCCGACCGTATCGCTACGCAACGCCCTGTGCACTCCCATGCGCGCCAAAAATGTCTGCTCAGCAAATATCCATCCAAAGATTACTTACGCGTGCAGCTCTATTTCCCAGTGTTCTATCAGAGCATTGAACGAAATACAATTGGGGACAAACAAACCAACGTGAGACGAGCGCGCACGTCGCCGCACGTTGCCTCAGAACTCGTCCGGCGCGGCGGCCGGGAATCAAAACCGGTATGTCGCGCGGAGGGCGCCGCTGAGCTGATCTTCGTCGCCGCCGGCGCTGCGGTATTCGACATCGCCGGAGACGGAGAGACCGTCCGCAGTGAAGACCTGGACATTCATACCGACATAGCCGCCATAGACGCTGTCATCCTCAGTCGTGGCGAAGTTGAACGCACCCGCCAGACTGAGGATGACAGCGTCTATGGCGGCTATGTCGGTATGAATGTCCAGGTCTTCACTGCGGACGGTCTCTCCGTCTCCGGCGATGTCGAATACCGCAGC